>Ga0074044_10000001_pt1 | contig 294498 bp, 249 predicted proteins | sample BogForMeECP23OM1_FD_94443 | JGI IMG/M metagenome (GOLD analysis project Ga0074044, IMG submission 94443) | Bog forest soil microbial communities from Calvert Island, British Columbia, Canada - Bog Forest MetaG ECP23OM1 | ecosystem: Environmental > Terrestrial > Soil > Wetlands ...
ACCCGCGCCCCGACTTGCGCCCATACCACCCCGCCATCACCATCCGCTTCAGCAGCGGAGGCGAAGCAAACCGCCGCTCCTTAAACTCGTCATACATCACATGAGTGATGTAATAAGTAGTATCGAGCCCGACAAAATCAAGCAAAGTAAACGGACCCATCGGATACCCGCACCCGAGCTTCATAGCACTATCGATATCCTCGATCGACCCCACACCCTCTTCATGAGCCCGGATCGCATCGAGTAAATACGGCACCAGCAGCCGGTTCACGATGAATCCCGTCTTATCCGAAGTCCGCACCGGAACCTTCCCCAGCCGCTGCGCAAACAAGTAGGCCGCCTCATAAACCTCAGGAGAAGTAGCAATGGTCTTCACGACTTCGACCAGCTTCATCAAAGGCACAGGATTAAAAAAATGCAGCCCAATAAACCGCTCCGGCCGCTTCACCGTCGTCAAAAGCTCGGTCACCGAAATCGAAGAAGTATTCGAAGCAAAGATCGCCTCCTTTTTGACAATGGAGTCAATCGACGCATACATCTTCTTCTTTTCCTCAACGTTCTCGATGATGGCCTCAATCACAATGTCGCAATCGGCCAGGTCAGCCTTGTTAGTACTCCCCTTAAGCCGGGCAAGAGTTTCGGTCTTCTGCTGCGGAGTGATTCCGCCTTTCTCGGGACCGCGCTCGGCAAACTTACCCAGCGACTTCTCAATCCCGGCAAACCCCTTGTCGAGATACTTCTGTTCGACTTCGAGCACGGTAGTTTCAAACCCAGCAGTGGCGCAGACCTGCGCAATACCCGACCCCATCAACCCGCAACCTAGAATGCCAACTTTCTTGATTTCCATAGAGTGCCTTCTTGAACAGAACGGCTATAACGAAGAATAATGTCGTGGAGCAGATTTTGGAAAGGGCACGACTTCAGTGTGTATCTAAGGATACGCCGCTCTCACCAGGTACCGATCAGCGGCCTTCGAGATTCTTGAGTCGGTCCGACAGAGACTCGACTTCGGCATCCAGCGCGCGTAGCGCTGCGGCATGGCTGCGCGAACGCAATTCGACGGGAGACGCCCACTTGTGAAACTCGGTGAGCAGGATGGGTTCCACCTTCTCTAACCGTTCACTGATCCACTGTTTGTCTTCTTCCGTAAGCACATGCCAATTATAGGGCAAACGCCCAATTGGATCGCAACGTTTTTCTCAAGAAGGCGTGGCCTGCCGCATCGGGTGCCTAACCTTTCGTTCATTGAACCTCCGGTTGCCCCACTCGCGAAGGCCGCTCTACTGAAAGCTCTCCACCACCATAGCAATCCCCTGTCCGCCGCCGATGCACGCCGTAGCCAGCCCGTACTTCTTCTTCCGCCGCCGCAACTCATACAGCAGAGTAATCACCAGCCGCGTCCCAGTCGCTCCCAGCGGATGCCCCAACGCAATCGCCCCGCCATTCACGTTTACTTTTTCGCGATCGAGTCCCAACTCTTTTTCTACCGCCAGGTACTGCGCCGCGAACGCTTCGTTCACTTCAATCAAATCGATGTAATCCAAAGTCAGCCCCGCGCGTTGCAGCGCAATCTTCGTCGCCGGAACCGGACCGCTCCCCATAATCTTCGGATCAACTCCCGCTATACCCCAATTCACAATCCGTCCCAGCGGACTGAGATTCCTTTTCTGCGCCTGCTCCAGCGACATCACCACCACCGCCGCCGCTCCATCCACAATCCCGCTGGCGTTGCCCGCCGTCACCGTCCCATTCTTGCCAAACGAAGCGCGCAGCTTCGCCAGACCCTCCATCGTAGTCTGCGGACGCCGGTGATCGTCCTCAGTCAGCATCTCTCCCGCCGCCTCGCCCTTCGAATTTCGCAGCGGCACCGGAGTCAACTCTTCCTGGATGCGTCCCGCCTTATACGCGTCATCGGCCTTCTGCTGCGAACGGAGCGCTAACTCATCCTGCGCCTGCCGCGTGATCCCCTGCTGCTCGGCATACAGTTCGGCCGTCGCGGCCATCTGCATGCCGCAATAAGTATCGAGCAATGCGACCATCAGCGAATCTTCCAGCTTGCCGCCCGGAGCCAGCGTAAATCCATCGCGCCCGCGAATCGAAAACGGCGCCTGCGACATCGATTCCATGCCGCCCGCCAGCACCATCTTCGCTTCGTCCGTCTGGATCATCTGCGCTGCGCTGACAATCGCCTGCATCCCCGACCCGCACAGCCGGTTCACCGTCAGCGCCGGACTCTCAATCGGCAAGCCCGCCCGCAACGCCACATGCCGCGCTCCATAAAGCGCGTCGCCCGAAGTCTGCTGCGCATTTCCAAAAACGGCATGATCGAACTCTTTGGCGTCGATTCCGGCGCGTTCGATCGCGGCCTTCGCCGCCACCGCGCCCAGTTCCTGCGCCGTGTAGTCCTTGATTTTTCCGCAATAGCGTCCAAAAGGCGTGCGCACGCCACTGACAATCGCAATATCTCCAGGTTTCAACATGAGTACCAGCTTCTATAGAAGAGTGCGTTGGCCAGAAGCCAACCTGAGAGTTTAACAGAGCACCTGTTGGCTCCTGGCTGTTCGCTGTTGAGCCTCTAGCTGAGGAGCTCGGGAGTTGCTCCGCGTGCTCGGCGTCTCGGCGGTAAAGAGCTACGCTACCGCCGCCGATGCGGCAAATTGCGGCGCCTGGCTCACAACTTTTCCTGCACCCTGCGCCACGGCCAGTTCCAGCGCATGATCGGCGCGGTTGGCTACTTCGGTCACAATGTCCGCCGGATCGTAATGCTGGCGCATCACCGCTTGCGCCAGGCCGGCGCTGAACTCGATTGCCTTGTCCTTACCCGGAAAGCGAACTTCCCCCAGCAGCCGCTTTAACTTTTCGACCGCCAGCAGCGCTTCTTTTTCGCCCGTATCGCCGAGCACCAGAGCTACCGTCGTAGTTTCATAACGAAAAGCGAGATCGTTGGTCCGGATATTCGCCGAGACCATTTGCCCGACCTGCTCCATCACGGCGGCGACCGCCTGCTCGCCATACTCTTTGAGGAGCGCGCTGCGCCGTCCGAATTGCATCAGTAAAACGGTCACGGTCGTGCCCTGCTGTAACCCGCGCCTGGTTTCCGCTTGCAGAAGATCCAAATAGGATGCCCGCTTCAGCAACCCCGACTTCTCGTCGGTCACGGAAAGATTCTTGACCAGCCGCCGCAACCCGGCATTGTTCAGCGCGATCAACACCTGGTCGCTCAAGGTCCGGATCACCAGCACCTCCGCTGCCTGCCACGTCCGGCTGGCATTCTGGGTCAGGATCAACACTCCAATATGCTCGCTGCCTTCGGTCAGTGGCAAAGCCAGCAGCGACTCGATCTGCAGCTCTTCGGTAGCACGGCGGACGGCGATCAATTCCGGAGCATTGGCTGCATCACTGATCGTCACCGTGCCGCGCGCCACCGCCAGATCCTGCACCGTCTCGACCAAGCTGACCAATGCCGCCGAACTTGCCGGAATCAGCCCATCCATGTGATATTCCTGCAGGCTTGACGGAGGCAATCCCGGTTTGCGCAAGGCTGCAACGCAGCGCGCCGTCCCCCAGTTTTCGCCAATTTCGCTGGCTGCCGCTTTCAAAACTCCTTCCGCATTCCCCTGGTGATAAAGCTTGCGCGTGATTTCCGCCACCCTTGCCAGACTGCTGACATCGGCCGTCTCGCTCGCCACTGCCGGTTTCGCCGGAACCGGCGCGGGCGCCGCCGGCGTTTTCGCATATTGCGGCTCGATGCCCGCCGCGATGTAGAGCTTCCGCAGTTCCTGGTTGCGCTCTTCCTCGCGCGGAAACAGTTCCTGAATGCGCTGCAGACGCTCGATCGCCTTCGAGCGCATTCCATACTGCACCAGGATTTCGGCTTGCAGCATCAGATCCTGCAACGCCGCCGCTCCCAGCGTGGGTTCCTCAATCTTGACTTCCGGCTCTTCTTTCTTTGTCGTAGTCGTAAATCGCGAGGCGATGGCGTCAAAGCGCAGATCGTCGATCTTACCCCGCAAGGTCTCCAGCCGTTTCTGATGTCCCTTCTCATAAGGATCGACATCCGCTGCCCGATCCAGACATTCGCCCGCTTTCTGGTAGTCGTGCTTCGCGCAATACATGTCGAAGAGCTTCAGGAGCGCCTGCGCATAGTCGTTTTCACGATTCGAAGCATTGAACAGTTCGGCGAGGAACTCCATCATTTCGGTGGACGCACGGTGCGTCGCAAGCAGTTCCTGTATCGTCGCCAGGAATGATCTTCGCTCCCCGCGCCGCCGTTGAAAGGCTTCCAGCTTGCGCGCCAGCGCCACCGCTTCCACATCCAGTTCGGAATCCACCATCTTTCCGATCAACGTCACGACCTGATGGATGCGGACCGGGTTCTGCTCGAACATCTTCCAGATCAGCGGCTCGCTTTCCAGGCATCGATCCGCCGACAGCAGCGCCTGGGCATAGAGATCGCGAAGTTCGAGCGATGCATCCCCAGAGTGCACCAGCGGTTCCAGGATAAAAATGGCCGCTCCCGACTCGCCGCGCGCCAGCAGACTCTTGCCATAAGCCAACGCAATCTTTGCATCCGATGGATTCTCGGTGTAGGCGCGCTCGAACCACACGCCCGCGTTCGACCCGGAGCTTTCCTCCAACTCCGCCAATTGCACGAAGTGTTGCGATGCCATTTCATGCTCGCCCAGTTCCGCCGCCAGTTCCGCCAGACGCTGATGATTGGCTGGAGAAGGATCCAGGCTTACAATCCGCCGCAGCACCAGTAACGACTCTTCTTTCCGTCCCTGCCGCTGCAGATCATCCAGCGCATTCTGATAGGTCCCGATCGCGAGCCTCTTGTTCGACTGCTCCAGCAGTTGTCCGAAGCGAACTTTCTGCTCCCACGTGGGGTTGGTGTAGCGGGCCAGTTTTTTATAGGTCAGGCTGGCCCGAGTCGCATCGTTTGCCGCCAACTGGCGGTCGAACAACTCTCCCATTAGGCGCACTGCCTGGTCGCCCCGATTCAAAGACAGGCACAGGTCCGCCGCCATCTGCCTGACATTGTCGTTCTGCGGATCGCTTTCGAGGATTTGCAGGTACTCTGCCAATGCGTCGGCCGTCTTTCCCTTTTGCAGGAGCTTTTCCGCCTTTTCGACGCGGCGGGCAATGTCGGCACGATTAGGATTTTCAGGCATGGTCGCGCTTGCGATAGGGAGTTCCGCCTTGATTCTAGGATTCGTCCCCTGCACCAGCAACGCGGTTAGAGCACTCGGCGATTACGAAAGTCATGCAGCTTTGTTCGTGCATCCCTCTGGATCGTCGTGGCTCCCAACCCGCATAGCGGAAATCCTTGCCATAACCCCGCCGGAAACTGGAGTTTTCCATCCCGTGTGCCGATTTCAGGCTGGAGGGCTTCCGTGCCTCTCCAAACCTGGTGGATACCGCGATCAATTTCGACCTGCACCGGGGCTCGCGGCTGCGCCAATTTGCTCGAGCCAAACCGCATTACCTCCTGGGACTCGTCTTCGCCTTACTCCTTGCGGCCGAGGCTTTGGGCTTCCTCGTATTCGGGCCAGGTCGCGTTGGTCTGGGGCTGGCCCTGTCCATTCTCGATCTGGGTAGCCTGCTCGCACTCGCGTGCGTCTGGGGAGCTTTCCGCCGCGCCCAAGGAATCACTGCCCTATTCTGGTTTCTCTTTTCCGCGGTACTGCTCGTCTTGCTGATTCCGACCGCCTTACAAACTTACGACACCCTCTGCGCCCAGACCACCCTGTCGGATTCAACCTGGCGCCTACTTTACTGCCTCTACGGCGCCCCGATCTTGATGATGCTCTTCCTCCCCGAGACCCAGCGGCAGACCCGTGTGAGGTCCGAGATCTTCCTCGACCTCTTTCAAATTGCAATCGTCGTCACTCTCGTTTACTCCACTTTCTTTTTTCTTCCAGCGCGCGGAATGTTGCCGGCCGACGCGCTGCTGCACGATATCACCATCAGCGACGCGCAAAGCCTGTTGCTGCTGATTGCAGTCTTGTTGCGATTGCAATTCGCGCGCGTCCCTAGAACTCGCAGTCTGTTGCTCCGCTTGGCGCTTTTCCTGCTGGTCTGCGCCATCGCCACCTTCATCGGCGACTGGATCGACCTGCACCGGTATTTCACCGCGGCTGCCTGGTTCACCCTGGGATGGACTGTTCCTCAGGTGGCCGCCGCGCTCATCGCTTTCACCTGGGTAGCCCCGTCCGCCGAAGTGCGCTCCACGCCCGAACCCGCCACTTTCCTTAGCTTCCTCGGCACGAACTTGGCGCTGGTCGCCATGCTTTCCTGCAACGCCTGGATTACAGATCACTGGAAACAGGCTTACGGTGAATTTCTCATCGATTTGGCAATCACCGCGTCGCTTTTCGCCTTCACCCTTCGGTTGGCCCTCACTCAGTTTCACCAGCAACAGGAAATCGCGGGACGCAGGGCCGCACAAAGGCAATTGGCTGACTCCCATCAAGAGATCGGGCGCCTGCTCGCTGACGCGCGCCGCCAGACCGCCGAAATCACCCAAATTAGCGAACTCGGAAGCCTGCTCCATGCCTGCACCTCGCGCGAAGAGGTTTTCCGCCTTATACCCGAGCGTCTGCGCCGCCTCTTTCCAGGCGCCTCGGGATGTATTTCGCTGCTCAGCGACTCCAAGGTCCGCATTCAGTCAGTCGCCAAATGGGGCATCTGCACCGCGGACCAGATTTTCTCGCCCGAGGAATGCTGGGCTCTCCGCCGCGGAACCATCCATGCCAATTCCGGCGGACCCTCCGACTCGCACTGTTCCCATTTGCTCGGCGAGGGCCCATCCGTGTGCATTCCCCTCATCGCCAATGGCAACACCATTGGGACTCTTTCCATTCAGGATGACGATCCCCCGCATCCCATACCCGATCCGGAAGTTGACGCGCAGTCCTTCGCTCGCCGCCGCCATCTCGCAGCCGCTGTCGCCGAGCACATCGCGCTCTCCCTCGCCAACCTTGGCCTCCGGCAATCTCTGCGCTTGCAAGCCGTCCGCGACCCGCTCACCGGACTCTACAACCGCCGGTATATGCAGGAGTTCCTCGAGCGCGAATTGCACTCCGCTCGCCGCAAACATCGACCGCTTTCCGTACTGATGCTCGATCTCGATCACTTTAAGCGCTTCAACGACAATTTCGGGCATTCCGCCGGCGATAAGGCCCTGGCCGCCGTTGGCGATGCTCTTCTACGCTCAGTTCGCGCCGAAGACATCGCCTGCCGTTATGGCGGGGATGAATTCACCCTCATCCTGCCCGAGTGTTCGCTCCGCCAGGCGGCGACCCGCGCTGATGAAATACTGAAGAGACTCACAGAATGGGGTGCCCAGCGCGAAGGCCTCCCGGCGGATGGCCTCACCATCTCGATCGGCATCGCTGCCTTCGACGAAACTACGGATCGCGTTGATCTACTGCTCAAGTTCGCCGACGACGCTCTTTACGAGGCCAAACGCGCAGGCCGGAACCACGTTGTCACCGCTCGCCCAGCTGCCGCTTTGCCTGCTCTGAATTTCAGCGATAACGCCGCTCTAACGCTGAACTCAACGGGAAGGAACTAGTCGCCCTCGCCGTGGAGCTTTCCTCGCCCGCTTGCCCGGGCGCTCGCTTCCGAACACACTTTCTCCATAAAGACGCGGCTTGCCACCTCTAGGCCACGTCCCCATTGCCGGAACCCGCGAGTTCCTTTTTTCCGCCTCCGGCACTCCGCTTCTGATATACGAGTACGAGCACCGATGCCTGCTAACTCCACGCCCGCCTCCACCCATCCAGTCTCAGACCACCCCCTCCCGGAGAACCCCGAATCCGGTCTCCGGCACCAGCTCACCGCGGGACAGATGACCATGGTCGCCGTCGGTGGGTCCATCGGCACCGGCCTTCTCCTAGGCACCGCCGCAGCGATCGAACTCGCCGGACCCGCCGTGATCCTCACCTTTGTCCTCGCCGCCTTCATCAGTTGGACGGTCGCGCTCGCCCTCGGAGAACTCGCCAGCACTCACCCCGCAGCGGGCTCCTTTGGAGTCTATGGGACCCTCTACCTCAACCGCTGGGCCGGCTTCGTCTCCAGCATGGGCTACTGGATTGCCATCGCAGTGTCCATCGGCGCCGAAATGGTCGCCTCCGCCACCTACGCACAATTTTGGTTCCCAGGCGTCCCGGCGCTGCTCTGGGTCTTCATATTTTCCGTGTTTCTCTTGGCTATCAACTTTCTCAATGTCCACAGCTACGGACGCTTCGAATTCTGGTTTGCCATGATCAAGGTTGCCGTCGTTGCCGTCTTCATCGCTCTGGGCTCCAGCCTGCTCCTCAGCGGCCGCGTTGCGTCGCAATACACACAACACGGTGGCTTTTTTCCCCTCGGACTCACCGCTCCGCTTCTCGCCATCACTTTCGCCATCTACACCTTCGGCGGCGTGGAATTCATCGCCGTCGCGTCCGGCGAGTCCCGTTCCGCCAAAGTCATCGGCCGGGCTGCACGCATGACCTTCCTCACCCTCGCCATTCTTTATCTGGGAGCCATCATCATCCTCGTAGGCGTCATGCCCTGGAACCGCGCTGGCGTCACCGAAAGCCCCTTCGTCACCGTCTTTCGCACCGTGAACCTGCCCGGTGCCGCTCATTTCATGAATTTCGTAGTTCTAACCGCCGCTCTCTCTGGAGCCAACGCTGCCCTATACATCTCTTCGCGCATCTTGTTCGCTCTCGCCCGTACCGGATGGGCTCCCCGAGCATTCGGCCGACTCAGCACAAAAGGCACGCCGACGCTGGCGCTGCTGGTGTCGTCTTACGGAATTGTCGTCGCCCTGGTGCTCGAACGCTGGGCCCCGGAGAAAGCCTTCGAGTACATCCTCCGCGGCGCCTTCTTCGGCATGATGCTCTCCTGGATCGTCTCGCTCGCCGCCCATATCAACTTCCGCCGCCGCCTCACCGACGCACAGATCGCCGAGATTCCGGCCCGCTCCCCCCTCGGCAAATGGGGATCGATGATCGGATTTCTGGTAGTCCTCGCCGCCACCGCCAGGACCTGGTGGGATTCCCGTATCAACCTGATCGTCGGCCTGATCTTCCTGATCGCCTTAACCCTTTTCTATTTCCTCTTACGCCAGCGAGCGGGATACGACAACAACTAGCTCGCAACCTCTCCGTGCATCCTGTGGACCCCCGTGTCCTCTGTGGTCAGAAGGATCTTCACCACGGAGTCTTCAGAGATCACAGGGTACACGTAGGCCGACCGAGTCTTAATGTCTTGCCCAACCTACATTGAGATCATCCTCAACTTCCTGATACTCTCAACTGATTCGGGCCCTCTGAACGGTCGGACAACCTTGGATTTCCATTCGCGCGAATTCTCTCTCGCCATCGCTTCCGGACCGCTCTGTTCGCCCCCGAAATTAAGGAGTATCTATGAATGCCGCTCGAAACTTTGTCGCAATTCCCGGCAGTGAACGCAAGCCTGTCAGTGGAGCGCGTGTAATCCGTAATTGTCATCCCGACCAAACGATCGAGGTGTCGATCCGGCTGCGATCCAAAGCGGAAGCCAAGCTGCAAGAGCTGAAGAGCGCTCTGGCGAAGCCCGGTTTCAAGCATTTATCACGCAGCGGGTTCGCGAATTCTTATGGCGCCGATCAAGCCGATCTCGATCAGATTAAGAAGTTCGCCCAGGAATTCGGCCTCAAGGTTATCGAAACGGGGAACGAACTGGCCCGCCGCACGGTGATGGTGTCGGGAACCGTGAGCAATCTTCAGAAAGCCTTCCAAGTGGAACTCAAAGAGTACAGCCATTCCAAGGGAAATTTCCGCGGGCGGGTTGGCCCTGTCAGCGTGCCCACAGATTATGCCGGCATCATCACGGGAGTCTTCGGCCTCGATAATCGCCCGCAGGCGCAACCGCATTTCAGACTATGGACCCGTCCTAAAAAGCATCGCAAGGCGGCCGCAGCAACTTCTTTTGATCCCAACCAAGTGGCACAAGTCTACGACTATCCAACTGGGGACGGAACCGGCCAGTGTATCGGCATTATCGAATTAGGCGGAGGCTTTCAAACCACCGACCTCAGCAATTATTTCAGTTCACTCAAAATCACCGAGCCGCAAGTGATCTCCGTGTCAGTCGATGGAGGCACGAATAGCCCCACGACCGCGGATAGCGCCGACGCCGAAGTGATGCTCGATATCGAAGTCGCAGGCTCGATCACGCCGGCGGCCAAGATCGTCGTTTATTTCGCGCCGAACACCGATCAGGGCTTCCTGGATGCCGTCTCCACCGCTGTCCACGACACTGCCAATCAACCGTCGGTGATTTCCATCAGTTGGGGTGGCCCCGAATCCTCGTGGACCGGGCAGGCGCTAAGCAACTTCGATGACGCCTTTCAAGCGGCAGCCGCAATCGGCGTTACCGTCTGCGTGGCTGCGGGCGACAACGGTTCGACGGACGGAGTCAGCGACGGTAGCAACCACGTTGATTTTCCTGCTTCCAGTTCATTCGCGCTCGCTTGCGGCGGCACCAGCCTGCAATCTGCGAACGAAAAGATTGTCAGCGAAACGGTCTGGAACGATCTGCCCAGCGGAGGAGCTACCGGAGGCGGCGTCAGTAATTCTTTTCCGCTTCCGACCTGGCAGGATGGCTTCAATGTTCCCGCGCCGAAAGTGAAAGGGGGAGGACGCGGCGTACCCGATGTTTCCGGCGATGCCGATCCCAATACCGGCTATAACATACTCGTCGACGGCGAAAACGAAGTCGTGGGAGGCACCAGCGCAATCGCTCCCTTATGGGCGGCGCTGGTGGCGCGACTGAATCAGAAGATCGGGAAGCCAGTGGGTTTCCTGAATCCGTCAATCTACGTGAAAGCCGTCGAAGCCGCCGGATTCCACGACATAACCCAGGGCAACAACGGCGCTTTCAGCGCCGCCGTGGGATGGGACCCTTGCACAGGTCTCGGCACTCCTGATGGGGCCAAGTTCGTGGCTGCCCTTACCGCAACCCCCGGCACGGGAACAACCGCTGCCGGACAGTCGGGCAAATCCCGGAAATCCGTGGCCTAGCCACAATCGGGGCGGGTATCATTGCCCGCCCACTTCTCGACATACCCGAATTACAATGACTCTCATGTCCGACGATCTCCTCCGCTATCGCTCCGAGTTTCCTATCCTTGAGCGTACCAACTACATGATCTCCAACTCCCTCGGAGCCATGCCCCGCGCCGTTTACGACGCGCTCCGCGCCTACGCCGATATCTGGGCCACCCGCGGTGTTCGCGCCTGGGAGGAACGCTGGTGGATGCTGGCCCTCGAAGTCGGCAATGAGCTCGGGGCCCTGATGAACGCGCCCAAGGATTCCGTCTCACTGCATCAGAATGTCACTACCTGCCAGGCCGTAGTCGCGTCCTGCTTCGATTTCAGCGGCAAGCGCAACAAAGTCGTTTACAGCGACATGAACTTTCCTTCCGTCATGTACTTCTGGGAAGCGCAGCGCCCCTACGGCGCGCAGGTTCACATGGTCAAGACAGACGACGGCATCACCGTCCCCACCGGCCGCCTGCTTGACGCCATCGATGAGCAGACTCTGATCGTCCCTGTCTCTCACGTTATTTTTCGCAGCTCTTACATCAATGACGCAAAAGCCATCATCGACAAAGCGCACAAGGTGGGAGCCCACGTCGTCCTCGATACCTTCCAGTCGCTCGGCACTGTTCCTGTCGATGTCCAGTCGCTCAACGTCGACTTCGCCTGCGGAGGCGTGCTCAAGTGGCTCTGCGGAGGCCCCGGAGTCGCTTATCTCTACGTCCGCCCCGATCTCGGCAAGAAGCTGGAACCGAAGCTTACGGGATGGTTCGCGCACGAAAATTCTTTCGAGTTCGCCACCGGTCCCATCCGCTACGCCGGTGCGCCCCTGCGATTCATGAATGGAACCACTCACATTCCATCGATCGAGGCGGCTCGTCCTGGAATCAAAATCATCCACGAAGTTGGCATCGATAAGATTCGCGAGAAATCAAAACGCCAAACGGCTCGCCTGATTGAACTGGCGGACCGGCAGGGATGGTGCATCAACACCCCCCGCAATCCCGAACAGCGCGGCGGCACCGTCTCCATTGATATGCCCGACTCCCAGCAGGTAAGCCGAGAGTTGCTGGCCCGCGACATTCTTGTGGATTGGCGCCCCAGGGCAGGAGTCCGCTTCTCTCCTCACTTCTACAACACCGATGCCGAGGTAGATGCGGCCATCGCCGCGGTCGTGGACATTTTGAAAACCCGCTCCGTCACAGCATAGCTTAGGTAGAGACGGCGCTCGCCTCGTCTCTGCCGCATTCACCTTCAGTAACTGTTACTTACTTCCGTAAGCCGACCCCGCTTCTTTCTCCATCTCACTCGGCAAATCTCTCCTTATGCTCATGGCAGCTGTCATCTTAGTCACACAATGCATATCAGGAACGCGCTGTGCCCATCTGCCTTTCCTTCTTGATCTCGATCGACCACCTCACGATTTTTGCGTGGACCGCCATCGCCGGAGGGTCATGCTTCTTCTTCGCTGGATTCTACCCGCTGGTTCGCAAGCTGCTATCGAGCGCTTCGGCCGCCACCGAGATTCGCAACGCCACGCCTGGAAAAATCAAGGTCAACGGCGAGGCAACCGGCCCAAATACGATCCAGGCGCCCATCACCGGTAAACCCTGCTTCCTCTATCAAACCATCGCATGGCAGCTAAACGAGGGCAATCGATGGGAGAAGATTGCGGACGAAACGCTGCATCTGCCGTTTTTCATCGCTGACTCTACCGGTCAATTGCTAGTTGAACCTCTGGGGGCCGATCTCGACTTGCCATCTGACTTCCGCGAAGAATACGACGAAAGATCTTTATCGTCAGACATCGACAATTTTCCGCCGCGGGTCAGCGACTTCCTAACGCGCCACCGCGTGGTTCGCGACTGCGGTTTACTTATCGAAGAGCGATTAATCCGACCTGAAGACCCAATTTTCGTCGCCGGAACTCTCATGGAGAATCCGGGTGTTCAGGTCCGTCCCTTGAGTTCGAATAACGAACTGAGAGGCGCAACGAATCAGGAAGGCGCAAACCGTTCCCAGCCGAATCGGACGGCGAATCATCTGCCGGACGCGGCTCCCGCTCCCCAGGTCATTAAGCTTTCCAGTGGCGCACTTCCCTCATCGTCGAGCGCGATGAGCCAGCAGGCAAAAATTGCCGCCGCGCTCAATCGCGCCGGTATCACCCGACCCGAGGCATGGTCCGCCGCAGGACTCTCGCGCCCCACGCCGGTTATCGACAACAACGTAATGCCGAGGGCTTTCGCCGACGATCAGGACCAGGACGAAAATCAGCCCGGATCATCTGGCCCTAACCTCGCTCCGCCGGTTGTTTTGATGAAAGGCACGAGTGATTCTAAATTTGTGATTTCCTGCCGCAGTCAAGGAGAGTCACTCGGAGACTTCGTCTGGAAGTCCGTCGCCATGATCTTGGGAGGCGTCGCCATACTTTTCCTTGGCGTCTACACACTGCTGGCACAGACGTTCTGACCGCAAGCGAGGCCACGATCGTAATCGTCGGTAGCTAAATGCTCAATGCCGCCTGCGAGCCGCTAATTTAGAATGTCACTTGTGACCGAATCCGTACGGATCGGGATTCTTGGCGACTTCAATCCCGAATTCCGTTCTCATCACGCGACCGACGACTCTCTCCAGCACGCGGCTCGGAAGCTCCAACTGAAAGTGGAGTCGACGTGGCTCCCAACGCCGTCGCTTCTCGAACCGGGCGCTCCAGCGACCCTTGATTCTTTCGACGGCCTCTGGGCCTCGGCGGGCAGTCCTTTTAAGAGTTTCGACGGGATGCTCAAAGGTATCGAGTTCGCTCGTGTCCACGACCGGCCCTTTATCGGAACCTGCGCCGGATTTCAGTACGCCCTCATTGAGTGCGCCCGCAACGTGCTCGGGGTCCGTGACGCCACCACCGCCGAGGAAGATCCCAACGCCAAAAACATCGTGATCTATCCCGTCGCCTGCGCCGTCCCCAATCGGAAGCCGAACGCGCCCAAGCTCTCCGGAAGAATTAATCGCATCCGCTTGCGTCCCGGCTCCTACCTCGCGTCGTTTTATGGAAAGGAAGTCATCGAGGAGGAATTTTTCTGCAACTACGAGTTGAATCCCGAGTTTGAATGGATGGCCATGGAAGCGGGCTTTCCGGTGGTGGCGCGTGGCTCCGGCGAAGAATGCCGCGCCATCGAATCTCCCGCGCATCTTTTTTTTGTCGCGACATTATTTCAACCGCAGCTATCGTCATCCCCAGACAACCCGCACCCCCTGATCATGGCCTTCGTGCAGCACGTCGCCGATTTCCGCCGCAAACGGCTGGATGACTCTATTCTCATTTGAACCGCAACGTTTACCGATAGTATTACGCCCATTCAAAACCCGGTTCGAAACCCTTGACCGCGGCCTCCGGCTGTCGTAGCCTCGCCTGCTAAGTCCTGCCATTCATCCGTTGCGTTGCGCCTAAGGAGGCTCACATGGTCCCTCTTGCCGCTCTTTGGCTCCCCATCGTCGTGTCGGCGGTCTTCGTTTTCGTCGCCAGTTCCATCATGCACATGCTGCTGCCCTATCATCGCAGCGACTACGGCAAACTTCCGGACGAAGACAAGATCCTCTCCGCGTTGCGTGCGGCTGGTCTGAAGCAGGGTCTCTATGTCTTCCCGCACTGCACTCACAAGGATATGAAGTCGCCAGCCCTGATCGAAAAGCAGAAGCAGGGGCCGGTCGGGTTCATGACCGTCGTTCCCAGCGGGCCTCCGGCCATGCCAAAGTTTCTGATTCAGTGGTTCGTCTTTTGCCTGGTAATCGGATTCTTCGTCGCCTATCTCACCGGACACACGGTTCCTCCCGGCGCCAACTATCGGGCGGTCTTCCGCGTCGTAGGAACAGCCGCGTTCCTTGCCTACGGCCTGGGCAACCTGAGCAACGGCATCTGGAAAGGCCAGCCCTGGTCGGTCACCATTAAGGAAGTTATCGATGGCCTCGTCTACGGTCTGCTCACTGCCGGCACCTTCGGCTGGCTCTGGCCGCGATAAATCACGCGTGGAGTGATCATCGGCAAAACTGTATGCCATTCGTTGAGCCCTGGTTGCGCGGCACAGAATCTGATATTCCGGCGGTTGGACGAGCCGTTTTGCACGCGCTGCAACTGGCCGAGGAAGACTTGCGCAAGTGGTGCGGGAATCTTTCCGATTCCGATTTGAATGCGCGGCCTGCGGGAGTCGCGCCGGTCGCATTTCACCTTCGGCATTTGGCGCGCAGTCTGGATCGTCTGCTGACCTATGCCGAAGCACGAAGTTTGAGCGAGGAGCAGATCGCGCGTCTGCGAAAGGAGCTTGACCCCGATGCAACCAACGATGAGCTTTTCGCCGAACTAAGCGCTGCGCTTGCGGACGGTGCGACGCGAATAAGGTTATTGGCGACGGCCAATTTGGAAGCAGCTCGGACTGTAGGAAATAAGCAGCTTCCATCTACAGTGGGAGGATTGCTTGTCCACATCGCCGATCACACGCAGCGCCATGTAGGTCAGGCAATTACGACAGCGAAGATGGTATCGCGAGCGAGAAATCTCTAGAATTTTTCCCGCAAGTCGTTCCATATTTTGGCTGTCATCCCGACCGAAGCGAAGGGCCCATGTATTTTGCTGGCAGCCTCGCGGAGACCCACCTATACGCCCATCCCGGACCCAAGCAAGCTAAAGAGCAATACAACCAGCACAATTACAGTGAAAATCACGTACATGCGATCGCGCTCGATGGAGAATCCGACGACGGAAAAAGCTACCCGGGCGATAGGCGTGGCAATCAGAAGAAGCAATCCAAGCTGAATCAAGCCTTGGCCGCGGCCGCTCCAGACGCTGTGAATGACTCCAGAAACCGTACGATAGTCGGCCGGCTCACCGCGAAAAACCCGGTAATTGGCCGCTTCGTGCGCATGCCGTGAGAGGTAAACGCCGGCTCCGGCAAGCACTACCGCCGCCGAGAGCAAAACGCCCGCGCGTAGCAGGTTGCCGAGGATGAGTTCCAAGCGACGATCTCTCCACGGCTGCGGTTGAAAGGACTGCGACTGGCTCGGTTGCCCACCGGTCGGCGGCATCAGATTCTTCCCCACAGTCCTTTGTAGAGCATCTGCAGCCCCAACGCCAGAATCACCACGCTGAAGACGAGCCGGAGCGACTTGGTTTCCGCCTTGACCAGAATGCGGCTCCCCAGCAACGAGCCACCCAGCACTCCTAACATGACGGGCATAGCCAGGCCAGGGTCGACGTATCCGCGGTTGAGGTAGACTCCCGCGCTCGCCGCCGCCGTCACCCCAATCATGAAGTTACTCGTAGTCGTAGAAACCTTGAAAGGAATGCGCATCGCCTGATCCATGGCCAGAACTTTGACCGCGCCAGAACCGATGCCAAGCAACCCCGAGAGCGCGCCCGCCCCGAACATCAAACTGAAACCGGCAGGCACATGCTGCACATTATATTTTCGTTTACGTCCGCCTTCAGGGAAATTGCCATTCAGTCGCAGGCGCGTCGCCAGCGGATCGGGCGGCAGATCGCGCTGGTCCAGCGGGCGCGGCTTGCGCGAAAGAAAGGCGGAGTACAGCAGAACGCCACCGAAGATGGTCGCCAACGCGCTGGTCGGTATCCGCGTCGCCAGAAAGGCTCCGCACAATGCTCCAACCGTGGTTGCGATCTCCAGGAACATGCCGATGCGGATGTTGGAGAATCCTTCTTTCACATACGCGGCTGCGGCGCCCGAGGATGTCGCGATCACTGAAACCAGCGACGCTCCTATGGCGTACCGGATATCCACATGAAACAGGAGCGTCAGCAACGGCACCAGGACGACACCACCGCCCAGGCCAGTCAGCGATCCGAGCAATCCCGCGCCAAACGAAACGGCCGCCACGACTGCCGTAAAGTCGAGAATGGTCATGAAAGCATGCTCATTGAATAATAATGCTCAGGGGATAATGGTCATGAACGACGGCCATGGGATCTCTTAGGGTAACATTTTCTTTCTGGTGGGATGGAAGTACCAACGGCTCGGTGGTGGCTTGGTTGAATTTTGTTTTGAAACGGCGCGGCTTCAGCCGCGCCGTAAACTTTGATTCTTGCTCCGGCTTCGGCCGCTGACGGTGGAGACTGGCCGGAAAATCTGCGTGGCTACCGAATACGGCTGCTAGCGAATACTCCAGATCACGATCAATCCAACAGATTTCCGTCCCGGGGACGCGGCGAGGAGCCGGCGTCGGGCGACGCCAGCTACTGGTTGATCCAGACAGTGTGCGATTTCTTCGCGTCCGCGTGCTGTTTCTTCAATTCGCGGGCGATGGTGCCGAGAGAAACACTTTCCGGTTGGGCGAAATCCGAGGCTCGCCTCTCTCCCTGGGCCGACAAATAAGTCGATGACGGGAGAATGCTTCGTTCCTGAGACATCGCCGCATAAACTGCCTGCAGGGGATGACTCGCAAACTCGATCGGTTGCGCTTGATTGTTGACCGAACCGTAGGCAGCGCTGCTCTGGGCCAACGCCCCGGCAGAGCAAAGCAGGCACAGCAAGAACACAATCTTTTTCATCGCAGGCTCTCCCCATCAGGAGTTAGCGAGGGATCATCCGCCAAACTACCCACGGATGTAAGCTGCTCCTGACACGGTAGATGCAAGCCCGATACCAAACTTTGACGGCGGGATCAGGCGGCTTACCGCCATTCACGCGGGCTAACTGCAAATTGTTTGCACATTTGTGGAGAGCCTCCGGAATACCATCCGCTCCAGCCTATTAACCTCGGAGTTCATAACAGAAGACGCGGCCAATATGTGTGCCTTTAGTAACCACCCTGTTCACCGGTCCGTAACCAATCCCCAGTTACAATATTGATAGACAATAACTTTTGTGGGGTATAGACAAGTGGATAGCGTCACCAGAAATCGTGAACGGCAGAAACTAATGATGGAATTGCTGGAAAGAAAAATACGCTTGCGCGCACGTCAGCTTTACGAGGAACGCGGACAAGCCGAAGGACAGGATCTCGAAGACTGGGTTCAGGCCGAGTCGGAAATCTTGAAATCGAGTATCCTCGCGCCGCTCTGGAACAAGCGCCAGCAGCCTCAACTGACGGAGTAGGGCGGAACGCATCTTCAGCCCTCATCATAATGAGGGCGATCACGAATCTTGATTGTCGGGCTGCACATCCGCAGTAGAAAGAGCGCCGACGATAGGCTCAGCACCGGCCCGGCAAGACTGAAAAGCACTCTTCCCAAGGTTCCCGGCGCTCCTCCAAAATAAGCGTCCAGCACGAATGCCGTGGCGCAGGTTGCGCCCATCGGAATGAGCCACTCTTTTGGAAATAGTTTAAGATTCGGAATCGCGGTGGGCAACAACCACACAAAAATGTACAACAGGTTTCGGTCCTGCAGTGAAACAGCGAAGTGATACCCGCCACGCTGATGCAGATCTACGCCGAACTGCTGCGGACTTACAAACATGCCCGTGACTGACCACTGCAAGATGCTCATTGCTCCCACGCCGAGCAACCAACTGGTCACGATCCAGGCTGCATCCGGAAAATGTTTCCCGTTGGATTGTTGAGCATCGTTCGAACGACGGCTCCAATCGTGCCCCGGAGTGATCCACCACGTTGCCGTGAAGATCACGACGAAAAAGACAAACGTTTCTTTCGTCAACGCTCCAAGCACGGCGATCACAGGCAGGGCCCACAACTTGAATTCTGACAAACTCCAAAGCAAAGCCAGCAGGAAGAACCCTTCCCCGGCATCCACCAACCCAACCAGACGCAAATTTGGAACCGCGAAATTGACCAGATAGAGCAACGCGCCCACGAGTCCTGCTCCGCCACTACCCAACCTGAGGCTCCCGAGAATAACCATCAGCACCGCCGTCCCGGCCACGAACAGCGAGTCGGCGACGAGCAATCCGAACATCACCGGATCCCAAGTGGCAAACCGTCCTCTCGCCAGCCAATAAAAAGGCCGGGCGAGCCACGGAACCAGCACCCGAAAGCGGCGGAAGCGCAAGTCTTCGCTGCCAAAACCATCCGTTCCCGATACCACCGCCGCATAAGTTTTCACATCTGACAGCCCCGGCGTTTGGCGCGGGTCGAACCGGTTGAGCACCGGGTAGCCAAGGCCGGCCGCGATAAGAAAGAAAACACAAAAAAGCAACCCTGCCCTCGCCCTCCCGATTTTTTTCCCGTTCTCACGTGTCATCATCATTTTGTATTGGCGAAGGTAGCGCCCGAACTTCGACATTGCAACTCTCAAATTCTCTCCACGACGCGCGCCCGACAAAATTTGTATTTTGCGAAGCGAATCTGTTAGTTTTCAGCGGCAGCTCTTGGATAAACTTCTCGCGCCACCGTTCGTGAGTATCGACGGAAGATCGACCGGGGATCGAAAGAGGATCGACAAGGGAATCCCCGTGGAGGATGAACGTGAAATTTGCTGTCCTATCCAGCAACTTGTGGCTCGGTTTGTCGGTTTGCATGCTCTTTGCCATCTCGCTGCCGGCGCAAACAACGCCAACCGACGAAGCGACGCGAAAGCTGGCGTTAGACATTTTCAAACAGCTGATCGAAATCAATACTACGGACTCTATCGGCAACGTAACCACCGCCGCGGAAGCGCTGGCAGAGCGCTTTCGCGAAGTCGGATTTCCCGAGAGCGATATTCAGGTGCTCGGCCCCAATGCCCGCAAAAAGAACGTGGTCGTGCGTCTGCATGGTTCAGGCAAGCATAAACCGGTGCTGCTGATCGGGCATCTCGACGTGGTGGAAGCGCGGCGCGAGGATTGGACGACCGACCCCTTTCAGTTCATCGAAAAGGACGGATATTACTACGGCCGCGGAGCCAGCGACATGAAGGATGGCGACGCCATCATGTCGGCCACGCTCATCCGCATGAAGAAGGAAGGATACGTGCCCAGCCGCGACATCATTCTCGCCATGACTGCCGATGAAGAAGGCGGCACATCCAACGGAGTCGACTGGCTGCTCAAGAATCATCGTGACCTGATCGATGCCGAGTTCGTGCTCAACCACGACGGCGGCGGCGTGCTCGCCGATCACGGCAAACCGGTGATGATGGAAATCATCGCCACTGAAAAACTCTATGGCGATTTCGTGCTGACCGTCACCAATCCCGGCGGGCATAGCTCGCTGCCCCGGCCGGACAACGCCATTTACGAGCTGGCCGATGCTCTCATCCAGATCCAACGCCACCAGTTTCCCTTCGAACTGAACAACATCACCCGTGCGTACTACGAACGGCAGATCCCGATATCGACGCCGCAACGAGCGGCGGATCTCAAGGCCATGCTCAAGAACCCTCCCGACATGGAGGCAGTAGCGCAGCTGTCAGAAGATCCCCCGGACAACTCAACCATGCACACGACCTGCGTCGTCACGAGAATAAGCGGAGGCCATGCCAACAACGCCCTCCCGCAGATGGCGCAGGCCAACGTAAACTGCCGTATCGAGCCCGGACACTCGCTTGAAGAAATCAGGCTTACCCTGGAGCAGGTTGTGGCCGATCCCAAAATCGTAAATCCGACCATCAAAGTCCGATTTCGCGAGAATAACAACGAACTCATGGACCATGGCTCGAACCGGCACAGCTACGTTCCGCCGCCCCCGCTCAAGGAAGTATTCGACCCTCTCGATGAAGTCGTGGCACAAATGTGGCCGGGCATTCCCGTGCTCCCGACCATGAGCACAGGCGCGTCCGACGGCGTCTTCACAAATGCCGCAGGGATGCCGACTTACTGCGTGTCCGGCGAAGAATATGAGCGGAACGATGTCCGAGCCCACGGAAAAGATGAGCGCATCGGAGTCGAGTCCTTTGCCCGTGGCGTCGATTTTTATTATCTGTTCTTAAAGGGAGTTACCGCGGAGTAGAAGAACGCAATGCCGCGAACAAGTTCCGGGCGCTCGGACACAATCGCCGCCGCCTGCCCGGAGCAGCGATCTTCGATCGCCTCCCTGCAATCGAGGAAGGATGTCTTTTTCCCGATCTGATTGCAGGTCTATGGTCGGCAGATCCCCTGGTCCGCATGCGCGCGGCGGACGCGACCGAGAAGGTCACGCGGCAGAGCCCAGAGTTACTCCAGCCCTACAAGAAGCTACTGCTCGACTTGATGACAGATAACCGAACAACAGGAGTTGGCGTGGCATCTGGCCGCTATGATTCCTCGGCTGCTGCTCACCACCAGTGCTGCTCACCACCAGGCAACGGCAAGTCGCAATGTCTTGCCTGCGCCGCTATCTTGAAGACCGCAGCTCCATCGTGAAGACGTTCGCCCTTCAGGGATTGGCTGACTTGGCGCAGGGCGACCCGCGCATCAAACCCAGGGTGATGAAAATTCTGCGCGAAGCGACTCGAAACGGTACGCCCGCCATGAAAGCGCGGGGGCGAAAGCTGCTGCTGCGCTTGGATCGTTGATTTGAGTTCCATTTTTGTACTCCGCCGTCGCCGCGGTGGAAGGCACGGAAGAGAACAGACCGGCGGTAGTGGTGGGGATAAGAAGTCAAAATTCTCCCCCTTGCGTCTGCAAAGAACGCAGACATAAGGGCACCCTCAGGAGTAGAGATGAGCGTCGTCAGGTCTTTCTATAAGCCCCAGATTCGATTCGCGCCGACCACTAAACCAAGCGTCAGGCATGCGATTAGAACCTCTCCCAGAGCTCCTACGACGAAAGGTCGCAGTCCCTGTTTCGACATGTCGCGAAAATTCGTGCGCAGGCCGACCCCTGCGAAAGTCAGCAGGAATGCCCACTTTGACAGATTCCCCAGCGACCCGATCTGTGCTTTGCTGAACACATGAAAGCCCACCAACGATGACATCAAGAGAAAACCAAGGATGAACTTTGGGAACTTCCTCCACAAAAACGCAGCTTTGTCGGTGACCGCTTCCGCCTGGCCTCGTCCGGCCCAGTAAATAGCGTATGCCAGCACCACGAATCCAATCATGGCATTCCGCGCCGTCTTGGCGAGTACCGCTACTTTCCCGGCGGCATCCGAGTAAAGTGCGCCGGCCGCGGTCGCCTCCGCCGTGTTGTCAACTCCCAGCCCAGCCCACAATCCGTACGAGACATCATTCATGCGTAGAGCATGAGCAATGGCAGGAAACGTGAACAGCGCCAGCGCCCCCAAAGCCAGAATCGCGGCAATCGCGAAGGACGAATCCTCGTCGTCCGCATCGATTGCTCCTTTGGCTGCGATGATGGCGGATACGCCACAGATGGATGAGCCAATCGCCAGCAGCGATATGAGCTTGGGCTTTAGCTTGAACATTCGCCCGAGCAACGTCATCAATGCCAGCGAGAGCGTGATTTCGATCACGACGAGCGCCAGACTGATGCCTCCCAGCTTCAGAACGTCGGCGAGAACAAAGCGCGCCCCGAGAAGCACAATCCCAAGTTTCAGCCAGAACTCATAGGTGGCGATGCCAGCTTGAAACAGTTTCGGCACACCCACGGTGTTGCCGATAGCAAGTCCGATAAGAATTGCCCAAAGCACGTACTCGATGTTGGGAAACATCCAATGATGGGCTTTGGCGTAAGTATTCAGAAAGCGTTCCAAAAACTTACCGGCGTATCCGATCGCGGCCAACAAAAGAACGCCGGGCACAAGCCTCAGCGCATTCAGCAGGGCATTATCCGACTTCACGGGCGATAGAGCACTGGTAGAAGCCATAACCTTTCTCCGTCAGAACGAGATTGGACTTGCCGTGTGTGCGCTACCAGGGCACGTTCTTAAGAATGTCGAACCTCACCGCCAGCGCCAGCACGAAAGCCACAATCAAAGCCCACGTGTCCAGCGAGAGCGCGGTCCCCTTGCTTGAGGACGTTTCCATTGATGTGTCCGTCGTCATCTAAATTCCTCCCCCGTTCGGACCATCAAGTCCGCCTATTTTGAACTGAATGAACGACGCCGGCCACCCAGCTGCCAACATCGCGATAAAACAAGTAAACCAGATCAATACAAGTAAGTCCATTGTATTACTTCACATTGCTCAGGGATTGACATTTCGCCATACATTCGCCTATGCTCCGGGCATGGCCATCACTCGGCGTCAGCATGAGCTGTATGATTTTCTCTCGCGCTTCGTAGCGGAAAAAGGCTACTCTCCATCGTTTGAAGAGATCAAGGAAGGCATGGGCCTGCGCTCTCTGGCCACCGTACATAAACACGTTACCAATCTGGAAAAAAAGGGTCTGCTCACTCGGGACTATAACTGCAGCCGATCCATCGACCTCGTGCCCCCCAAGGGCAAGTTGAAGCAATCGATGGCGGTAAACACCGCCGTCGTGCTACCGCTCGTCGGCCGGATCGCGGCCGGGCGTCCGATCGAGGCGGTGCAGAGTAACGAAACGATTTCTCTGGCTGATTTTGTCCGCTCGAAAGAAGTCTTTGTCCTCGAAGTGCGCGGCGAGTCGATGCAGGACGAAGCGATTCTCGACGGCGATTACGTGCTCGTCGAGAAAACAAAGAACGCCCACAACGGAGATATCGTGGTTGCGCTTATCGAGTCGACGGATGCCACTCTGAAACGCTTCTTCCGCGAGGGAGACAACATCCGCCTCCAGCCCTCCAATGCGGCCATGAAGCCAATGATTGTGCCTGCGGCCTCGGTCGAAATTCAGGGGCGGGTCATCGGCGTTTTAAGGAAATACTGACAAACGCAGCATAAGTACGGACGAAGACGCCCGTCCCTCCGCTAAATATTCGCTTAGCCTACGTGCTTGTTCAGAGCTTTCTGAATGTCGTCTTTCGAGCGGTAGCCGACTAGCTGTTCCACCACCTGTCCGTTCTTGAAAACGAGCAAAGTAGGAATCCCGGTCACCTTATAGCGCATGGGGGTCGCGCCGTTGCGGTCAACATCCATTTTGCCGACCTTGACCTTTCCCTGATACTCGCCGGCAAGCTCTTCCACAATCGGGGCAATCGCGCGGCAGGGACCACACCAGGCAGCCCAAAAATCCAGCAGCACGGGCTTATCGGACTTCAACACATCGGAATCAAAATTAGCGTCAGTAACTTCGACGATGGCGTTGCTGGCCATTCATCCTCCAGAAATCTTTAGTTCGTTTCAACTCCCGCAGAGTTGACCGTGAGGTCTTCGTTAGGCGGAAGTTCTATCCTAGCACTGTTGATTGGATGCTAGACAAGGGAGAAGGTCGCAGCCGGCCCGCCAGCCATCAGCGCACCCTTCGCGGATAGCGGAAACACTCCACCGCATGGTCGTTGACCATGCCCGTCGCCTGCATGAAGGCGTAACAGATGGTCGAGCCCACGAAGTTGAATCCGCGTTTCTTCAGATCCTTGCTCATCGCGTCCGATTCCCGAGTGCGCGCCGGAATTTTCTTCCCCAGACGACGCGCGTTCACCCGCGGTTTTCCTCTGACAAACTGCCAGAGATAGCTATTGAACGAGCCCAACTCTTTCTGCACCGCGAGAAACGCCTGGGCATTGCGTACGGCCGAAGCGATCTTCAACCGGTTGCGGACGATCCCCTCATCGCGCAGCAGTCGCTGCATCTTCCGCTTATCGTAGCGGGCGATTTTCCTGGCATCGAATCCATCAAAAGCTGCCCGGTAATTTTCTCGCTTGCCGAGGATCGTGTCCCAGCTCAACCCGGCTTGCGCGCCTTCCAGAATCAGGAACTCGAACAGCACGCGATCGTCGTGCTCCGGCACGCCCCATTCGTGATCGTGATAGCGGATGGAGAGGTCATTACTCGCCCAGGCGCAGCGAACCACTTCTTTTTTTTCTTGCTGTACTTTCATGTTGTTGAGAGCGGCGCTGGAACCGGTCCTTTGCCGGCAAGAACGCCGTCAATTTTACGCAGCTCTTCAGTGGAGAATTTCAGGTTCTTCAGCGCCGCCACGTTGTCGTCCACCTGAGAAACTTTGCTCGTCCCGACGAGTGCGCTCGTCACTCGCGGATCGCGCAACACCCAGGCCACCGCCATCTCTGCCAGCGTCTGCCCGCGCTGCGCGGCGATCTCATTCAGCCCCCGTATCTTGACCAGCTTACCTTCCCCGATGTCTTTCTTCTTCAGAAAGAAATCGCGAGCCGCACGCGAGTCGCTGGGAATCCCGTGCAGATACCGGTCTGACAACAAGCCCTGCGCCAGCGGGCTGAAGACGATCGCGCCCACTCCTTCTTTCTCCAGTACGTCGAGCAATCCCTGTTCCGGGTCGCGCACCAACATCGAATACCTCGGCTGATGAATCAGGCAGGGAGTTCCGAGATCACGCAGAATCTTGATCGCTTTCGACGTTTGCTCGGCGTTGTAAGCTGAAATGCCGGCGTACAGCGCTCGCCCCGAGCGCACCGCCGTAGCCAGCGCGCCCAGCGATTCCTCCATCGGCGTTTCGGGATCGGGACGATGATGATAAAAAATATCGACGTAAGCCAGCCCCATGCGCTTCAGGCTCTGATCCAGACTGGCCAGCATGTATTTGCGCGAGCCCAGGTTTCCGTAAGGGCCCGGCCACATGTCCCAGCCCGCCTTGGTCGAAATCATCAACTCGTCCCGATAAGGAAGAAAATCTCTCTTCAGAATCTGCCCGAATGTCTCCTCCGCCGATCCATAGGGAGGACCGTAATTATTGGCGAGATCGAAATGCGTTATCCCAAGGTCGAAGGCGCGGCGCAGCATGGCGCGCGAATTTTCCAAAGTATCCACCCCGCCAAAGTTGTGCCACAGCCCGAGCGACACGGCCGGCAGCTTGATGCCGCTGCGTCCCGACCGGCGATATTCCATGGAGTCGTAACGCTTCTCATCGGCAATGTACATAAGGGTCTCCTCGATGAAAAACAGAGCGCACTGAATCGATGCGCTTAGTCGTATCTTTCGTACCGGATCGCAGTTCGATCCCAGCCCAGACTCTTCAGCAAATCGCGATTCGCCTTGACCATCTTCGCCAGGCCGCAAATGTAGGCGTGCATATCCGTGCGGTTCCCCACGATTCCGGACGCGTGTTCCTGCACGTATCCGCGCAGACCCTTCCACTCCGGCCCCCCGCGACTCAACGTCGGCAGAAAATGAAAATTGGAGTGTTCGGAAGCTAGACGCTCAAACTCCTCGCGATAGTAAATGTCCTGCTCCGAGCGGGCGCCGAAGAGAAGCCTGAATTGATGGCCCTGGTGCCGCTCTTGCTCCGCCAGCAACCATTGCAGCATCGAGCGGAACGGCGCAATCCCGGTCCCGGTGGCGATGAACAGAGTGTCGCGCACTGGCGGATGCAAAGTGAAATTGCCGAACGGCCCCTGAAAAGCGACCGTCGCGCCCTCCGCAAGATTGCAGAGATGGTTCGACATGAATCCATCGTTCACGCGATTCAGGCAAAACGCTACGTGTCCGTTGTCGGAGGGCGGCGAGGCAATCGAATACGGGCGCGTCATCTCCTCGCCCTCCGGAGTGGTCGCCTTCACCGATAACCATTGTCCGGGGACGAAGCCGAAATGCCCAATTCGTTCCACTCCCAGCTCCAGGTGCTTGGTAAACTCGGAGAGCGGAACGGAACGCAGCACTCGTGCCTCGAAAGTCTTAAACTGAGCCATCACTGAATTACCATCGCTGCTGCATTAGATGATGGGCAGCGCCCGCGGGACGCTGCCAATCACGTGCCCGCTCCTTGCAACGGTATGCAGCGTTTTGGAATGCAGTCGACGAGTGCCGTCACGCTCCCCAGATCTCTTTCCATGAAGACGTCCCGCCTCATGCCGCCAACTCCCCCCTCCAGCACCTCGCGGCTGAAAGAAAACGAATTTGAGCTCCTTTGCGCACTGGCGGGCGCGAACCTGTCTCCGCTGCGTCTCGAACGCCTTGCCGGTTGGAATCTTACCGCCGTCGACTGGAAAGAATTTCTCCGCCTCGCAGAACACCATGGGGTTCTTCCGCTCGCAGCCCGCAATCTTACCGGCGATCTCACTGCCCATCCAACAAACCATCCTGCAAACCATCCCGCAAACCAAGACCGCAGCGAACCAGGTGAGATCGAGACCAGCCGGCGCCTTCCGCCCGAAGTCGAGCGTTCCCTGCGATCCTCCTATGAAGCGAACCTGCGGCGCAACCTGTGGTTCACCGCTGAACTCGTCCGCATCATTCGCCACTTTGAGCGGCGGCAATTGCCCGCCATCCCCTATAAAGGACCCGCGCTGGCCCAATCCCTTTACGGCGATGTCGGACTGCGCAGTTTTTCCGACCTGGACTTCCTGATTTCTCCTCCGGACTTCGAGCGGGCAAAGCGCATCCTCTCCGAAATTCAATACCGTCCCGCTGCCGACCTCGCTCCACCCGTCGAGAGATTCTGGTTGAAGAATGGCTACGAGCGCTCGTTTGACGGCGCAGACGGAAAGAACCTGGTCGAACTGCAGTGGGCACTCCTGCCGCATTTTTACGCTGTCGATGCTTGCCGCGGAGAACTGTCCATGGAGAACTTGCTTCAGCGTGCCGGACGCACAACCGTTGGTGGATGCCAAGTCCTGTGCCTGTCTCCCGAAGATTCGCTGCTCGTGCTCTGCCTGCATGCGGCCAAACATCTTTGGACGCGCTTGATCTGGCTCGTCGACATCGCGGAAACCTTGCGACTCCTCGTCGACCACGCGCTGGTGGCTTCCCGCGCCCGCGTGCTTGGGATCGCTCGCATTCTAGGTGTCAGTTTTTGGCTGGTAAATAATGTCCTTCACGAGGAGCTCCCCCAATTCGCGCAGGAAATGATCGCGGTCGATCCTCGCGTGTCCGCCCTTGGCCGCGAATTTGCCGCGCGTGTGGCTCGCGCCACGCCCTATGATTTCGAATCCACCGAATACTTCCGCATGATTATGCGGCTTCGTGAGCGCCCCAGCCACCGCTACAGATACCTCTGGAGCCTCATCTCGACCCCCGGAGCGTCGGACCTTGCCACCGTGCGCCTCCCCGAAATGCTCTTTCCTCTCTATCGCATCGTGCGCGTCGGCCGCCTGCTCCGCAAAACTCTCTTCTGAAGTTTCTCTCCACCCCAAATGACCTTATAATTTTGGGATGAAGCGCGTGGTTCATGCCGCCTGTCCCCACGATTGCCCTGACGCTTGCGGCGTGCTCATCACGATTCAAGACGGCCGCGCCATAAAAATTCAGGGCGATCCCGAACACCCCGTCACCCGCGGATTCCTCTGCGCCAAAGTTGCCAAGTATCTCGACCGTGTGTACTCGCCCGATCGTGTCTTGTATCCCATGCGACGGGTGAAGGCGAAAGGTCCGGGTTCTCTTGCGCAGGGACGGGCTCGAACGATGGAGCGCCGGGCGTCCTCGCCCGCTCCTGCCGCCGCTCCACCAGACTCGGCTTTTGAGCGCATCTCCTGGGACGAAGCGCTCGACGAGATTACTCATCGCTTCAGTCGCGTCATTGCCAAACACGGCACCGAATCTATCCTGCCCTATTCTTACGGAGGCACACTCGGCGCGCTGAACGGCGCGTCCATGGATCGCCGGTTCTTTCACAGCCTCGGCGCTTCACAACTGGCGCGCACCATCTGCTCTTCCGCCGGCGAAGAAGGCCTGAAGTCAGTGATCGGCATCAAACTCGGCACCGAGCCGGAACAGTTTGCTCAATCCCGTTACATCATTGCCTGGGGCTCCAACATTCACGGCAACAACGTTCATCTCTGGCCCTTCATTGAAGAAGCACGCCGCAAAGGCGCGAAGCTGGTCGTGATCGACCCCTACCGCACGCGCACCGCGAAGTACGCCGACTGGTATCTGCCTATCCATCCCGGCACCGATGCCGCCCTCGCCCTGGGTTTGATACACGTCATCATTAACGAAAATCTTTTTGACGCCGATTTCGTCTCGCGCTTCACCCTGGGATTCGAAGAACTGAAGGCTCGCGCCCAGCAGTACCCACCGGAAATGGTCGCCCACTGGACCGGCATTTCCGCCGCCGACATCCGCAAACTCGCTCGCGAATACGCCACGGAGCGCCCCTCCGTAATCCGCGTCAACTATGGCATCCAGCGTTCCGAGCGCGGAGGCATGTCGATGCGCGCCGTCACCATGCTGCCCTGTCTGATTGGGTCGTGGAAAGAAATAGGTGGCGGCCTCCAGTTGTCTCTCAGCGGTTCGTTCGGGTTGGACCTCGAAGCGCTCGAGATGCCCCACCTGATGGAGAAGGCCTTGGGACGTCCTGCCCGGGTAATCAATATGGTGCAACTCGGCAGCGTACTGAACTCGACCACCATGGTGCCTCCCGTTCGTGCCTTGTTCGTCTACAACTCGAACCCTGCGGCCGTCTGCCCTGATCACAACCAGGTCGTTCGCGGTTTAATGCGCCCCGATCTCTTCACCGTGGTCCATGAACAGTTTTTCACCGACACCACCGACTACGCCGACATCGTGCTGCCTGCAACGACATTCTTCGAGCACAAGGACCTGCAAAGCGCGTACGGCCATTACTACCTCCAGGTTTCCAACCAGGCCATGGAGCCGCTCGGCGAATGCCGGTCCAATGTCGAAATGTTCCGCGCCCTAGCCGAGCGCATGGGCCTGGAAGACGAATGCTTCCACGAAACGGTAGATTCCATGATCGACCGTGCTCTTCAATCCCCAAACCCGTGGCTCCAGGGAATCACGCGCCAGCGGTTGGAACGTGAGCATCAAATTCGCCTGAATTTCTCTGCGAAGAATGATGGAGCGACGGGCGTCTCGCCCGTCCAAGCTGAGCGAAACTCGGCAGAAAACACAGCACCCTTCCTACCCTTTGCCAACGGCAACTTTCCTACCCCCAGCGGTAAAGCCGAGTTCTACAGCACTGCTTTGGAGCGTCTCGGCCTCGATCCGGTCATCGCCTTCACTCCCCCCAAAGAATCCCGTCACGGATCCAGGGCCGCCGGCTTCCCGCTCGAACTCCTCGCCCGCAAGCCCGACAATCATCTCAACTCGTCCTTCGCCAACATTCCCTCCGTCCGTCAGATGGAACCTTGGATCGGCGATCTCGAGATGCACTCCAGCGACGCCGAGGCCCGTGGAGTTCGCGACGGTGACCGCGTTCGCGCCTTCAACCACCGCGGCGAGATCGTCCTCAACGCCCGCGTGGACGGCTCCGTACCTCCAGGAATCGTCGCTGCTCGCCTCGATTGGGCTCGTTTCCATCCTGGCGGAGGCAACATCAACGTACTCACTTCAGAAAAACTTACAGACCTGGGCAACGCGGCGACGTTCTATTCCGTCTGTGTTGAAGTAGAACTTTTTCGGGCGTGACTCCCAGGGAAGAAATTCCTCCCCGCCTTGGACGGTTCTCAATCTCTACCGTATAATTACCGTTTTCCTAACTCTAGTTCTTCGAGGTAGTTGCGATTCATCGTCGTCATCATGCTATTCCTGTGTGTGCGCCTCGGCCCGCCTGCCGCCGGGGCTTCCAGAGAGACCCTTTCTGGTCCTCAAATTCTTCCACTACAGGTATTTGGAAGCGTCGAGGCCTCTGGAATTCCCTCCTCGTTTTCTTCGTCTTGACGCTGCTCGTCTCACCCATCGCCGCGCAGCAGGATCTCATCGTCGGCATCGTCGTCCATGGCAATCGCCGCATCCCGGCCGATACCATCAAGGCCCGAATTTTCACCAAAGTCGGCGACGTCTACGACAACACCGCCATCGAACGCGACTTCAATGCCTTGTGGAACACCGGCTACTTTGAAGACATCCGCTTCGAACGTGAACAGACTCCCAAAGGTTGGATCCTGCACATCTACGTCAAGGAGCGTCCCACCATCCGCGAAATCAACTACAGCGGCCTCAACGCCGTCTCCACCAGCGACGTGCTCGACCGCTTCAAGGAGCGCAAAGTCGGACTCTCCGTCGAGAGCCAGTACGATCCCACCAAGATCAAGAAAGCCGAGGTTGTCCTCAAGGAATTGCTGGCTGAACACGGCCGCCAGTTCGCCACCATCCGCACCGAGGTCCGTCCCATCCCACCCGCCGCCGTCGCAGTGACCTTCGTCATCAAGGAAGGTCCCAAGGTTAAGGTCGGACGCATTACGTTCCGCGGCAACAAACATATCAACGACCGCACCTTGCGCGCGGCCATGAAGAACCTCCGTCCTATCGGCATCCCCCACTCCATCTTCCTCGAAAACCTCTTTGCCAAAACCTACGACGCCACCAAACTTGAGGAAGATACCGAACGCGTCCGCGCCGAATACCAGAATCGCGGCTACTTCAAGGTCGTGGTGGACGATCCCAAAACCGACATTCATGACACTGGACACACCGGCATCCGCATCCCATGGCTTCAGCCTGCGCAGGGGAAATCGGTAGATATCCTCATGCCGATCGAAGAGGGTGAACGCTACCACCTCGGCAAGATTACCTTCAAGAACAACAAAGCCATCCCTAACACGGCCATACTGCGCAGTCTTTTCCCCATGAAAGACGGTGACATCTTCAGCCGCGAAAAAGTCGCCAAGGGTTTGGAGAACCTCCGCAAAGCCTATGGCGAAGCTGGCTACATCAACTTCACTTCCGTACCTGACACCAAGTTCGACGACGAAAAGAAAATCGTGAATCTCGAAGTTGACGTCGACGAAGGCAAGCAGTTCTACGTGCGCCGCATCGAATTCCAGGGCAACACCACCACACGCGACAAGGTCATCCGCCGCGAAATTGCCCTGGAGGAAGGCCAGATCTACAACTCGCGTTTCTGGGAGCTCAGCCTGCTGCGCCTGAACCAGCTCGGCTATTTCGACCAGCTTAAGCCCGACGATCCCAATACCACCGAACGCCATCTCGACGAAAAGAACGGCACCGTCGATCTCACCCTGAAGGTCCATGAAAAGGGGAAGAACAGCATCGGACTCCAGGGCGGCGTCAGCGGACTCGCAGGAGCTTTCGTCGGCCTCAACTACAGCACCAACAATTTCCTGGGACTGGGCGAGACGCTCTCCGTCAACGCCAGTCTCGGCAGCCGCCAGCGCGACCTCGTCTTCGGATTCACCGAACCTTATCTCTTCGACCGCCCGATCCAAGCCGGCTTCAACGTCTATACTCGCAAGACGAATTACGATCAGGCCAAGCAATACGCCATTCAGACCGGACAGAACCTGAACCTGCCCTCGGCCTATTTGCAGAACCTGCAGAACTATTCGCAGTCCAGCACCGGAATATCCGGATCCGTGAGCTATCCGCTGCACCATTCCTTCAAACGCGTTGGCATCGCCTACTCCTTTGACCGCTCCTCTCTAGTCGCGGTCAGCAATGCTTCCAAGCTGTTGTTTGAGAATCTCAACTTCCGCGGCATCAGCGGACCGAACGCTCTCAACGGCATCATCACCAGCAAGATCACTCCCAGCTTCACCATCAATACGCTGGACTCCTACTACGCTCCCCATCATGGCAAGAGTTTCTTCGTCGGTGGCGAGTTCGCAGGTCTTGGCGGCACGGTCCATGTCATCCGCCCCATCGTCCAGTACAAACAGTTCTTTCCCATGCAGCACCGTCGCAACGCCCTCGGTTACAACGTGCAGGGCTCCTTTATCACCGGCTATGGCGGCATCGTCGCTCCTCCCTTTGAACGCGCTTACCTGGGTGGCGAAAATGACCTGCGCGGATTCGATATCCGCACCGTTTCCCCCATTGCCTACCTGCCCAGCGCCCAGAGCATTCCTCTCCGCAACCCGGACGGAACTTTTGTTCCCGCCAATCCTCGCTTTCCCGTGCTCGGAGGCGCCAACGGGTCCTGCGTCAGCAACTGCTGGAATATCCCCGTTCCCTACCAGCAACTCGTAACTCCCGGCGGCGATCTGAGCATGCACGGCAACGTGGAATATCGCATCACCATCGCCGGACCGGTCGCCATCGCGCCCTTCGTGGATGTGGGCACCGATCCCATCCTGCGAACCTCCCAATTGCAGATCAATCAGACGCAGTATGACAACCTCATCAGCACCCAGTTCGGCTGTCCGATCCTGACTCCTCAAACCGGTTATGCCTGTCAGGGCGGTCAAACTATCAGCGGCATCTCGAAGTATCTCAGCCCCGTTCCCGGCACCAACTGGGTGGTGCGCATGTCCACGGGTCTCGAATTACAGACGATGCTCCCCGTCGTCAATGCGCCGTTCCGCATCTACTACGCCTACAATGCCCTCCGCCTCAACAGCACGGCGGCCCCGCCCATCCAGATCACTCGCGGAATGTTCCCTTGCCCCATTGCTGGAATTCCTAGCTGCCAGGACTTGGGCGCTGGCGACTACACCTATAGCCTGGCCCGCTCGACTTTAGGCTCTACCTACACTCTGCTCGAACCAAGAAAGACCTTCCGCTTCACCGTGGCTACGACGTTCTAGCAGGCTGCGGAACAACTCGACGGATGGCGGCTGGCAAGGGCACCAGTGCCAGAGGTTGCGAAGACTCCGCTTCGCGCCGGTTTGGGAAAGGGCACGGCTTCAGCCGAGCCGTAACTCCCGCGGAATCAACCGCGGCTTCCAGCCGCTGGGGGAACGCTGCGCTGGGAAAACACATTTCCACAGCCTGCCAGGAATTCGGCCGCAACAGTTTCTCGCCACAGTTCTTCGCTTTCAAAATTTGAACCCTTCGGGGGGGGATTTCGCCGTTCAATTCTCGGGGTTTACTGAGAGCCTGGAACTGAGAATCGGGAACTGCGGTCCGACAACTACTTAATCTGCACCAGTCCGCTGGCAGGCTCCGACGCCTTTGCCGGACGCTGCGGCGCTCGCCAGGCATCGAGCACCGACACCTGGTGCACGCACGACACAGTGCAGTGCGGTGCGCACGATTTCTCCGTGTGAAATTCCCGCCGCAAATCGGAAATCGTATATTTCTCCAGAGGAATGGCGGGATAGCCGCGCTGCTGCGAGCAGTAATGCACCAGGCCGTCTTCGCAAACATAGAGGTAGCGCGCTCCGGCGCGACAACGCCACTGGTTCGGACGCCCTAGCGCGATGTTGTCCTGAAACGCATTAACGCGTGTGAAACTGCGTTTCTCGAGATTCTTCATCTCGTGATACACGCGCCGCTCCTCGTCGTTCAACGGCTGCAATTGCCCTGTACCGTCGTGAATGATTCCAATCGTTGAGCTAAAGCCCAACTCCAGCGCGCGTTTGCCAATCGTCAGCGCATCTTGCGGATGGCTCACTCCACTGCCCACCACCGAATTGATATTTACGTGGAAATCCGCATGTTCGGCCAGCAGTTGCAGCTTCTTGTCCAGCACCTTGAGGCTTTTCTTCGAAACTTCGTCCGGATTCACGTTATCAATCGAAATCTGCAGCCACTCCAGGCCGGACTGGTTCAGGCGCTGGATGCGATCCGCCGTCAGCAGATAGCCGTTCGTGATCAGCCCCGAGACGATCCGGCGCCGCCGCATGTGTTGAATGATATCGTCCAGTTGCTGATGCAGCATCGGTTCGCCCCCGCTGATCGTGATCACGGAGGTTCCCAGATCTTTCAGGCGGTCAACCCGCCGCAACATATCGTCCGTGGGGACGGGCTTGGAAAAATTATCGAACTCGTTGCAATAAGTGCAGGCCAGATTGCAGCGGCGAATCGGAATCAGATGCGCCAGCAGAGGATGGTCCGTAGAGACCACGGCCTTCAGGATTTGCCACAATCCATGAGCGTCCCGCTCGATAGCCCTGAGTTTGCGCCGTATTCCCGCTGACCTGGGTGTCGTTGTCGTAATCACTGCGCTTGTCGCCATGAGGAGTTAGTCCCTATTTCACCACACCCAGCCTTTCCCTGCAGAATCCGCCACAGCGTTTGGGAGAATACCAGGGTCGAATGGCAATGCGGGGTGCCCACTTGCCCGGTCCCCCTGGCGTCGCGCGCGCAAATTCCCCTCATAAGCATGGCTTCCCTCAAGCGGCGTCATCCTAAGCGAAGTGGGCGCTCCGCGAAGCGAAACCGCCGCGCAGTCGGCAGTCGAAGGACCTTAATTCCTTCCAAACCGCCGGGCGCCACATTCTCAGCCCGTTCGGTGCGCAAGGCGCTGCTGCCAACTGCCAGGGCATTCGACCCGTCTGGTTTCAGTTCTTCCCCAACAATGAATCGTTGACTTTCAGCGACCAGTAATGCAATAGTAAACTTTTACGGGGCAGTTTCGAGGAGTGTCCGCCGCAAAGACAGACATCCCTCGACGCTGCCCCAATCCATTTTCGGTAGATTCGCTGGAATTAAGTCTTTATTTATGAATACTTTAGAATACGTCGTTTTAGAATGAGGACTTTAGCGAGAGTAAATCTGCCAAATCTATGATTCCTAAAGACGGTGTTCCATCAATCTATGGCCAAACATGACTTAAAGTCATGTTTATTGAATACTTTAGTATAAGCGCATTTATTTTTGAATACTTTACGGGAAATGATTAGGGGGGGGTACCCCGTTACTAGCTCGATACTAGGCGTGGGGCGCCGGCTAATTGCAGGCTGCGTAGTTTTCCTACTGCATATCTCCGCCCATCGGGACGTAGCGGAACTTCTTGCCGTCAAAAAATACGGCGGAACTTTCTCCCAGATCGCCGGCTTCTTCAACGTAAATGGCCGCGATGGTTTTCTTTCTCATTTTCATTTTTCTCACTGAAACTGAGCGATAGGGCAGATTCACCAGGACGTACTTCGCCTTGGGAGTTGCCGAACGCCAGCCTTCTTTGCCTGCGCCTTCAACGATCAGCACCACCAGCCCGCGTTGGGAAGGGTCGCCCGCGCTGAAGGTCGTCGTCAACTTGGGATCGCCATAGCCGAAGTAATCGTTGTAAGGATCGACCACCGTGTAGTTGTGCTCCCCTTGATCGAGCATCGGATTCTTGCACTGCGCCGCGATGACGATGTCTTCCACGCCATCGCCATTGAGGTCGCCGATCGCCGGTTGAATATCGGCTCGCAGCGTAAACTCCGTGCCAAACTGCTGCTGCACAAACTCGTTGTCGATCTTGCCGGCCGCCGGAGGCGCCTGCGCGATGGCTGGAATCAACGCCCAGACAAAGAACGCCAGGAGGAAAGATGCTTTTTTCATGCGTCTACTTTAACCCTGACCCGTGACCGCTGGCAGGTAACGAAAGTCACTAGTCTGGTTAAGGCCGAGTGCTTGAGGTAGCGGGCTGAGAACCCGTGGCTGAGAACGAGAAGAAGAAGTCGTTGCGCCCGTGCTGACAACTGAAGCACGCACGAGTTGACGGAGGACAGCCGAGCGGGTTACGAACTTCTCCTGAAGTGCTCCCATCCTCTGGCGTGAAGCGGTTTGGATTTTCCATCCCTCGAGACGATGCACATGCCCGATGCTCGCAAAGTACGGCCGATTCTCGTCACCCGCACTCCTGCTATTTTGGAGGGAACGTCCGCGGCGGAGGTGAACAGAAGTTCGTAATCGTCGCCGCCATGCAAGGCGAACTCCAGCGGCACTTGCGCCTTGGCAAACTGGGCTCGCGGAATCGCCGCTGCCTCGATCTCCGCGCCGACATGGCTTTCCTGGCAGATGTGTTCGAGATCCGTGGAGAGCCCGTCACTGAGGTCGATCATGGCCGAGGCCAATCCGCGGCGGCGCAGACTCTGGCCAACGGCAACCCGCGCTTGCGGACGAAATTGCGCAAGCACGCCCGTTCTGCCCGCGGGCGATTGCGCCATTTGCGCCAACGCCGCAGCGGCCCCTCCGAGCTCGCCAGTAACATAGATGTACTCTCCGGGCTTCGCTCCCGAGCGCAGGACGGCCTTTCCCTTCGGCACTGAGCCGACGACGATGATGTCAGCCTGAATTCCGCTCCGGGACTGCGCTGTGTCACCACCCGCAAGGGGAAGATGGAACTCGCGCGCAAGTCCCAGCAGTCCCGTGAGAAAGCGATTCACCCAGCGTTGCGGGAGGTCGCTCGGTAAGGCTAATGACAGAAAGGCAGCTCGCGGTTCACCTCCCATGGCCGCAATGTCGCTGAGCCCGCGGGTCAAGCAGCGCCATCCCACCAGTTCGGGAGGATGCCAGTCTCGCCGGAAATGTACATTCTCTAGGCTGAAGTCGGTGGTCACCAGCAATTCGCGTCCTGGAGGGACGCGCAGCACCGCGCAGTCATCGCCGATACCAGCCACCAAGGAAGGTCCGTCGCGAGCCAGATAGCGGATCTGCTGGATGAGTCTCTTTTCGCCACGAAGCATACCCGACCAATATACCTCCGCCGTTCGAATGGCTGTGTCAGGGACAGCCAGCGCTGGTTCTCCGTGAGTTCTGCGTAACGGATCTGGTCGGGTGCGAGCAAACCGCATACGAAGGTAACTTGGCCGATTGGGCACTCCCAATTACCCTGCCTTGGTAACCGCCCAAAGGGCCCTAGCGCGGTTGACACAGGGGAATCAGGTTTGTTACCGTTGAACTCGCCGTTCACACAATCTTTGCCGAACCAAGTACCGCAACGTGAATCAGTTGCAGGGAATTGGATTTCGGCTTGCCTGGTTCCGTAGACGTGGATAGGCCAGTTTGCACCGAAAGCATCCTGGTGGAATCAGGATTCCGAGCCCGGAGCATGACAACACCGTTCCCGGCAGGATTCCGCAGCATAATCAGTTCGAGGAAGATAGTCTATTGCGTAAACGCTTTTACATATTTTTCGTAGCTCGCGACGAAGCCGGACAGCTTCGAAAGATCTCCATTCCCGTCCAATATCTCTACATTCTGCTGGCTGGAGCGGCGATCGGAATGCTCAGCCTGACGGGCATTGCCAGTTCGTATACCCGCATGCTGCTGAAAGTGGCTCATTATAACCAGCTCCGGACCGAGCAAGCTCAGCTCAAAGACCGGTATTCGAAGCTGGAGCAGGTCGCCAAAGAGCGGGACATTCAGGTAGCTTCTCTCGGCTCGCTGGCGAGCGAAGTTTCAGCCCTTTACGGGCTCAAGTCGAATCCGGCGATGGTGGTCGCCTCGACCGAGCAGATTCAGGAGGCGCAGGTTCACTCCTCGCTCGACCAGCTTTATGCCTTAAAGCGTACCGCGCTGAGCGGAGCCGCCAGCGTCGGTATCTCGCTTGGCCTTACGCGCAATTCCACCACCGCGGACTGGATCCGTGCGAACTCGGCTCCTAATCTATGGCCAGTCGAGGGGCAGGTCACGGGCTCCTTCGGTGAGCGCATCGATCCTTTTAACGGAGAGGGAGCATTCCATTCCGGTGTGGATATTTCGGCGGCGATCGGGTCGCCCGTAATTGCGCCAGCGGACGGTATGGTCACCTACGCCGATTTTGAGGGCGGTTACGGACGCGCCATCCAGATCGACCACGGCCATGGCATTTCAACCCGTTACGGGCATCTATCCAGCTTCGCGGTTACTGCCGGACAATATATTCACCGCGGCGACACGATTGGCTATGTGGGTCTGAGCGGACGCTCGACCGGTCCTCACCTGCACTACGAAGTCCGCATCAACGACATCCCGGTAAACCCCTACAAATACCTGCGGTTGACGATGGCTCATGCCGATATATTGACTACTGGCGGAGACTGAGCTCTTAGGACGAGGAAAGAAGCCCGTCGCTCCACCGATCACTCCGTTATCCTATTGATCCTATGTTTTCGCCTTCTTGATCTCCTCGATCAGCGGCGGCACGATGTCAAACAGATTTCCGACCACGGCAAGGTCTGCAATCTCGAAAATTGGAGCCTCGGAATCTTTGTTGATGGCTACGATGCTGCGAGAACCCTTCATGCCGACGATATGCTGGATCGCTCCTGAGATGCCCAGCGCCAGATAGAGCTTGGGAGCGACGGTCTGGCCCGATGACCCGATCTGGCGGTCCATGGGTAACCACCCGTTGTCGCAGATGGGACGCGATGCCGCGAGTTCGCCGCCCAAGGCATCGGCTAGCTGCTTGGCCAAGTCGATATTTTTTTGCTCCTTGATGCCGCGCCCCACAGAAACAATAATTTCGGCCTGCGTCAGATCGACTGCCTGTTTGGCTTCCTTGAATACTTCTTCTGGTTTATTGCGCACGACGCCGTCGGGAACTTCGACATTGACCGTCTCAACCGGAGCTGCGGCGGCGGCGCCTTCAACCTTGTCGGCGCGAAACGAGCCATTCTGGAAGGTGACAAAGCACGACCCCGAGCCGGCGAAACTGACGTCGGCAACGAATTTTCCCTGAAACATCTGGCGGGTGAAAAGCAGTTTGCCGCCTTCGTACCTCACTCCGATCACATCGCTGATGGCCGTGGTTTGCATGGCTGTCGCCAGCTTGGGCACGAAATCGCGGACCTGATAGGTGTGCGGCATCAACACGAGCTTCGCAGGATGCTTTGCCAGAAACCCCTGCAACGCGTGAGAGAACGCGTCTGGAGTGTACGGTTCGAGTCTCGCGGACTCGACGTCGTAAACTCTGGCGAGCTTCTTCGCAGCTACCTCGCCTGCGATTGCGGCTACGCCGGAGCCTACTACCGCAGCCTCGAGCGTCCAGCCAGTCTGCGCGGCAATCGACTGCCCGGCGGCAAGGGTTTCCCAGGAAACGCGGTTCAGTTTTCTTTCGCGCTGTTCGACGACTACCAGAATTGTGTCCATAAGTTTCAGGTCTAGGTCCGTGGTGTCAGTTCCCGAAAAAAGCCGAGACTCTCAGCTCTCACTGAAGTCGGGAACTTTCCTTTTTTAAATTACTCGCAGCTCGTTCTTTAGCTTTTCTACTAGTTTCTTCGCCACTTCCGCCGGTGTGCCTTCGAGGAACTCTGTATTTTTTGACTTTTGCGGGACATACAGCTTTTCGATTTTCTGTAAGTTTGCGCCCATGGCGGACTGCACTTCTGCCAGCGTCACTTTGCGCAACGGCTTATTTTTCGCCTGCTTGATGCCGATCAGCGTGGCATAGCGCAGCTTGTTAATTCCCGATTGAATAGTCAGCACCGCTGGCAAAGGCATATCGACAAATTGAAAGAATCCGGCTTCCAGTTCCCTCTTCACGCGGATGCCAGCATCCTTTTTTTCGATCTGCATGATGATGGTCGCGTGCGGCAGTCCTAGAATTTGCGCCAGGATGACGCCGGTCTGGGCGTATCCGTAATCATCCGACTGCAAGCCGGTGAAGATCAGGTCGAACTTCTCGTCTTGTATCGCGGCGGCGATAGCGCGCGCCGTATTGTAAGCATCGAGGCCGACAAAAGCATCGTCCTCGAGATGGATGGCACGATCCGCGCCCTTAGCCAGTGCCTCGCGCAATACCTGCATCGCGCGGGTGGGGCCGGCGGTGATCACGACAACTTCTCCAGTATGCTTTTCTTTTTGGCGCAGCGCCTCTTCGAGGGCGAAGGCGTCCGGCTCATTCACTTCGTAGGAAACGTCTTCGCGGATCCACGTCCCCGCTTCATTCAGCTTTAGCGGGGCGTCTTTCTGCGGCACCTGCTTCATGCAAACCAGAATCTTCACGGATTCACTCCCTTTTCGTCATTGGTCGCTGGTCGTCAGTCGCTCGGCGTCAGTCATGAATCGCTGGCGGAAGAAATGCAGATCCCTCACTACGCTACCGAGCCAGTAGAAGCGGATTGCTGGAGGACCCGGTCGCTCGGGATAAGAAATTCACAATGGGATTGCCAACCACTGACGACTAATGACTGACGACCAACTCCTCATAGATCAACGGCCGCCGGCAGGCAGACCATCCTGCAGAAACGCGACACTTTGTACACCCGTAATTTCGAATCGCTTGCGGCAGCGCATGTTCTTGCACATCATCATGTCGTCGCGGCGCAGCATGTAGGACTGCGCTTTAGCAAATCTTGCGCGGTCGCGATCGTCGGCGCGCGGAGGCAGACTTTTCTTCTTCGTGCGCACGAGCCACTGGATCTCATACTCCGCCGACTGATTGCAATGAGGACAACTCAAATTTGCTGGTTTCTTGTCCGACCGTTCGTCAAAAAATTCGCGCTCATCCATAAACTATTAGAGCCTCGGCCATCGATAGGTAGCGTGGTGCTTCGCCGTTCCCTTCTTTACGAAACGAGTCAACGTCGCGCCACATTAAGATTATTGCACTTTTGCGCATCGAATGTGCGAAGATGCGGGGACTACTGCCATGCCGCGCAAGCGCAAGAAAAAAGTCTTCTCCGCCGCTAAGGTGGTCCGTGAAATGGCCCGCGAACGCGTCGGCAGTCCGAAACCTTCGCGGCTTGTGCCGGCGAAGAAGACGAAGCCGGAGAGGCACAAACCTACGCTGGGTAAACTGCTGGCGGATGAGTAGCGGACGGAGTTCTCCGCACTCTTGTTAGAAAGTTGCACTCACCGCAGTGCCGCCAGTGGGTATGGTAACCACGCAAGTGTTTGTCCCCGCCGCGGCGGGACAATTCTGCCATACTGGAATCGAACTCGCCGTAAGCAAAACCGAGGCACCCACGTCGTAGGTCGCGATGCACGTCCCCCCGGTTGCCGTGCAATTGATGGCGGCGGGGAGACTGGTCACTGTCCCGCTTCCGAAGACCCCGACGGCTAATGTCCCGAGCTTGCCGCCGCCAGGGCAAAGTACGTTGCCTGGATCGTTCACCGTGACGGTCGCAACCGCGATCACGACATTCCCCGAACCGCCCGTCCCCTCAGGAACACTTGCCGAGATATTCGCGACACCGCAAGGGCCTGGCGTGCCCGGCGGGGAACCTGCCGGCGGCAGCGTCGCAGTGAACAGGCCAGGAGACGACAGGGTGGCCACTTCGTTATCAATCGTCCAGGTCGCTTGACTAGTCACATCCATCGTGGCCGGAGGATGGATGTAAGTGCCGATCGCTCTGTACTGTTCCGTTGGGTTGGCAGGGGGTGGAGTGAACCCCGGCTCCAGAAAAGTAGATGTTGTGGGCGTGATCGTAAGGCCCACCAGTTTCTGGCTGTGGCCGCAACTCGGTAGGCTCAGCAACGCTCCCACCGCCACGAGCGCTCCCAACGCAAGCCCAATGTAGCTCCGCTTCATAAGTACCACTCCTGGAAGGCAAGCTTTGGCCCGCCCACGCATCGGATCAGCGCTCGAAGTAAGGAAAGATGAAATCTAGCGGAAGCGCTGGCAAAAAGCAAGAAACGTAGTGCGCTTTCAGCCATCCTCTTTCTTATTGTTTCCGGGAAACTATGACCCACACCGTGCCGCGGCCGGAACAGTAAGGGCATTGTTCCTTTCCCTGCGATTTTCCCGTGCCGCGACATTCCAGGCAGCTGGCAACAAGATTCAGTTCCTGCAATGAACTTTCCGGAAGTTTAGCTGGATCTTTAAATAACTCGGCATGGTGAGTACCGCGCAGCCAGTAGACCAACTTGCCTTCGAGGTTTTCGCGGTCTTTGATGCTGAGTTGCGTGCAGCGGTGCGTCCACCAATCGTCGATACATCCATAACAAACCAACTCTCCGGCATCGAACAGGGCTCCCACATCGGAGCGACGAAAAAACTTCTTACACCAGGAGCAGGCGTTGATGCCAAGCAAGCCGAGAGCGTCTTTCAGTCGGTCAAGCTCGAGTTTTTGCCGGGACAGTATCTCCTCTATATGTGAGACGGATTGTTCGGGCATGGGCGACTCCTGACGGCAAGACTAGAGCCGATAAGAATACACAATTCCGCGCCCGCGCTCAGTGATTCGCGCGCGTTAAATATCAGTTCCAACCGGATGGCTGGTCTTCAGTCTACGTGCTCGCCGACATCGAAGCCCTCTTCCGAGGCGGGCAGCACGTCGCGCTCGCCTGCGGCCCACACATATAAGGTGGGCAGCAGGAAGATGCTCATGATAAGGGAAGCAATGAGACCTCCGACAATCACGATTGCGAAGGGACGCTGCGAGTCGGAACCGATGGCGTGCGAGACGGCGGCCGGGAGCAAACCCAGAGTCGCTACCAGCATGGTCATCATGATTGGGCGTAATCGCAGGACCGCTCCCTCGACGGCGGCGTCTTCGATAGAGTAGCGACGGGAGCGAAGCTGGTTAATATATTCCAGCATGATGACTCCGGTCTGCACGCACACGCCAAAGAGGGCGAGAAAACCTACGCCAGACGAAACACTGAAGTTCGTGCCGGTGATCAGGAGGGCAAGCAAGCCGCCAATGGGAGCAATGGCAATATTGGCGAGAATCAGCGTGGCCCACTTGAAGGATTTGAACATGGTGTAAAGAATGATGAAGATGATAAAGATGGTGATGGGAAGCACAATCAGCAAACGCTCATTAGCTCTCTTCTGGCTCGCATATTCTCCTTCCCAACGAAGGCTGTAGCCGATGGGCAATTTCACTTGACGGTTGACTTTGTCGATAGCCTCTTCGACCGTGCTGCCCAGGTCGCGCCCGCGGACGCTGTATTTGATGGCGACGTAGCGCCGGTTGCCCTCGCGATAAATTTCCGAAGCGCCATCTCTCTCACTGATCTTGCAGAGTTGTGCGAGCGACACGCGTTCTCCTGAAGGCGACAGCAGGCGGATATTTTCGATCGCTTCCTGGGTATCGCGGTATTTGGGAAGGTAGCGCAGAGTCAGGTCGTAACGCGCCTCATCCTTGAGGACCTGGGTGAGAGCGCTGCCGCCTACGGCGGTCTGGATGGCGTCCTGCACGTCGGCGACGTTGATCTGGTAGCGGGCGGCGGCGGCACGGTCGACGGTCACGTTCAGGTTCGGCTGGCCGAGGACGCGAAAGACTCCGAGATCTTCCACGCCCTTGATGTGCTGCATGATGTTGACGACCTCGTCGCTCTTCTGCTCGAGAACTTTCAAATCGTCACCATAGATTTTTGTGGCCAGCGCGCCCTTCACGCCACTGACGGCCTCTTCCATGTTGTCTTCGATGGGCTGAGAGAATCCCCACACGACACCGGGAATTTTGTCGAGTTCGCGCTGCATGGCGGCGATCAATTCGTCTTTATTTTCGTGGAAGACCGGACGCCACTGCTCTTTCGGTTTCAGATCAACAAAATATTCAGTGTTGAAAAATCCGGTGGTATCGGTTCCGTCATCAGGACGCCCGACCTGGCTCCAGCATTGGGGAACTTCCGGAAAAGAGCACAGCATGATGCGAGCCTGATTCATGACGCGGATGCCCTCGTCGGGTCCGGTGCTGGGGGCAAGCGTGCCGCGCACCCAGAGCGCGCCTTCATCGAGGTGGGGCAGGAATTCAGAGCCTATGGTTCCGCTGAACGTAAGGTAAGCGCCGACCGCGACCATCAGCAAGCAGGTTCCGATGGTGACCGCGCGATGGCGAATGGCCCATCGAACCGCGGTGCGATAACGCTCTGTCAGAAAATCCATGACAGGGTTGCGCCATTCGCTCGCACCTTTTTGGAAAGCGAAGCTGGCGAGGACGGGCGCAATCAGAATCGAGAAGACCAAGGCTCCGAGCAAAGCGAAGGCGACAGTCCAGGCCATGGGGTGAAAAAGGCGGCCTTCGACGCGTTGCAAGGTAAAGATAGGCAAATAAGCGGTGATGATGATAGCTATCGCGTAAAAAACTGGACGCTGAACTTCGTGGGACGCTTCGCTGATTTTTTCGCGGGCAGTCTTCACTCCGCCGTCCTTGTGTCCGAGGTGGCGAACAATATTCTCGACCATCACAACCGCGCCATCCACGACCATGCCGAAATCGAGAGCGCCGAGGGAGAGAAGGTTGGCGGGAATATGCCTGAGATCAAGACAGATCGACGCAAACAGAAGCGAAAACGGAATCGTGGCCGCAACGATAAGCGCGCCGCGGATATTACCCAGAAACAAGATCAGGATGATGGAAACGAGGATCATTCCCTCGGCGAGGTTGTGGAGGACGGTTGTACTGGTGAAGTGAACCAGCGTGCTGCGATCGATGAAGGGAACGATTTTTACGCCGGGAGGAAGAATGTGGTCGTTCAGTTCGTTCACTTTCTCGTGAACGCCCTGTAATGCGGTGTCGGCGGGTGCGCCTTTGCGCAGGAGAACAATGCCTGAAACGACATCGTCGTTATCGACAATCGCGCCATCCTCGCGATGAATTGCTTTCGCAGTCTGCCCGAGCCTGATTTTGGGACCTTGCGAAACGACCGCGATGTCCTTGATCCGGATCGGCGTGCCATTTTTGGTTATGATGACTGTCTGGGCAATGTCCTGCGAGCGGTCGACTAATCCGACGGAGCGGACATTGATCTGCTGTAGACCCTCCTGGATGAAGCTTCCGCCGGCATTGGCGTTGTTGTTCGTGAGTTGCTGCTCAATCTGAGCCAGGCTGAGGCCGTAGGCGATCAGTTTGTTGGGATCAACCCGAACCTGGTATTCGCGGGTAGGGCCGCCAAAGCTGGAAACATCGACGATATCCGGCACAGCTTTGAAGTTCTTTTCAATAACCCAGTCTTCGATGGACTTCAGTTCCATCGGGTCATAGGCCGGATTGGTGCTGTGCAACGTGAAGAAATAAATCTGGCCGACGGGACTCCAATCCGTCCCCATTTGGGGACTGACGCCCGGGGGCAACGTAACCTGGCTCAAACGCTCCAGCACGCGCTCGCGGTTCCAGTCGTTGTCAGAACCATCGTCGAAGATCAACTTGAGGTCGGAGAGTCCGAAGAGCGAGAAGGAGCGGAGATGGACGACATGGGGGATGCCGTTCATGGCGATTTCAAGAGGAATCGTGACCTGCTGTTCGATTTGCTCGGCGGAAATTCCTGGCCATTGCGTAATGATCTCGACGTAGTTGTCGGCGACGTCCGGATAGGCCTCGATGGGAAGGTCGCGGAACGCGACAATGCCTCCGGCAAAAAGTATCAGCGCAAAGGCCAACACCAGTAGTCGATTGTCGAGAGCAAAATCAACGACGCGGCGGATCATCGATTGCTCCCATTTTGTGCCCGTTGATCCCTCACTTATTGTTCCACCGTGTTCTGCAGTGCAAGGGCATTCGAAACCACTTGATCTCCGGGCTTGATGCCGGAAACGATTTCCAGCATGTTGTCAGGGAGGGTATTGCCCGTGACTACCTCCAGACGCTTGAAATGCCCCTGGCCGAGGGGGACGTAAATCCACTCGCGGTCATGCAAATGCAGAACGGCGGCGGCAGGAATGGCAGCGTGAGTCTCCGGTTGCTTGCCGTAGAAGGTCGCAGTGACAAACATGCCGACGCGCATCATTCCGGGATTGGGGACTTCAATCCGAACCTTCGCAGTGCGAAGATTGGGATCGAGCACCGGAAGGATGTTGTCGATTCGTCCTTTAAAGACTTTATTGGGATAACCGCTGAGGCGGATGTCGGCGGAATCCCCGACGCGCACGGCGTCCAGATCATTTTCATAGACGTCGCACACGATCCAGACATAGGAAAGGTCTGAGATCGTGAAAGGGTTCGGAGAGCCCAAACCCTGAACGCCGGCTGCGTTGGTGACTTGCTGGTCGGTAATAATGCCTGAAATTGGGGCGAAGATATCGACGATTGCCGAAGGGTGGTCCTTATCAATGCCGAGGAGGCGTAACTGTTCGGTGGCAGCCTCGAGATCGGCTTGGGCGTTTTTCGCGACATCCTCGGATTGTTCGAGCGCGCTTTTTGCAATCGCACCCTTGCTGTAGAGAAGCTGAGACCTCTCGATTTGGATTCGGGCCAGGAGTTCATCGTTTACCGCCTTGCGGTAAACCTGGTAAGCGCCGGAAACGTCATTACTTTGAACTCGCAGTAAGAGCTGGCCCTTCTTCACGGTGTCGCCGAGTCTGGCTTTGACCTCGATGACTCGCCCGGCAGCCAGCGAGATTACGGGAACGGCGCGGGAGATGTCGGGTTGCACGACGCCGGTAACGTTCAGCGCGGGTGCTGCGGTATGTTGAACGGCGGTCACGACCGGAAACTGATCGGGGTGATCCACCTTGAAGTTGTTGGCGTCCAGGTCGGGCTGCACGGTCGCAGGGGGAGGCGCTTCGGCCTTGGGATCTGGTTTATGTTCTCCGCAGCCGGCGAGCGGCACGGCCAGAGCAATCCCGAGAACTGCCTCTAATAAAAGGAAAAGAACGTTGACAGACTTTTCCAGCTTATTGCGACGCCGATGAAGCGAAATTATTGTCGTCATTATCATTGAATCACCTCGCGGCCCACCGCCTCATTCAATTGTGCGACCGCGGCCAGGTATGCGCCGACCAGGTTCACATAGGCAAGTTGAACGGCGCGATACTCACTCTGCGCGCTTAGAAAGTCCAAGAGGGAAGCTCCGCCGTGCTGATAGGAGAAGGCAATGGTCTCGCGGACGCGAACCGCTTGCTGCAGGTATTTTTCCTTATAGGGACGCAGTAGGGTGATATTGCCGTTCAGGGTGGCGTAGGCGGAATCTACATCGCTGAATACCTGCGCTCGAGCTGCGTCCAGCAGCTTCTGACTCCGGTCGATGTCCAGCTTGGTGCGGAGCTTCTCTCCCTGATTCCGGTCGAAGATCCGCAGGGGAATACTGACCCCAACGCCGAAATAGAAATCAATTGGCGGATTCCGTCCGACATCAAAACTGAAGGTTGGATCGGTGGAACCGTTGGCGATCGCCAATTTGTGGTCGGTCTGGGCTTTATCCACGGATTCAACTGCTTCGCGCAAGTCGGGCCGGGCGTCAAGCGCGATCTTCCGGAATTCCTCCAGCGGCAATAGTTGATCGCTGAAATCGAAGGGCCCGCTGACGTCAAATTGTTCGACTGGAGTTCGGTCATTGAGCAGAGTGAGCAGCTGAATTTTTGCGGTTCGCAGATTGACCAGGGCGGTTTGTACGTCGGATTCATACTGCACGCGCTGGAGCTGCAGACGATCGAAATCGATTTGAGCGATATCGCCGGCATCGAAACGATCCTGGCTCACTGCCAGCACGTGGTCGTAGTATGCGAGGTCATCGTTGGCCAACTGCAGTACAGATTTGGCTTGCAGCGTCGAGACGAAGGCGCTGCGAAGATTGAAAAGCAACGTTCTCTCCAAGTCGGCGTGAGTTGAGATAGCGATGCCAGTGGCTTGCTTGGCGCTTTCAAGGCGCAATTCCCGCTTACGATCGCGCTCCAGCAGATAGCTGACGGTCGCTGACGGCAATAAGTATGCAAAAGCGCCGTGGGAGGGACCTACGTTGAAGGGGGAAATCTGGTCCGATAGAAGGCCCAGGTTCGGGTTCGGACGCAAATACGCAGTGATTTCCTGCGCCCGCGATTCATCGATGCTCAGCTTATCGGCCAGCAACGTGGGATTATTCTGCTCGAAGCGGTCTTTCACGTTCTCCCAAGTCCAGCTTTGGGCGGACTGAGGTCGAGCGGGCGCCTGCCCGAATGAGGTTGCAGCAACTCCCAGTGTCAGAGCCAGAAGAAGCCAAATCCATCGCTGGGTTTGTCGGTTCATCCAGTAATTCCGCTCAGGCCTCTCTAATTTCAAAGGCATAGTTGATGGTTGATCAATGTGCCGCGCCCCGCGACGCTGGACGTGGACACTCAGTATGTCGGTTCCCTCGTAAAGATTTCGCAAAGGTGAGGGAAGGATCGCTCCGAATTTCGAATGCAATGGATTAGCTACACGGCGACGAGCACTTCGGTGAATCAGCCGATGGAAGACGAGGGAGGAGCGCGACCAACTCGGAGAATCGGCGAGACTGCCGGCAATGAAAGAGAAACGGTCGAAAAACCTTCCCACGTTTCGCCGGTAAGGCCGAGTGAAATGGTAGTTCCTAGGATCGCGGGCGAATTCTGCCATCGGCTGTGACAGGCCGAAACATTCTCACCGGCGGACTGGCAGACACTGCGCTTGCCCGGAGAGGATTCTTCCATCTCGGCGCGCATGGCGTGCAAGTCGTCTGAAGCTGAGATCACAGGGAAAAGCAGAACGAGGGTGCATCCAAGAACGCAGACAAAGGCAAGAGTCGACGCCGTCGTTCTATCCAAACGCCGATGGGGCGCAGAAATCCGCCGCCGCCACAAAAGATAGGCAGGTACCAGCAGGGACAGCCAGCATAGATTGAGGAAGAGCTCCATGCTTAAAAGTCAGGATCTTTCACGACAGATCTCTCAGGACAACGTTCTCAGCGAGAAACACTACGACGGCTGGAACTGTTTCAGCATAACAAGGATAGCATAATGGCTACAAGTAACTTGCGTACCTCGCGTCCAGGCTCTATGGACCCTGCGTCACCTGCAGGGGCTGAGGTGTCTGAAGTCTTTGGCGAAGGATGGCGTGTTTATTGGGGATTTCGGCAATCGCGTCGGCATGGATCACATAGGCGCCAAACGGCATCGTGTTGCTGAACGGAATCGGAATGTTGTTCGAACCTGGCTTGAGCGGGAAATGCTGATAGCCAATCGCAGTTGCCCGCCCATTCTCGGCGACTGCCACAATGATGACGGTGAGATCGAAAGTGTCGGTGGAACCGTTCGACACCTGAACGGAGCCGTCGATCCGGTTGTCGCGCACTTTGGGCGGTTGGAGCCATTCCAGAAGCAGCGAGGTGGCAATTTCGAACTTGATCTCTTTGTTGATCGTGCGCGCGGGATGGCCGGAGTCTTCGACTTTCAAGGTGAGCGCGAAAGCTCCGGGCTTGGTCGGACGTCCTGCCAGGAGGCCATCCGAATTCAACGTGATTCCTTCGGGAAGTTCTCCACCGGCAACGCTCCAGATATAGGGCGGAACCCCACCGCTCGCGCGAAGAAAGACGTCGAACTCAAGGCCGGCTTCAATTTTAGGCAGTGACTGGTCCACCACCACAAGCGGGGAAACCTGCGCGGCGGCGAGACTCCAGACAGATACCAGGATCGCGATTAGCCAAATTGTTGATCTGAGATTCGTCGCCACTGGTTTGATTTTACCCCGGCCACAGCGTAAAAGAACTGGAAGATGCCTGATCGTTATGGTTGGCCACGAGTCTTCGTTATCTTCTTACTCGTCTGTTCGCTCATCTCCCTGTCTCAGATCTCTGCGGCACAGGCCTCCGCTTCTCAATTACCGAACACACCCCTACCGAAGACGAATGACGCCAGCGCTGAGGAGGCTGCCGTCTTTGATCGAATCCTAAATCGGGTTCGCTTTGAAAACGACGGAACCGAAGTAAGCGACACTGAGGCAGTAATACGGATTCAGAGCCAGGCAGGGGTTGAAGAATTCGGCCAGCTAGTTTTTGGATATTCGTCGACGACCGAGAAGCTCGATATCGAGTATGTGCGCGTGCGCAAACCGGATGGGCGGGTGGTAGGGACGCCGGAATCGACGGCGCAGGATTTTGCTCCCGATGTGCTGAAAGAAGCTCCGATGTACAGCGACTACCGGCAGCGCCATATTTCAGTGTCGGCGTTGCAACCCGGTGACGTGCTGGAGTACCGCACGGTGGTCAGGGTTCTTACGCCCCTGGCTGCTGGAAATTTCTGGTACGAATACACATTTCCGAAGGGATTCGTGGTCAAGGAGGATCGGCTGGAAATTGATGTTCCCAAGGTGCGCGAAGTAAAGCTCAAAACTCCGAAGCGACAGCCGGAGGTTAAAGAGACTGCGGACCGGCGCGTCTATACGTGGATCGTAAAAGACATTCAGCCGAATGCTAATAAAGACCAGGATGAAGATAGCGGCCCCGATGTGCAGTTGACGACCTTCACTGACTGGAAACAGATTGCGCGATGGTACGCCAAGTTGCAAGGTGAACGGATGACGGTGGACGACAGCGTGGGCAAGAAGGCGAAAGAACTCACCAGAGGCGCGGACACACCGACGGAGAAGGCGCGCCGGCTCTACGACTTCGTCGCACGGAACGTGCGGTATGTGAGCATCTCTCTCGGGGTGGGGCGCTATCAGCCGCATTCCGCCGCTGACGTTCTGCAAAATGGCTACGGGGATTGCAAAGACAAACACACATTACTGTCAGCGATGCTACGGGCGGAGGGCATCCAGAGTTATCCGGTGCTGATCGACAGCTCGCGCGCACTGGACGCAGACGTTCCTTCTCCGGCGCAGTTCGACCACGTGATAACGGCGGTTCAATTGGGGCCGGGACTAACCTGGCTCGACACGACTCCAGAAGTGACACCGTTCGGGCTGATTCTTTACCAGTTGCGAAACAAGCAGGCCGTTGTGGCGTCAGACGACAGCTACGGCGGCTTGCAGAGAACGCCGGCGGACTCCCCGGTCCAGACCTTCATGCGTTTCACGCTGGACGGCAAGTTCGGCGGGTTTGGAGCGCTGGATGCCACGCTCGAGGTCACGGCCCAAGGAGACCGTGACTGGCCGCTCCGCGCCAGCTTTCGGCGATATTCACAGGCACAATGGAAAGATCTCGTAAAAGCGTTGTCTGCGAGTTGGGGCTTGCCCGGCGACGTTGACGACATTCAACTTGCTCCGATCGAAGATACGAGCAAGCCTTTTCATCTTAAGTATCACCTTCATCATGATCAGTATTTTGTAGTGCCATCATCGAGCGTTAATTTCCGCCCAATTCCGCCGCTGGGGGTGCCGGCAGTACGCCAAGCCGACAGGAGCACCGAACCTCTGAATATCGGGCCCGCCGGTGAAATGGCCTACCGGGTGCGATTGCAGTTTCCTGCCAACTACACCGTCCGCACGCCGACGGCGGTGAAGATGTCGCGAGATTATGGCGATTATTCGTCGGCGTATTCACTCAATGGTGGGATTTTGGAGGGTGAACGCAAACTTGTCGTGAAGGTGAACGAGTTGGCGGCGGCGCGCCGTTCGGATTACGAATCTTTCCGGACCGCAACCCAGAGCGATCAAGATCAGGTGTTAACGTGCAGCATTTCGATTCCGTCGGCCCAAAGCGCCAACGCAGCTTCGAGGATGGAAGGTACGCCTGCAGAACTGCAAAGGGCGGGGATGAAGGCATTGCAGAGCAAAGATTATCGGACGGCGATCGATCTGCTGAAGCGAGCTGTCGACGCTGACGCGGCGCTGTACGACGGATGGTACGACCTGGGACTGGCCTACGCGGGAGCGAATGACCATCCGCAGGCGATCGCGGCCTTCCGTAAGGAGACCGAGATCGATCCAACCCACAAGAACGCAAACGGCGAACTCGCGATGGAGTTGCAGCAGACAGGCAAGACCGGCGAGGCGGTGGCGGCGTATGGCAAGCAACTGGAGATAACTCCGTACGACAAGTCGGCACTTAAGAATCTCGGCTTGTTGCTGGCGCAGTTGGGACGAAATGTCGAGGCGCGAACGGAGTTGGAAGCGGCTTCCGCGCTTCCACCGGAAGATCCTGAGACAAAGCTGGCGCTGGCGCTGGTGTATGGGCTGCTGGGAGAGAAGGCAAAGGCACAGGCGTTGATGAAGGGATTGACGGGGAGCGAGGGTGGGGATTCGGGCGGGGATATTTTCGCGGCGGCGTTAAAAAGTGACGTCGATCCGGCGCAGATGGAGAACGACGCGCAGCAGGTTCTCTATGACATTGGAGGACAATTTGACTCGGGCGAATTCGATCGGATCGGCCCATCGGCCTTCTCATCGATGCGACTCGTCGCGCTGGCGTGGGCGCGGATGGGATGGGCAAAATTCGAGCGCGGGGAGAATCTGGCGGCCATACAGTTCCTGACATCGGCATGGCTGTTAAGCCAATCGGGGACGGTCGCGAATCGACTGGGGCAAGTCTTGGAAAAACAAGACCAGCGGGACAAGGCACGACACATGTATGCGCTGGCCGCAGCGGCGGGCGGCGGCGAAGAGCAGGATTCACGGGCGCGATTGGGGAAATTGTCTGGCGAGGCGGCGGTCGAAAAGGAAATCGCGCAGGCGCGGGTCGAACTGGTGCAAGACCGTACGGTGAAGCTTGGGGCTATCACAAACAAGCCGGGTTCCGCTCGATTCAATCTCGTGTTTGATAGTTCGCCGCGTCCGGAGCGGGCCGAGTTCGTTGACGGCGATGAAAGTCTTAGGATGGCGGGCGCGCAACTTCAGGAAAAGGACTTTCCCGTGCGATTTCCTGATGTGTCATCCGTAAAAATTATACGGCGCGGACTGTTGAGTTGCGGTGGATCGGGGTGCAGTATTGAGATGATGCCGGTTGATCAGTAATTTGCTCGCCGGCTCGAATGTCCCGCTGCAATCATGAGGACGGTTGGACGACGCGACACGACGCGAGATGCGCCTCGTCCTCTCGACGTCAGCACATCGACTCCGATAATCTAATGAGTCTTGTAAGGGAGGTCCAGCCAATGCGGGAGGCGGTCGAACGACTGTGGCCGGAGATTCAGTGGATCGGCGAATCCAAGCTCCGCGAGCAGGTCACGCAAGCGTGGATCAAAGCGCTGGAACGGAGCCCCCTGAAGCCTGACGACCTGAATCAGATTCCGTTTACGCTGCTGGTTCCCAATTGCCCGATTACGTTCATGGAGCACAAGCGCTGCGTGGTGCATATTGCGCGCGACAGCGCGAAGGCAATGACAGACTTTATGGGCCGAGCTCTGCCGATCGACGTAGACGTGGTGATAGCGGGGGCAATTTTGGCGGATGTCGGTAAATTATTGGAGTATGAAATCGGCCCGGACGGCAAGAGCCGGCAAAGTGAGCGCGGAGAGGCGTTGCGCCATCCCTTTACCGGCGTCGCGTTGGCGATGGAGTGTGGCGTGCCTGATACGGTTTGTCACATCATCGCTGCGCACGCCGCCGAAGGCGATCTGGTGAAGCGCACAACCGAAGCGTTCATTGTGCATCACGCCGATTTCATGGCGTTCTTGCCGTTCAAGAACCCGAAGAATGTGAGGCTGAAGTAAGCAGATACTTCGCTCGCGAACGATTCTAAATTCCCATAGATTGGTCAAGGAGAAATCAGTGTCCACGGGCCTCCAAGGCAGCAGCAAAGAAACCGTCACAGCGACGATGTCCCGCTGGGCGGCCGGGTTGGAATACAAGCAACTTTCGCAAGACGCGGTTTACCAGGCTAAACGTTTTCTGCTTGATTCGGTCGGCTGCGCGCTGGGCGGATATCAGCAGCATGACGTGACGATTGCACTCGAGGTGCTGAACGAGATCGCCGGGCGGGGACCCGCAACCGTGATCGGAACAGGCAACAAGATGGATCCGGTTTCGGCGTCGCTGGCGAACGCGTTGATGATCCGATGCATGGATTACAACGACATTTACTGGAAGCAGGATCCGTCGCATCCCTCGGATATTTTTCCGGCCGCGATGGCATGTTGCGAGCGTGCCCGGAGCGATGGCACCGAATTGATCGTTGGATTTGTGTTGGGTCACGAGTTTGAAATGCGACTGTGCGAGGCGGCTTTCCCCGGCATTCGCGAACGTGGCTGGCATCATGCGACGCTGACGGCATTTGTCTCGCCGATCGTAGCGGGACGCGCACTGCATTTGAGTTGGGAGCAGATTCAACATGCGATCGGCATTTCGGCTTCGCGGCATTGCACCATGGGAGCGGTCACGGCCGGCAAGCTGACCATGATGAAGAATACGGTTGATCCGATGGCTACGCAGAGCGGAGTGCTGGCCGCCCTCTTGGCCGAACGCGGCTATACAGGTCCCGAGCACGTCATCGATGGCAAGGAAGGCCTGGTGCATTGTTACGGTCCGGAGTGGAAACAGAATCTGCTGACCGACGGACTGGGCGAGTCGTGGCGCATTACGCAGTGTGGGATGAAATTCTTTCCGACCGAGGCGCTCACCCATGCTCCGATTTCCGCCGTGCTCGATCTCGTCAAGGGGAACGACCTGCATCCAGAGCAGGTGGAAACGATTCAGATTCGGTCGCTGGCGCGCGCAGCCGATATCCTTTCTGACCCGAGTAAATACGATCCTCACACCAAAGAGACGGCGGACCATTCGTTGCCCTATGTGATTGCGGCGGCGCTGGTGGACCGGCAAGTGACGCCCGCACAATTCGAGATGAGCAGGATCATGGATCCGACGATTCGCGCCCAGTTGAAAAAGGTCGAGGTTGTGGCCGATCCGGAGATAGAAAAGGTCTTCCCTGCTCTGCAACGGGTGGTAGTGAATATCACGACCCGAGACGGACGGAAATTCTCGAAGCAACTGGATTATCCAAAGGGTGATCCGCGAAATCCGCTGAGCGATGCGGAGATCGAAGAAAAGTTCCGAGCTCTGGCGGAGGGAGTGCTTTCGGCAAAGGCGCAGGCCAAGCTGATGGACACGATTTGGAATTTGGAGAAATGCGAGTCGGTCGCGAAGCTCATGGAACTGATGAAGACAGATGTGAAGAAGCAGAAAGCGAGAGTTACCCACTAATCGATGATAGCCGAGAACGAAATGGAGTAAGCGAATGAAGTGGTATGAGCCGGGAAGGGACTCTCAGGTGACTTATGGCGGATTTGCAATCGACGATCGCATCCGGTTTGACGGCGCGTTACAAGAAACTGGCCGGCACGGTTCGGGAACTGGCGGAACCGTTAAGCGATGACCAGTTCTGGGCCAAGCCGTTTGACTTCGGCAACAGCTTTGGCCACCTGGTTTTGCATCTCACTGGCAACCTGAATTACTACATCGGAGCGCAGATTGCGGAGACCGGTTATGTGCGGGATCGCCCGCTGGAATTTTCCGACGCCACGCGGCCATCCAAGGAAGACGTGCTGAAGAAATTTGATCAGGCGATTGGGGTCTTGCTGGCAGCGATCAACGACCAGACGGCTGAAGACTGGTCAAAGGATTACACGGCGATTCGAGCGGACGCTCGCGACAGGCTGGAAATGGTGCTGATTTGCGCGACACATCTCGATCATCATGTCGGGCAGATGATGTATCTGGGATTCGAATTGAAGCGGAAGCGTGAGTGATCGGAGCTCGTCATGGGCCAGACTATTGTTGAGAAAATCGCGCAGAAACACATGACCGAAGGGCCAGCGCGACCGCTGCGGACGGGAGACTTCCTGTCGATTTGTCCGCACCGCTGCATGACCCACGACAACACATCAGCGGTGATGAGCAAGTTCAAGGGCATCGGCGCGAAGAACGTGAAAGATCCTCATCAGCTTGTGTTCGCGCTCGATCATGATATCCAGAATCGGGATGAAGCGAACCTTAAGAAATATCGAGCGATTGAAGCGTTCGCCGAAGCGCAGGCGGTGGACTTCTATCCAGCGGGATCGGGCATCGGCCACCAGATCATGGTCGAGCGCGGGTATGTGGTTCCGGGATCCTTCGTCGTGGCGTCCGATTCGCATTCGAATATGTATGGCGCGCTGGGAGCGATCGGCACGCCGATTGTTCGCACAGACGCCGCCGCGGTTTGGGCCACCGGGGAATTCTGGTGGCAGATCCCACGGTCGATTCAGGTTGTGTTCGAAGGGCGGTTGCCGGAGGGCGTCACGGGCAAAGACGTCATTATTACTCTGTGCGGGCTCTATAACCACGACGAATGCCTGAATGCGGCCGTCGAGTTCACGGGGCCGGGAGTGGCATCGCTCTCGATGGACGCCCGGCTTTCGATTTCGAATATGACAACGGAGTGGGGACCGCTGGTGGGATGGTTTCCCGTGGACGACGTAACGATCGAGTATTTGCGCGGCGTTGGGGAACGGATCCGAGGGCTGGGAGTGGAGCGGTTCACGGAAAGCGACATCGCAAGTTGGCAGAAGAATCCTCCGGCGCCTGATGGGGATGCGAACTATGCCGCGCGGATCACGCTGGATCTCGCGCAGGTGACACCTCACGTTTCGGGACCGGACACGGTGCAGGCGATGCAGTCGTTGGCCGAAATGGAAAAGAAGAAAGTTGCTATTCAAAAAGCGTATCTGATTTCGTGCGTAAATTCGCGGCTGGAAGATTTGACTGCAGCCTCGACCGTTCTCAAGGGGAAAAAGATCGCGCCCGGCGTGAAGTTCTACCTGAGCGCAGCCAGTAAGTGGGTGCAGGAAGAAGCGGAACGGCTCGGCATCTGGCAAACGCTGGTGGATGCGGGCGCGCAACCGCTGCCGTCCGGCTGCGGGCCATGCATTGGGCTGGGCGTCGGATTGCTTGAAGCGGGCGAGGTAGGAATTTCGGCGACCAATCGAAACTTCAAGGGGCGGATGGGGTCGCGGGATGCGAAGTGCTATCTGGCGAGTCCGGAGGTGGTGGCGGCGTCGGCAGTTGCGGGTTATATTCGCGGGCCTCGCGAGTTCGCGAATCTCGCGCCGCAGCGAGTGTATGCCGAATTAACAGCGTCCGCGGGATTCGCCGAGAATGTCGAAATCCTGGCGGGTTTTCCGCGGCGCGTGAGGGGGCGACTGGCATTCCTGCCGCAGGATAACGTCAACACCGACGCGATCTATGGCAAGGACTACACCTACCGCGACGACATGACTGCCGCGATGATGGCGAAGGTGGTGATGGAGAATTACGATCCACGGTTCGCCGCGCGCACAAAAGCAGGCGACGTCCTCGTCAGCCAGTTCAATTTCGGCACGGGCTCGAGCCGCGAACAGGCGGTCACTTGTCTCAAGGCGAAAGGCATTCCGTTGGTGATTGCGGCCAGCTTCTCACAGACGTATCTGCGGAATGCATTCAATAATGGATTTTTGTGCATCGAGGTGCCCGAACTTGTGGCGCGTGCACGAGAGCAATTTGCGGGAGAGATCGCTGCTGGGGAGAAGACGATTATTCCAGGAGACGAGATTGATATTGACTTTACTTCAAGCACCATCTCGTGGCGCGGAGAACAATTTTCTTTTCCGGCGCTGGGCAGCGTGCCCCAGTCGCTGGTAATTGCGGGCGGAGTCGAAAATCTGGTGGCGAAACGATTGGACCGCGGATGAAGATTTAACCCGGAGTACGCGGAGAAAAACATATCCTTCGCTTCGCTCAGGATGTCAACATTTATTTAAGTTTTGTCGTGATCTCGGCGCCTCGGCGGCAGACATTCACAAGGAGCATTCATGGCGAAATACACGGTTATTACCATGCCGGGAGACGGCATCGGAAACCAGGTGCTGCCGGAAGCGTTGCGCGTTTTGAAGGCAGTCGGCTTTGACGCTGACTACATTCATGCCGATATCGGATGGGACTGCTGGTGCGCACAGGGCAATGCATTGCCCGACCGGACGATCGAGTTGCTAACCAAGCATAAGTTGGGTCTGTTCGGCGCGATTACTTCGAAGCCGAACAAGGCGGCACAAGCCGAGCTTAAGCCCGAGCTGCAAGGGAAGGGTTACGTATATTACTCGCCGATTGTGACCATGCGGCAGAAATTCAATCTCGATATCTGCATGCGGCCGTGTGTAGGTTTCACCGGGAACCCGCTGAATTACATTCGGAAGAAAGCGGGCGACGGGCAGGGTTACGACGAGCCCAAGATCGACACCACCGTGTTCCGGCAAGGGACAGAGGGCATGTACGCCGGCGTGGAGTGGACGAATCCCCCCGAGATCGTGCGCGCTGCGTTGAACAGCCATCCCCGATTCAAGACGTTCGCCAGCGTGCCCGGGCCGGAGATTGCGGTGAGTTGCCGCATCATCACCCGCAGGGCCGCCGAGCGCATCGTTACGGCGGCTTTCGAGTATGCGAAGAAGCGAGGCTTTAAGGGCGTAACAATCTGCGAGAAGCCGAACGTAGTGCGAGAGACCTCGGGCATGATGGAAGAAGTGGCAAAAGAGGTCGCCAGGGGTTATCCAGGGATTGCGCTTTGGTCGACGAACATTGATGCGCAACTGATGTGGCTCAACAAGAATCCGGAGGAGTACAACGTAGTTGTGGCGTCGAATCTTTTCGGCGACATTCTCTCCGATGCCTTTGCGGGACTGGTCGGCGGGTTAGGATTTGCGGCCTCCGGCAACATTGGAGATGAGGTCGCGGTGTTCGAGCCGACGCACGGGTCCGCACCGAAATATGCGGAGCTCAATCCACCCATCGTGAATCCAATTGCGATGATACTTTCTGCGGCGATGATGCTCGATCACGTTGGCGAAGGCAATCAGGCGGATCGCGTCCGCCGGGCGATTGCGGAAGTGGTGCGTGAAGGCAAAGTGCGAACATACGATATGATGCGATTGACCGGCGGCCCGAAGGCGATCGGCCAGGGCGCGGCTTCGACGGTGCAGATGACCGATGCGATTCTGGACAAACTGCGATAAACCCAGGCGACCCAGACGACCGCGGGGACTTACAGGAGTCGAATCCTGCTTGTGCTGATTTGAGGAAATTATGAGGAGCGCTGTCGAAAGTACCTCCGTGCACTCCACTGAGGCCGGGCATTGGGGCAAAGAGGTTCGATCAGACCTGCACGTCGCTTTTGAGGCGCGCGACAGCGGGGGGACCGAGATCTCACTGGAATCGCGGGTGGCACCTTATTATGGGGCTGCCATCATGGATCAGACGAGAGAAGTTCTGGATGAACTCGGGGTGAAGCACGCGCGGGTGGCGATTCACGATGAAGGCGCACTGCCTTTCGTCATCGCCGCTCGTATCGAAGCGGCGGCAAGGCGAGCGGGAATCGCGCTTGGAAAACGATCGCTTCCTGAGCAGCATCCGCTACCGGCGCCGTCGCCAAAAGACCGGTTGCGCCGATCTCGTCTCTACCTGCCCGGGTCCGAACCCAAGTATTACATCAACGCGGCACTCCACGGACCGGACGCCGTGATTCTTGATCTGGAGGATTCGGTACATCGCGGAGAAAAAGATGCGGCGCGAATCCTGGTGCGAAATGCCTTACGAGCAGTCGATTTCGGATCGGGCGAGCGCATGGTGCGCATTAATCAGTTGCCGCTCGGACTGGAGGATCTGGCGGAAATCGTTGGCGAGAGCCCGGATCTTATTCTGATTCCGAAAGTCGAAATGCCAGAGCAGGTTCGCGAGGTGGATCGCATGATTGCTGAAATCAAGCAGCGCAACGGCATCGTTCGTTCGATCTGGCTGATGCCGATTCTGGAATCGGCGCTCGGAATCGAGAACGCATTTCCCGTGGCAACCGCGAGCGACAACATTGCCGCGCTGACGATCGGGCTTGAAGATTACACCGCGGATCTGGGCGTAGTAAAAACCACGGAGGGGCACGAGTCGCAATATGCGCGATCGCGGGTGGTGAATGCGGCGCACGCGGCCGGAGTGCAGGCGATTGATTCGGTCTTCAGCGACGTCGCGGACATAGATGGGCTGCGACGATGGGGAGAATCGTCGCGGGCTGCGGGGTTCGAAGGCATGGGATGCCTCCATCCGGGCCAGATTCGCGTGATCCACGAAGCGTTTCAGCCGACAGCCATCGAGATCGAGAAGGCTCGCAAGGTAGTGGCTGCTTTTGAGGACGCGCAGAAAAAAGGTTTGGCCGTGGTGAGCCTGGGATCGAAAATGATCGATCCGCCGGTGGTGCAACGAGCCCTGAAACTGGTTGAGCAGGCTAGGGCGATGGGATCGATTTCGTGACCGTGCGGACGAGTGAGCGCGTGGAACTGGCGCATAACGCGGTGGGCCGTGCGGTGCCGACGATGGTGAACGGCAAGCCACAGATTCCTTTTCTGGGCGTGGGCACGTATCAGCCGCGGGGACGGAAGGCAGCCCCCTCGATCTGCTCCAACAAGGATTATCCGGAGAGCGGCGACAAACGGGTGGCGAATCTGGAGACGGCGCTGCGCAAGTGCGGACTGCGCGACGGCATGGTGATCTCGAACCACCATCACTTGCGGGACGGCGATAAAGTGGCGCTGATGGCGCTCGAAGCCGCGGCCAAAATCGGCGTGAAGGATCTGATGTGGTTTCCAAGCGCCTCGTTCCCCTCCCAAAAGAGCGCGGTCGAACTAATGGAAAAAGGTGTGATTCATCACATCGAAGGCTCGATGAACGGGCCACTGGGCGATTATTGCACGCAAGGCAAGATGCGCGGCATGGGGGTGCTGCGTTCGCATGGCGGGCGCTACCAGGCGATTCAGGATGGAGAGGTTCACATCGACATCGCGGTGATTGCGGCGCCCACCGCCGATTTTTTCGGCAATGCGGACGGCTCGCATGGCAAGTCGGCCTGCGGCTCGCTCGGATTTGCGCTGGCGGATTCGACTTACGCTGATCGCGTCATTGTGGTTACCGATAATCTTGTGCCCTTCCCTTGTGTGCCCTGGCAGATTCAAGGCAACAATGTGGACTTTGTCGTGGAAGTGGAATCGATTGGCGATCCCTCGAAGATTGTTTCCGGCACGACGCAGATCACGCGTTCGCCCGACCGGCTTCGGATCGCGGAACTGGTGGCGCAGTTTCTGCGGGCAACGGGAATCATGAAGAACGGATTTTCGTTTCAGGCGGGAGCGGGCGGAATCGCGCTGGCCTTCGTCGAGTATTTGAAGCAGATGATGAAACAGGATGGTGTGAAGGCGCGATTCGTTCGCGGCGGGTCAACGAAGTTCCTGGTTGAGTTGCTGCAGGAAGGCCTGACGGATTACATCCTGGATGGGCAGACGTTCGATCTCGACGGCGTAAAGTCGATGGCCAACGATCCGCGACACTTGGCCACTTCGCCCTTCACTTCGTACAACTACCACGGCAAAGGGAACTTCGCTTCGCTAGTCGATGCCGTGGTCTTAGGCGCGACGGAAGTTGACGTGAACTTCAATGCCAACGTGGTGACACACTCCGACGGCCGGTTACTGCACGGTATTGGCGGGTGGCAGAACTGCCTGTTTGCCGGCTGCACGATACTGGCCCTGCCGTCGTTTCGCGATCGCATTCCCGTGATCGTGGACGAGGTCACAACGATGACGGGGCCCGGCGAGATGATTGACGTTGTCGTCACCGAGCGCGGCATTGCGATCAATCCGCTACGTACGGATTTACTCCATGCGGTGATGGGGTCGAAGCTGCCGATTCGCCCCATTCAGGACATCAAGACGGAAGTCGAGAAAATTTGCGGCAAACCGGCGCGGCCGAGGCTGGGCGATCGTCCGTGTGCGGTGGTCAAGTGGGTGGATGGGACAGTGTTGGATACGGTGTGGCAGGTAGGCTGACGCAAAGTTGGGACGATGGCGGTATCACGGGCAGACAGGTATCCTGATCTGCCCGATTTTGTTCTGTGGAGGCGCGATTGCGCGGCCTGAAAGCGAAGCGAGTCTTGATCACCGGCGGCGCCAGCGGCATTGGAGCCGCTACGGCAGCGCGATTTCTCGAAGAAGGGTCCGTGGTATGCATTCTCGACCGCGACGCCGAGGCGCGGCAGAAAGTCCTGCGCGACTTGCCGGGTCTGGCAGCAGCACTCGACGCCGATGTCTCGAATCTGAAGCAGGTGCAGGCCGCTTTCGCCGAAGCGATTCGACTGATGGGCGGCGTCGACGTCCTCATCAATAACGCCGGCATCAGCATCCGTCACAACTTTCTCGATATCACGCGCGAAGAGTGGGACAAAGTGATGGCCGTGAATCTCACCGGAGTATTCTACGTCGCGCAAACTGCGGCGCGGCACATGATGGAGCGCGGCAGGGGCGTAATTCTGCAAACCGCATCGACTAACGGTGTGATGGGATATCCCTTTTATGCGGATTACAATGCCACCAAAGCGGGGGTGATCGAGCTGACGAAGTCGATGGCGCTGGAGCTCGCACCAAAAGTAAGAGTGTGCGCCGTGGCTCCGGGATACGTGCTGACGCCGATGCAGCGCGCCGAGTACACGGATGAAATGCTCGCCGAGGTCAACCGGAAGATTCCTCTGCGACGGCACGCTCAGCCGGAGGAGATCGCGGCGCTATTCGCATTCCTCGCCTCGGACGACGCACAAAACATAACCGGCCACGTGTACACCTGTGACGGCGGAGAAACCGCGGGCGGGCTGGCCAGCCGATAACCATGAAGCTTGCAGGGAAAGTCGCGCTGATTACGGGAGGGGCTTCTGGCATCGGACGCGCTACGGCACAGCTCTTCGCCGGAGAGGGAGCGGCGGTTGCCTTAGCAGATATCAATGAACGTGCTGGCCAGAGTGTGGTGGATGAGATTATTCGATCGGGCGGGAAGGCGTTCTTTGCATTGATGGACGTGACGAACGTGGCAGATTGCCGGCAACTCGTTGAGCGCACACTACACGAGTTTAAAAGAATCGACATTCTGTTCAATAACGCCGGCATTGTTCGGAGAGCAACCGTGCTCGATCTCGCTGAAGACGATTGGGACCGTGTAATGGAGGTGAACGTGAAGTCGATCTACCTACTCTGTCGCGAGGTAATTCCGCAGATGCAGAAAACCGGGGGCGGAACGATCATCAACACAGCCTCGGGCTGGGGCCTGGCTGGCGGCGCGAAGGCCGCAGTTTACTGTGCTTCGAAAGGCGCGGCCGTGTTGCTGACGAAGGCAATGGCAATCGATCACGGGCCGCAGCACATCCGGGTGAATTGCATCTGCCCGGGCGATACGGATACCGACATGCTGCGCGAAGAAGCGCATCAACTCGCGGAGGAGAGCAGCCACTTTCTTGCACAGTCCGCAAAGCGACCTCTGGGCAGGTTGGGCACGCCAGAGGAGATTGCGCAAGCCGTGCTGTACCTGGCCAGCGATGCTTCTTCTTTTGTTACCGGCACCGCGCTGGTCGTCGATGGAGGAGGACTGGCCGGCACGGGTTGATCGATTGGGCGGGAATTCTCAGGGTTAAAGCCCGCTTGTGCTTGGCGCTGTGCGGCGGCTGAAGCCGTGCCCTACCTAAAGCGAGGATGAAGCGAATTCCGTACTGATGCAACGATATGACTTCTAAAATGGCGACCAAGACCAGCAAGCGCCAGCGTTCGCGCGAATGGTATGCACGGGCGCAGCAATCGCTGATCGAAGGCGTAAACTCGCCGTCGCGCGGCGCGGCGGTCTATTCACCGGGACCCGTGGTACTGGAGCGTGGCCGCGGGTCGCACGTCTGGGACCTCGACGGTAACGAATACGTTGATTTCATGATGTCGTTTGGCGCGCTAATGCAGGGGCACGCACATCCGAAAATTGTTGAAGCCGTTTCGCGGGCCATGGCCGGAGGTTCGCATTTCGCAGCCGCCACTCCGGCGGAGGCGGAAGCGGCGGAACGCTTCTGCCGAATGGTACCCACGGCTGAATCGGTGCGCTTTACCAACAGCGGCAGCGAAGCCACCATGCTTGCCCTACGCCTGGCTCGCGCGCACACGCGAAGAACACGATTCCTGAAGTTCGAGGGCCACTATCACGGTTGGTACGACCCTTACTGTCTGAATGGACACAGTCATCCGGCGAAGCAACTGGGGCCACGAGAGAATCCAACGAAATTTCCTGATTCCGAAGGTATTCCGGCATCGGTGTTGGAGGACGTTGTGCTTGCTCCGTGGAACGACCTGGAGGCGCTGGAGAGTATTCTGCGTCGTCACGGGCGAGAACTCGCCGCCGTTATCACTGAGCCGATCATGGCGAACATGGGGTGCATCCTGCCGCGCGAGGGCTATTTGCAGAACGTGTGCGACCTGACGCATCAGGTTGGCGCGTTGTTCATTCTCGATGAAGTTGTCACCGGATTCCGTTACGCGCCCGGCGGATGTCAGCAGTATTACGGCCTGCGGCCGGATCTGAGCACGTTCGGCAAGGCTTTGGGAGCGGGGTTTCCGATCGGCGCTGTGGCCGGGCCACGCGCGATCCTCGATCGCATGCGCTGGGGTGACGATATGGTACTCCACTATGGAACCTTCAATGGCCACCGGCTCACCATGAACCTGATTGCGGCGAATCTGGACCTGATCGCGGCTGACGATGGTGCGATTTACAAGCAGATCTATGGGATAGGCGACCGCGCCATCGCCGGGTTGCGGCGCTTGTTTCGTCGAAAAAAGATTGATGCCATTGTTCAAGGGTTCGGGCCGATGTTTCAAATTTACTTTACCGGCCGCGACGCGATCCATGATTACCGCGACTACTGCGAATACGTTGATACGGCGAAGTACTCTCGCTTCGTCCACGGCCTGCTGGATCGCGGTATTTACATGACGCCTTCGAACGGATTGCATTGGATTATTTCTACCGCGCACACGATGCAGGATGTCGAAACGCTTTTGCTGGCTGCGGATGACGCTTGTGCGGAGCTGGCATGAGCACGCTGGTGTTCCTCGGAGGGGGACGAATCACGTCGGCGATGCTGGCGGGGCTGCGCCTGGGCGGGACGCAGTACCGATTAGTTGTGCATGATCGAAATCCAGGGAAGTTGCGCGATCTTAAACGGCATTACAAAGTTGCTGTCGAGGTCGACTTGAACCGTGCGATCGAGCAGGCGGGAGTCGTCGTTTTTGCCGTGGGCCCGAGCTCGATGCAGGAACTTCTGGGCGCAGTTTCGGCGGCGGTTGAAGGGGCAAAACGCCCGCGACCCAGGCTGGCTGTGAGTCTGGCAGCCGGCGTACCCCTGCTCGCCCTGCGTAAAACACTGGGCCCGCCCGTGCAATGGGCCCGAGCCATGCCGAGCCCGGCATGCCGCAGCGGTAGAGGGCTCACTGCGGTAACTTTTCAGCGGAGCATGCCGCGCGCAGATCGAAAACTCGTTCATGATCTTTTTGGCGGCTTCGGCCAGGTTGTCGAAATCCCAGAAAGTAAGCTCGATGCTTTCACCGTGACTTTCTCCTGCAGCCACGGGTATCACGCACTCGCAACGCTGGCAGGGTCAGCGCAAGCTGCGGGTCTTGATCGCAAGACGGCGCTGATCGCGAGCGCGCATGCGTTAGCGGATGGCATCGTTGCATGGCGCGGCGGAAAGCATTCTCTGAAGTCGCTACTGGAAGAAGCGTGCACACCCGGCGGCATTGCAGACGCGACGGCGACTGCAATGGACGCTGCCGGATACAAGCGCGTAGTGCTAAGAGGGGTAACGGCAGGACTGCGACGGGCTCGCGCAAACGCTGGCCGTTGATCATTTGAGGACACAACCAATCATGCCGACGCCAACACCGGATCAGGAACGTCAGCGGATATCCGCCGTTTACTCCGCGATGACCGACGAAGAGCTTTGCCAAATTGCCGGAAGCGGGGATGAGTTAAGCACTCCGGCCCAGGAAGCACTCCAAGTAGAGGCTCAGAAGCGCGGCCTCACAATGGAGATCGCTCCGCCACGCGGTGAAGATGTTTTCGAGTTCAACCAGACGGTCACCCTGCGCCAGTTCCGGGATCTACCGGAAGCACTGCTGGCCAAGGGTAGTCTGGAGTCGGCGGGAATTCAGGCCTATCTCGTCGATGACAACATGATCCGTATGGATTGGTTCATTTCCAATCTGCTGGGCGGCATCAAGTTAAAAGTGCGCGTCGAAGATGCGGAAGCCGCGAGCGAAATCTTGAATCAACCTACTCCAGAAATACTCGATGTTGAAGGTATCGGGAATTTCGAGCAGCCAAAGTGTTCTCGCTGCCAATCGCTCAATATTTCATTTGAAGAACTTAATAAATTGATTTCCTACGGATCAGCATACGTGGGTGTTCCCCTCCCGGTAAAAAAGCATGGGTGGACCTGTCACTCCTGCGGCCATGAGTGGCCCGACGACGGTGGCGTTTTGCCCCAGCTATAATCGATGGGAATGCGACAGTTTTTTCGAATGTTGCTGATGGCTCTCGTCCTGCTGACGGTGGCGCTGGTTTCCGCGCTCACCGCTGTGCGCTTCGCGATTCACGGGCGCGAGGTAACGATTCCGAAACTAGTGGGCATGAGTCCTTCCGAAGCCGTACGCGCTGGTTCTGCTTTGGGTTTGCAAGTGGTGATCGAACGGCAGTTCTACAGCCCAAACATTCCTGAAGGGAAAATCATGACGCAGATGCCGCCGCCGGGAATCAAAGTGCGGCGAGGCTGGTCGATCCGTGTGGCGGAAAGTCTGGGGCCGCAGCGAATAGCGATTCCCGACGTCACCGGAGGTAGCGAACGTATCGCGGAGTTGAACATACGGCGGCGCGGGCTGACGCTAGGTTCGATCGCGCACGTCACTCTGCCGGACGTTACCCAGGACCAGGTTATGTCGCAAAGTCCTTCTCCGAATGCCAGCGGAGTATCGGCGCCCAAGATCAGCTTGCTTGTGAGTAATGGTCCGGAGACACAAACTTACATAATGCCGAACCTCACGGGACAACCGCTGGGGAGCGCTACGCTGGCGCTACAGGACGCCGGTGTGAAGGTTGGCAGAGTCAGCGTACTCCCACCCGAGTTGAAGACGCCCGCCGAAGTGCAAACTGCGCCGTCAGCAGCTCCGGCAGCGAGGGAACCAGGAGCAGCTAGTATGATCGTTAGCCAGAATCCGGCGCCTGGGCAGAAGATCCTGGCCGGCAGCGTGGTTAATTTCGAAGTCCGCTAGCGTCACGTCCCTTTCAATCGTCGCGAATCGAATCGCTGCCGTTCGTCGTTCCTGTTGCGATCATCCCCGTTCAATCATGGCCGCGAAAAAACCGCCACAAGGATGGACCCCTGGAATGGTTCTCAGATAGGGACCGGTAAGAAGCGAATCGATGTCCTTCCAACACAATTCGTTTCCCAGTCGCAGCCGCTCCATTTCCCTGTTCAAATCGATAACCTTGAATTGTTTCGCTCCGTCGAGTGCCGCCTCCACGACCGCTTCGTTCTCTTCCCGCTCTAACGAGCACGTGGAATAGACCAGACGACCGCCAACTGCGAGGTGCGCCAAAGCCGACTTTAGGATGGCGACCTGCCGCAAGTGAAGATCGTACAGATCATCTGCTTTGAGCCGCCATTTGATCTCCGGGTTGCGGGCAAGCGTCCCTGTTCCTGAGCAAGGAACATCGGCGAGAACGCGATCAAACCTGCCTGGCGACGAAAACGGCAAACGACGCGCGTCGGCCACAACGACTTGAACGTTCGTCAGGGGATGAAGATTCCGCAACAGGCGCGCACGATGCGGATGCAACTCGGTTGCCACTATTTTGGCATGCGGGTTGCGCCAGGCAAGCGATGCCGTCTTACCACCAGGAGCGGCGCAACAATCGAGCAGGTTTTCTCCACGGCCCACCAGCAACGCGACCAGTTGTGACGCTTCATCCTGAATAAACATTCTTCCAGCCTTATATGCCGGCATAGCTGCGACGTCGCCCGCGAGGACACGGCGAGCACTCCGCAGGAGCGCTCCCGGAGCAAGCTGCACCCCCGCTGCTGCCAGGCCTGCTTCGGCGTCTGCATCATGAACGGCAACATCATGAACGTCTATATCGTGAATCACGACCGCCGTGTCTGGTACCGTCTGATCATGAATGCAGATCGTTCGCGCCGTCTCCAGTCCATATCGCTGGATCCAGCGCTCGACGAGCCAGGTAGGATGAGCGGCATTCTGCGCGAGTGTGATCAGGTCCGGTGCGGTCTTGATGCTGGCCAATGCATCTTCTGGAAGTGTTTTGGAAATTGCGCGCAGAACTGCATTAACAAAGGATGCTGCAGACCGCTTGCGCGCTGCCTTCACCAGTTCCACGCTTTCAAAGATCGCCGCGCGGGCAGGAACTCGGGAAAGGAACTGCAACTGATAAAGCCCGAGACGCAAAGCGGTTCGGACTTCATCATCCAGACGAGCGATTTTCTGCGAAGATGCGATCGCCAGGCCCTGGTCGAGTAAAGATTGCCAACGCAGAACACCCATCACCAATTCAGTGGCGAGACCATGATCACGGGAAGAAAGTTTAACGACGGAATGAAGCAGTTCGGTGGCGTACGAGTCTTCGCGCTCGACTCGCAGAAGAATCTCGAAAGCGATGGATCGAGCGGGGGAAACTGCCATCGCAGACTATTGTCCCAGATGATCGCCAGATTGGGGGCGGTAGCCGTTAACGAATTCCCGTGCAGTCATGCGACGCTTGCCTTCGAGCTGAACTTCGATTAACTCCAACGCCGTGCTGGTACCTTGGTTCTTGCCGCAGGCAACGAACAGGCGGGAGCCCTCGACCACAATCTCTCCAGGAGTCAGGTCAGCCGCTTGTTGCACCGGGCGAGCGCGATGCACCTGCAGAGTCTTACCCTTGAAGCTGGTGAACGCTCCCGGCCAGGGCTGAAAGCCGCGCAGGCGGTTGAACAGATCGCCGGCCCTGCGAGTGAAATCCATGCGGCCATCGTCCTTCTTGAGAATTGGCGCCAGCGTGGCTTGCGCTTGATCCTGAGGAATGGGGCGAACGTCGCCATTTTCGACTCCACGCAGAGTCGCGACCATCAACTCTGCTCCCAGGGACGCCATTTGCGGTCCCAATGTTTCAGCGGTATCGTCGGGACCAATCGGGATCTCTCGTTGCATCAGTATGTCGCCGGTATCGAGCCCGGCATCGATACGCATGGTTGTAACTCCAGTCACTGTCTCGCCGCTGGCGACCGCCCACTGGATGGGCGCCGCTCCGCGATACTTCGGCAAAAGCGACGCATGCAAGTTTAGAACTTCCAGCCGGGGAAGGTCGATCATCCACTGGGGAATGAGGCGGCCATAGCCCACGACGATTATCGCGTCGGGCTTAATCGACACCAGCAGGTCGCGGAACTCGGTATTATTCTTGATGGCTGCGGGTTGCACTACGGGAATGCTCAGGCGCATTGCCGCATCCTTTACCGGAGAGAGAGCCAACCCCATGCCACGTCCTCGAGGCCGATCGGGTTGTGTTACTACCAACGGTATGGAATGTCGTGCCTCGACTAACTTGTCTAAAGTCGGGACAGCAAAGCGTGGCGTGCCACAGAAAACCAAGAGCATAGGTATCAGGTCTCAGGTGTTAGGTCTCACGTCAGCCAGACATACAAATGAGTTGCTGCTTCTTGAGACGTGGTATCCAACACCTCGGACCTGATTTCTACCACTCTCCCGCTTTTACAAGCTTCTTGATCTTGCGCTTAATGAGGTCGCGCTTGAGACCGCTGATGTGCGAGATGTACAGCTTGCCATTCAAGTGGTCCGTCTCGTGTAAAAAGGCCCGCGCCAGCAGATCTTCGCCGGTGTGCTCGAAAACTTTGCCATTCAGATCCTGCGCCCGTACCGTAACCGTCCTGGCGCGCGTAACCTCTTCGCGAAAATCTGGGATGCTCAGACAGCCTTCGCTGTTCCGCTGCCGGCCTTCCTTATTAACAATTACCGGATTGATCAGGACCAGCTTCGCGTCAGGATCTTCTTTGAAGGTCACATCCACGACGGCGATGCGCTTCGAAATACCGATCTGTGGAGCGGCTAAACCCACACCCCGAGCCGCGTACATCGATTCGAACATGTCCTCGATGAGCTTCTTCAGTTCGTCATCGAAACTGATCACCTCGGCCGAAGGTGTTTCGAGAACGGGATCCCCGAATTTGACAATTGGGTAAATCATCTTCGCAGGTTAGTGGTCTTTCGCTTCGCAGGATGACATTGGTTTCAAATTAATAGTTCTTCAGTTGCGCGAGATAGCCTTCGAAATTCCGCTTCGTTTCTTTCATCGAATCGCCGCCGAATTTCTCGAGCGCGCAGCGCGCCAGCGTGAGCGCGACCATCGCCTCGGCTGCAACGCCCGCAGCCGGCACCACGCAGACGTCCGAACGCTCGTACGCCGCCTTCACCGGCTCGCGCGTCGCGAAATCTACTGACTGCAGCGGCCGGCGCAGCGTGGAGATTGGCTTCAGATACCCTCTTACCCGTATCTCCTGTCCGTTAGAAACGCCACCCTCCAGACCTCCTGCATTGTTGCGCGTGCGGGTGAAGCCAGCAAATCCGGCATTGTTCTGATAACCGATCTCGTCATGCACGGCCGATCCCGGGGAATGCGCCGCATGAATCCCGCTTCCTATTTCGACCGCCTTCACCGCCTGCAGTGACATGACTGCCGCGGCCAGCAACGCATCTAGTCGTTCGTCCCATTGGACGTAACTACCGAGGCCCGGCGGAACGTTGCGAGCTACCACCTCGAAGACTCCACCGACTGAATCGCCGGTGCGGAGAACCTTGTCCACTTCCTCTTTCATGCGTCGTTCGGCGTCGGAATCGGCGCACGAAAGAAGCACCTCGCTCTTGCTCGCTAGTGGCTCGATTTGTTCCCAGGGAATCTCCCGATCGGCAATCGAGACCGCGCCCACTGCAATCACATGGCTCAGAACCTGCATGCCCAACTCGCTCAGGAAAAGCTTAGCCAGCGCTCCGATCGCGACCCGGGCCGCGGATTCCCGGGCCGAGGCGCGCTCCAAAACATAGCGGGCTTCGGCGAAATCGTACTTTAAAGCCCCGGCAAGATCGGCATGGCCAGGGCGCGGCGACGCCACGCGCTTGTGTTTCTCCGGATCGCCACTTTCGACAGGCAACGACTCTTTCCAGTTCTGCCAGTCGCGATTCTCGAGCATTACGGCGATCGGCGAGCCGATCGTCTTGCCGTGATGCACTCCAGAAAGAAAGTGCGCCCGGTCGGTTTCGATCTTCATGCGCCCGCCACGCCCGAAGCCTTGCTGCCGTCGCCAGAGCTCGCGGTCAATGAATGCCTGGTCCACTGTCAGTCCCGCCGGAAGGCCCGAAAGAAACGCGACCAGGGCCTCGCCATGCGATTCTCCGGACGTAAAGTATCGCAACATGTCGAACACGCATTGTAAATCAAGGGGAGGTCCAGGCCCGCATTCTCCGGCTAGTTTCGCAGCCGCCCGAACTTCGTCAGTCCGCCATACAAAAAAAGATTCTCCCGATGCCGCTTTCGAGGTAAACGTAGCGTCTTATTGTCGTGCCCGTCTCAGAACTGCCGTGAGCGAAGCGAGATCGGGAACCTCCAGATCGGGGCTTATTCCGCTCTGGGATTCTCGAACCGCGCCAATGCCAGGACGAGCCGATTTGCGATTCACCCACACGGCCGAGATTCCCAATGCTCGCGCCGGCACAACATCGTGATAGATGCTTTGTCCAGCGTGAAGTAGCTGATCCGGAGAAACACCGAGATTGCCCAAGGCCATGCGAAAATTGATCAGCGAGGGCTTGTAATTTCGGACGCCTTCCGCTGTAGTCACGGCATCAAAGTCCACTTCCAGATGTCTTCGGGTCTGGGCGAATAAATTGTCATCAATATTGGAAATCACAGCAAGCTTGTAATGCCGCTGGAGGTCGCGTAGAGCCGAGACTGTATCCGGGAAGGGCAGCCAATCGGGCACGGATTCGTGCAACGACCGAATTTCAGCGGCGGTCGCATTGAAATGAAAACGATCGGCAAACCCCCGCACCACTGACTGCAGCACGCTCCGATAGCTTTGATAGGGCCCGCTTTCGGCTTGAGCCTCGTATTCCCCGTAGAGTTCAAGAATCGCCGCATCGGGAAGGCTTTCCCCGTGTCTGCTCAGCAGAGCTCGCAGGACGGGAAGAAGGCCTGCTTCCCAATCAATCAGCGTGCCGTAGCAGTCAAAGCTGATGGTGGTAATGTTTTTGAAATCTGCAGTCATGAGTTGTGTGCCATAACATGTCATCACATAAATCGCGCAGGCACGACCCGCAGAATGAGCCACCCCGACGACAAACGTTCGCCCGCATCCCAATTCTGGGCGGCTGGTGTCTTGGGCGATGCAGCGCTCATGGACCTTATATCGACTCCCGATATTTCCCAGCGTTTGTCGCTGTCTCATCAATCTCGCCGGTCAAGCCGAAGTAAAACGTGCGCAACGCCTCAGCGCTTTCGCCACCATTCATCGCGCGATCCGCTAGCAGTTTGCCGTGATGCAGCAAGAGCAGCCGATCCGCGACGGCTGCGGCTTCCGCAAAGTTATGAGTGGCGAGGAGGACGGTGGTCTGCCTCGCGGCAAGGGCACGGATCGTTGTCCAGAAATGCGCGGTGGTGGCCGCGTCGAGGCTGCGCGTGGGTTCGTCCAGCAAGAGCACGCTGGGGCGCTTCACCAAGGCGCGCGCGATTCCCAGTCTTTGATACATGCCACTGGAGAATTTCATGACCAGCGTGTCGCCGTGTTCCTCGAGACCGGTATCACCTAGAACCGCCTCGATCCTGTGGGGACGCTCGCAGCGCGACACTTCGTCGAGCGCGGCAAAGAATTCCAGGTTCTCGCGAGCGGAGAGACGGGGGAAGAACGAGCGCTCGGCCGCGACTGCGATACCAACCTGCCGCCGCACTGCACCGGCATCGCGGCGTGTGTCAAAGCCGCCTACGCGAACCGATCCAGCGTCGGGCAAAAGCATGGTGGAAATCAGCTTGAGGACAGTGGTTTTACCGCTGCCGTTTGGACCGACCAAAGCCAACACTTCGCCGCGGTCTGCAGCGAAACAGACGTCTCTCAGGGCGATCGTCTCACCGCGCTGTTCGCGTCCCACCCAATTGAACAAAGCTGGACGGTGGCGAAAAATCTTGCGAACGGATTCGAAGACGATTCGGTCCATGGAAATCGTACCCACCACTTGGCGGCCTAGTAACCGTGTAACTGCAAGGCAGGAAATAGAAAAAAGGTTCGTGGCATCGTTCCGGTCCACCAATTCTGCGGCCGGTTATCGAATACTGGCAACTGGGTATTTAGAGGCCGAGTTTCTTGACTTCCTCGTTGTAATACTTGCGGTAGAGAATCGACCACTCTTCGGAGCCCTCAATAATGGTGCGCCGCTGACTTTCAATTTTTTGGCGAGCGGCCTGGTCGATGCGCGCTTCCTGCATAAGGAGTGCTTCGAGAATCTTGCGGACTTCGAGGCGAATGGTGTTGCGGTCTTCGATGAACTCGACCTCATCCAGGTCAGCGACGGCGTCGGTTACGACGTGGGCGAGTTTGTTGACCTTGTCGCGGCTCAATCGCACGGCAGAACAATCCTCCGGGAGGTCATCCGAGAATCACTAAAGTACGGCCTTGTATTTCCTTACCAGTTCGCTCTTTACCTTGCGAAACATTTCCTGATAATTCGCGCCGCTTTTTTGCATCTCGTCTGAATAGGCTTCGAGGATGACGCGGACTTCGTCGTTGATGCGGTCTTCGAGCGCCAGTTCTTCGAGCAGGGCGGCGTGCACTTTCTCATTGAGTGCAGGCATCGCCTTGGTCTCGATGAGACCGCTTGCCACCAGTTTTTTGGAAACTTCGCGGGCCAGATAGCCCACATATTCTTTGGAAAACAGCATGATCGGCGCGCTTTTTTGTGAACAAAAAGTTTAACACAAGTGAGCACTCGTGCGCGGGTACCCGGCTTTCTCGCTGCGGTGAATGGCAAGAACCATCACCACGGGAAGCACGCGAGTCACGGGGAAAACCGAGGGGAAGCTGGCAGATTCGCAAGACGGTGGCGACTGATTGCTGCCAAGCTTACAATAGAAGCATTGCATGTCTCTTAACTCAATGTCTTCTCGCCCAGACGATCTCACGGCCATGAAGGACGATATGACGGCCTTTATTGAAGGTCTGGGGATGCGCCGCTTTTTTGGCTACGTGGAGTGCGAAGAGGTTCCGAGTGTGCTGTGGGACTCTGGGCAGAATCCCGACGGTTGGAAGGATTTTGTAGAGCTTGCAAAAGCGACGGGAGCACCCTTCCTGACGATGCACTCATGGACGCTGGAGCGCGAAGAGTTGGACACGATGTCTCAGATGCTGGCTGAGGGCGAATTCAGAAGCGAAGAAGATCTGGAAGAAAGCCGCTGGCTGAAAGCTTACGTGGGTAAGACCGGCTTCGTGCAGCTGGGGTGGGCCTATCAGGGCTGCGTTTTCGTTTATGAAGCCGGCACCGAATGGTACGAACGCTATCAGCAACTCCGGGAGCTCGCGGATGATAGCGGCGGATTCATGATCGATGAGCCCGATCAGGACGAGGAACGGTAGGGGCTCCTCCGCCTCATCTTTATTATTTCGTCTTAACTTTCTTTTTCGTCTCAGCGTTGATCGTTCGTCACACTGATCTGGTGCAGTGCTCTACACAGATTCAAACACTTTAATCTCATGGTCGATGCCGGCCGCTAGCTCGCCAGGGTCGACGGGCAATCGGGTTCGCGCCGGTTCGGGAAAGTCCGCAAGAACCTCGGCATAGGTACGTGGAGACCGGTAGCTGAGCACCGCGAACCCCAGCGAATCCGCCAGGGCGCAACTGTGTGGTACCAGCGCGCCTGTGCCCGATCGCGCTGGCGGGTCGTGGTGGCAGGCAACAATCTCGGCGAATGCAGGGGGAAGATTCCAGGCAGCTGCCAGCGACTTCCCCGCCTGGCAGTGGTCGATACCGCAGAATTCGCGCTCGATCTGGAGGAGATGCTGAGGTTGATCAGCGCCCCCATCGATGACACGGGAATAAGCGGTGGGCATGATCGTGGCGAGACCTACCCTGCCAATGTCATGCAAAATGCCGGCGGTGTATGCGAACTCGTTGTCCAGGAAACTGAACCTTGCGCTTCGTTCGGCAACGATTGCGCAGGCGACGCTGTGACGCCAACACAACTTCATCAGCGGAGTGAATGAGCTGCTGAAATACGCGCGGAGGCCAACGGTAATGGCCACGCTCCTCAGGCGCCCGAAGCCGAGCAGCATTGATGCCTGGAGCACGCTGGTGATGTCCTTGGGGAAAGCAACCAGAGGAGAATTGGCGACCCGGAGAATAGCCGTGGAGAAGGCGAGATCGGCGCGAATCAGATTACAGAGCTCAAGCAAGGACGTGTCCGCGCCCGCCATCAGCTTCAGCGCCTTCAGCGCCACGGCCGGGAAGGGTGGAACACTTTCCGGGTCCCAACATAGTTCTCTCGTTTCCGCTGCTTTCGATGCGCCGCTTGCCAGAGGCATGGAGATTCCTTGTTTCGGAGGAACAAAAAAACGCGTCTTGAATCATTTCTATCGGAGATCCAATGTCGTTTTGTGAATGACGTTGGTGCGTCTCCTTCTGGACCCACGGGACCAGCTGCTAATCTGGTTCCTTCCGATAACCGCGTATGCGATGGTTGCCCAATCCGGTAGATTCTCTTCAGGCTGATGTGCTGGCAAAGGCACTCGTTGATTTGAAGCTCAATATCTCTCGTTCTGCTTTTCCCGTGCTTGCCGCTCTGCTGGTCGGTCGCGGCATTCGAGAACTGGAGGCGGCTCGCCGGTTTCTTGCGCCCGGACTTGCCGACCTCCATAACCCGCTGCAGATGAGTGGAATGAGAGTCGCATTGGACCGCCTGGAAGCGGCCTTGGAGCGCAACGAGAAAATCCTGATTTATGGCGATTATGACGTGGATGGAACGACCGCAATCGTCATTCTGAAGACAGCCATTGAGCTTTGTGGCGGGACGGCTGACTTTCATGTACCGCATCGTATTCGCGAAGGCTATGGGATGCGGGACGAGGTCGTCGAGCGTGCAGCCGCCGATCAAGTACGGTTGATCATCAGCGTGGATACCGGCATCCGCGCATTTGCCGCGGCTGAGACGGCGCGTCGCGCAGGAGTCGACCTGATCGTCACCGACCATCATTTGCCGGGAGCGGACGGCGTACCGCAGGCGCTGGCGGTCGTCAATCCTAACCAGGAGGGGTGCGATTATCCCTGCAAGTATCTGTGCGGCGCGGGGGTGGCGTTCAAGTTGGCGCAGGGACTCATGGAGCGGCGGCTTGATGCCAACGATCAGTCGCGGCTGCTGATGTCGTTCATGAAAGTTGTGGCGATTGCAACGATCGCCGATGCGGTTCCTTTACTAGGCGAAAATCGCATGTTCGCGAAGCTGGGATTGCAGGCGCTGCAGCGTCCGGTGAATGTGGGATTGAAGGCGCTGCTGGAAGTCGCGAAACTCGGCAATGGGCGGGCGCTGACCGCGACCGAAGTCGCCTTCCGCATTGCACCTCGCATGAATGCTGCTGGACGCATGGATGTGGCGCGCGACGTGGTCGATCTTTTTAACGAGAAGGACATGGCGCGAGCGCGGACCATTGCCGGTCGGCTCGATAAGTTGAATGCCGAGCGGCAGGAAGAAGAGCGGCGGATCATGGACTGCATCGAGCGCCGTCTGGAAGAGGAGCCGGCATTGCGCGAAGCCTATTGCGTTGTGCTCGATGGCGAAGGGTGGCATCGCGGCGTGATTGGCATCACTGCATCACGAGTGGTGGAACGTTACGGCCGGCCTACGCTCGTCATCTCGCGTGATGGAGTTGAAGCGCATGGGTCGGGGCGGTCAATCCCCGCGTTCCATTTGCTGCACGCGATTGAATCCTGTCATCAGCTATTTTCACGCTATGGAGGGCATGCGCACGCGGTCGGTTTCGCGCTTCCGACCGCGAATATTGAGAAGCTGCGCGCGCATCTCGATGGCTACGCGCGCGATCGGTTGACTCTGGCCGATTTCGAACCGCAACTGGAGTTCGACCGAGAGCTTGCGCTGACAGACGTCACGCCGGAACTTTACCAGGCGCTGGTTTTGCTGGAGCCTTTTGGTATGGAGAATCGCGAACCAATTTTCGCTGCGCGAGGGGTGAGACTGATGGCACCGCCGCAGGCGGTGAAAGACAAGCATGTTCGGCTGCGCGTGGCGCCGGCCCTTAATAGCCCAGTTGGAGTCACAGGCTCAGTGGCGCAGGAGTTCACTCCGCGCTGCCATCCCGACAGTGTGGTGACGGGGCTTCGCCCCGACCGGGCGGGGCAGAGCCCCTCCCCCACACAGTCTTCGTCTTCCTGGCGAGACAAGCTTGCGTTCAAAGCTATGGGCTGGGGGCTCAAGGAATCCTGCGACCGATTGCAGTTGCTGGCTGGGGATCGACTGGACATCGCGTACTCCCTCGGGATGAATGAGCATCCTGAATTCGGCGGGTTGGAGCTGACACTGCGCGATTTAGTCCGCGCACGGTGACGGGGTGTTTCCCTGCCTGTTTTTTGGGAGGTTCCCTCTTTTGACAAGAAGTCTAATCATCTTTATAGTGCCGGGCATGAACGAAACATTCTTCTGCAACAAGTGCGGCGCGCAGAATACGGCCGGGGCTCAGTTTTGCAGTCGTTGTGGAACGCCGGCCAATCCCGCGGGCGCGGGTTTTTCAGCGGGAGTTCCCGCTTCGTCCATTCCAGTTGCAACCTACACGGCAACATCCTATCCGACGGTTGTGCCGGTGGCGACAGTTCGCTACGGAGGATTCTGGATACGGGTCGTGGCTGCCTTTATTGACGCTATCATCTTGCGGATTGTGGTGTCTCCGATTCACATGATCTTTGGCGGGCTTGGACTCGCAGGAATGATGAGCGGGATTCATCCGATCGGGCTCGGCATTTTGGGCGGCGGCGTCACCCTCATCGCCTTGGCATTCGGTTCGTGGTTATATGAGGCTTTCATGGAAAGCTCGTCTTACCAGGCGACGCTAGGCAAGATGATCTTCGGCATGAAAGTTACCGATTTGAATGGCAACCGGATTTCATTCGAACGTGCCACCGGAAGACATTTTGCGAAATGGCTGTCGGCGATGATTCTGGGTATCGGCTACCTTATGGTCGGGTTCACTGAGCGCAAGCAAGGGTTGCACGATCTTTTGGCTGGGACGCTGGTACGGCGAGATTAATCGATCCGTTTTATTCGTTCTATGAGGTTCCGAGCATTTCTTGCGGTTTGTCTTCTTGCCGGTAGCTGCCGCGCTCTCAGCGCCCAAGAACTGAAAATCACTCCCGCCCGGGTGCTCTTCGATGAGGTTGTCGCGATTCGCGCCAGCGGATTGCAGCCCAACGAACGCGTCACAATTCAAGCCACTTTAGTGGATGGAGCAGGGGGACACTGGAGTTCGCAGGCGGAGTTTAAGGCGGACGAACAAGGAATTGTCGACGTCTCCCGTCAGGCCCCGGAAAAAGGTTCCTACAACGAACTTTCAGCGATGGGGCTGATTTGGTCGATGAAGCCTACGGACAAGAACGTAGACCGGTATTCACCTCCGCGGGATCTTGGAAATCAAATCATTGAACTTGAGTTACTGGAAGGTGGCAAGTCCGTGGCGAAGGCTCAACTCGAGCAGAGAGAGGTTGCGGATGGTGTGCGCCAGATCAAGGTACAAGGAGAGCTTCACGGTGTGCTTTTTGTGCCGGCCGCAGACGGGTCTCATCCGGGAGTGCTAGTGGTGGGAAGAGGAGGGGCTCCCCTGGAGACCGCGGCCTGGCTCGCGTCGCACGGCTTTGCGGCCTTCGCGCTGGCTTATTTTGGATATGAAGGCCTGCCGCAGGACTTGGAGGCGATCCCGCTCGAATACTTTGGCCGAGCGCTGGCATGGATGAGACAACGGCCGGAGATCGCGACCGATCGCATTGCGGTGCTCGGAGCTTCGCGCGGGGGAGAACTGGCGCTGCAGTTAGGCTCCATGTACCCGCACATTAGAGCCGTAGTGGCGTATGTTCCAGCCAACGTTCGCTTTGGCGGCAATGGAACGCGATTTCCGTATGCGTGGACGGTGCAGGGACATCCATTGGCGTATGTTTTTCCTGCGCGTCTCAACAGCCCAACGGCCGCGATGCTTGCCGCGATCCCGGTCGAGCAAACGCATGGACCTATACTGCTGATCTCCGGGAAGGATGACGCCACGTGGCCGTCGCCCACGATGGCGGATGCTATTGTTACGCGCCTTAAGAGTGCCCATTTCGAATACGCAGTTGAACACTTGTGTTATTCCCATGCGGGGCATTTGGCGGGACGACCGGAAATCGTTCCCGCCTGGCACCGTGAAATGAGCCGGCCTTTCCTGGGTGGCACGCCGAAGGGAGATGCGGAATCCTCGCTTGATGCAATTCCCAAAGTACTGGAATTCTTACGCACCAGTCTCGAAACCGCCGCTCCGGCTAAGTAGTTGCTGCCCGCAGTAGCTCATTCTATTCAGTGATTCACTCCATTCGCCTCCGCGTTACACTAACCTCTGATGGCCTCTTCCGTTTCCGGGGTTTCACGGCTTCGTCGCTGGTTCGCGTTGATCGCAATGCTGATGATTGCGACCGTCGCGGGAATGTATTTCTATGCGCGCTGGAGCCTGCACAAGGTCATTCACGATATTCCGGCGAAGATGGGTTTGAACATTCAACAGACAGCGGAGGGATTTTCGATCTCGAAGTCAGAGCAGGGGCGCACTCAGTTTACGGTCAGCGCTTCGAAGGCGGTTCAGTTCAAAGAGGGTGGCCGGGCGGAGCTTCACAACGTCAAGATCATTATTTACGGCAAAGATGCCAGTCGGTTTGACCAGATTGCCGGGGACGATTTCGAGTACGATCCGAAATCGGGCGACGTGACCGCCAAGGGGCGCGTGCTGATTGACCTGCAAGCGAATCCCGAGGGCGCGCGGCATTCCGACCAGTCGCCTCCCGAGCAAAGGAAAGAACCGCTTCATCTCGAAACCGACGGTCTCGTTTTCAACCAGAAAACGGGAGACGCTTTCTCGGACGGCAAGGTTGTATTTCGGACTCCGCAAGCAACAGGTTCGGCGGTGGGTATTCGGTACTTTGCCAGGACCGGGACGATGAATTTGCTGTCGAGGGTCGCGGTGACCGTCAACCGGCCGCAACCGGTTGAACTGGATGCGGACCATGGCGTCATTACGAAGCAGCCCCGGGAGGTATTTCTCACCACGGTCCACATGACCCGGGCCGAGCAGCAAACACGAGCCGACCAGGCTACCTTCTTTCTGCGCGAGGACGACACCGTGGACCACATTCTGGCCGAAGGGGATGTGGAGACGGAGCTTCCTGGTCGGGCATCGTCAACCCCACAGGCCTCGAATTCGACGAAAGTTAAGTCGACGCCTTCAACCGCGAACTCGTCTACATCGGAGACACGCGTGCGTTCCGACCGCGCTGAGATGTTCCTGACCGGAACGCGAAACCTGCTCACCACCGCCATTCTCACGGGAAATGTCCGACTCACCACCGGAGGCGTGGCCAGCGGCGTCTCTGGTGAATCGCAGACGCCGGGATCGCAGCAGCCAGCCGAGGCTTTCGCCGGACGTGCCACATTGCATTTCGTGGGTCAGCAGGTACTGAAGACCATACATGCCGAGGATGGCGTGAGGCTAATACAAAACAACAACCAGAGCAGAAATCTGGTTGCTGGGATGGCGGCGAAGGGAGGCGCACAAGGGCAAGATATCGAGATGACAGCGCCAGTGATGGATTTCGTTGTGAAGGACGGCCGCCTGTTGGAGCAGGCTGAGACCAGTGGCCCACCCCGTATTGTCATCATGCAAACGGGAGCAAATCAGAGAACGGTGGTAACGTCCGCCAAGTTTACTGCCAGATTCACGGACAAGAATCGCCTGGCGACGCTTCATGGAGAACCGGACGCGAAAATTGTGAGCGGCATGATTGACCCGGGCAAAACCGGAACGGTTAAGGCCGGCGCTCTGGCCCCGGTGGATCGGGTCTCGACCAGCAGGATGCTCGATGTTGTTTTCTTGCCCGAGGGCGGAGTCAAATCGATCACACAGACCGGCAACCTTGTTTACGTGGCTGGCACACAGAAAGCGTGGGCCGATCGGGGAGAATACACGACAACGGATCAAGTCCTGGTATTGAACGGATCACCTCGCGTGGTGGACACCGGTATGACCACGACGGCACAGATCATTCGCATGAACCGAGGGACCGGAGACGCCTTCGCCGAGGGGAACGTCAAGAGCACTTACTCTGATCTGAAAGCGCAACCAGATGGAGCCCTGCTCGCCTCTTCCGACCCGATTCACGTCACCAGCCGCAGCATGACTGCGCATCAGTCCTCGTCGATAGCGGTCTACTCGGGCGACGCGCGGCTGTGGCAAGACGCCAATATCGTGGAGGCGCCCACGCTGCAATTTGATCGCAATAGCCGCTCGCTGGTAGCGCAGGCAAACTCAACCCAACTGGTTTCAACCGTGCTTGTGCAGGTGGATAAAGGCGGCGCGGTGACTCCGGTGCACATAACCTCGTCACGGCTGAATTACATTGATGCCGAGCGGAAGATTTATCTGGAGGGTGGCGTGACCGCGAAAGCGTCGGATGCGACCATGACGTCACAGCGGGCGACGGTTTTTCTGCTGCCCCGCAGCCAGTCGCAAGCTGGGACTGCAGCCTATCCGGCGATGCCCGGGCAAGTGGATCACATTGTGGCCGAAGAGAAGGTTGTGATCACGCAGCCGACCCGACATGCTACCGGCGACCGGCTCGTCTATACGGCGGCGGATGACAAGTTTATCCTGACGGGCGGACCTCCTAGCATTTTTGATGCCGAACGCGGCAAAATTACGGGCGATTTATTGACTTTCTACAGACACGATGATAGGGTGCTCGTGGAAGGCAAGGAAACTGCGCCAACAGTGACGCGGACGCAAGTGGCACGATAAATGCACACGCTGGCTACCGACGAAATTGGCAAATCCTATCGTCGCCGACGCGTAGTCAACGGGGTCAGTCTTCAGGTTCTGCAAGGCGAAGTGGTGGGCCTCCTGGGGCCGAATGGCGCCGGAAAAACTACCTCCTTCTATGCCATCGTAGGTCTTGTTCCTCCCGACACCGGCAGAGTGCTTTACGACGACGAAGATATCACTAGCGTTCCCATGTACTTACGGGCTCGCCAGTATGGCATCAGCTATCTGCCTCAGGAAGCCTCCGTCTTCCGCAAGCTAACCGTGGAGGAGAACATTCTGGCCGTGCTGGAGGTGCAGCCAATTTCCTGGCACGAGCGCCGCGAAAAGGCCGAAAAACTCATTGATCAGCTGGGATTGGAGCATATCCGGCAGAATCGCGGGTATGCGCTATCCGGCGGAGAGCGCAGGAGGGTGGAAATTGCTCGCTCCCTCTGCATCAACCCGACATTTATTTTGCTGGACGAGCCGTTTTCTGGCATCGATCCGATTGCGGTTTTGGATTTGCAGAAGATCATTTCCGATCTGCGGGCCAGCGGAATCGGAATCTTAATCACGGACCATAACGTTCGCGAGACCTTATCCGTGACGGACCGGGCATACATCATCAATGAGGGGCGGATTTTCCGTTCGGGTACTCCGGAAGAGCTGGGGAGTGACCCGGAGGTCCGGCGGGTTTATTTGGGAGAAAGCTTCTCACTCGTGTAGTTCGCAGTTAGTTCGCAGTTGCCAGTTCTCAGTCAAGCCGTTCTTGCTGGGAACCGGGGAACTGAGAACTGGTTACCAAGGCGTGGGCGCATTGACCTTTAGTGTCCAGACGAGCCGCCTTCGAGCATGAGAAGCTAAATTTTCTACTCGAAAGTACTCCCGGGCCAGCGCAGGTGGGGAGAGTGGGGAATAATAAAATTCCTAGGGAGAGATGGTGCTTCTTCAGCACAAATTGAACGTCAAGTTGTCCCAACGTCAGATTCTGACGCCGGGTCTCGTGCAGATGGTGTCGGTGCTCGCGCTCAACAAGCTCGAACTGAAGGACATGATCAATGCCGAGATGGTCGAGAATCCGGTTTTGGAGGAGCTGGAAGATGCGGTGCCACTGCTTGATGATGTAGGCCGCCAGGAGGAAGAACGCGACCGGCTCGCTGCCAAGGCGACCACGGAAGAAGGTTCCGCAACTATCGCGGATGAGAAGAAAGATCCGTTCGAAGAGATTGATTTCGGCTCGTTCTTCCAGGATTATCTTGATCCCGGGTATCGCAGCTCGGGAGAGATGGAGGAGATTGAGAAGCCCTCGTTCGAGAATTTCCTGTCGAAGCCGGGGAATTTGAGCGACCACCTGCTGTGGCAGCTAGGGGCGATCTCGGTGCGCCCAGCGGTACATCAGGCGGCCGAGGTGGTCATTGGAAATCTGAACGAGGAAGGATACCTGATCGCCAGCGACGAGGAGTTGCTGGGTATCGCGCCAATCGCCACTCCCGCAGCCGATGTCGAGGTTTCGGCCAAAATCGTTGGCGAAGCGGAGGCTCTGGGATTAGCGGTCGCTGGGACGCTGCCGGAGACGCTATCCGAAATTGAGCCGGCATCTTCGGATCTCGTATCGGATTTCGAAAGTTCCACTTCCCCCTCCGAAAACCCGGCTGCTGCTGCCGGCCGACCGACATTGACGGAGGAAACGACTGAACCCGAACTTGCAGTTGCCGCGGTGCAACTGGATGTTGAAGCTCATCACCATTCGCCGGTAAGGTCGGAGACCAAGGCGCCCGGCTCTGTTTTGTCGAATGCTGCGCCAAGTTCAGCCGTCGCCGGTGCGGCCACGGGAACGGCACCTGCCCGGATATCAGATGTAAGCTTTACCGTCGCCGATCTGCATGAGGCGCTGGAAGTTGTCCGCCAGTTCGATCCTCAGGGCATTGCCTGCCGTGACTTGCGCGAATGTCTGCTTTACCAGTTGCGATATCACATCGAGCAGTTGCAGTTGCACCGGAACGGCAACGCGCTGACCGAGCCCGTTATCAAAGACGCGATTAGCGTCGTCGATCAGCATTTACGCGCGGTGACACTGAAGCAGTTCAAAGAAATTGCACGTGCCATGGGGCGTCCAGTGGAGGCGGTGCAGGCGGCACTCGAATACGTGCGGACGCTCGATCCGCGGCCGGGGTTGCGCTACAACAAAGTTCCGGCACGGTTAATTGAGCCCGATGTGGCCTTCGTGAAGCATGGTGACGAGTGGCTGGTCATCATGAATGACGAAGACATGCCGCAGTTGCGCTTGAACCCAGCCTACAAGAGGCTGTTAAACCGCGACGGCAATGACCGCGACACGCGCAATTATGTGAAAGACCGCTACAAGTCGGCCATTCAGCTCATCAAGAATATCGAGCAGCGCAAGCAGACGATTGCTAAAGTATGCTATTCGATCGTGGCGCGGCAGCAGGATTTTCTGGAGCGCGGAATCGATCAACTGAAGCCGATGATGATTAAGGAAGTGGCCGAAGAGATCGGCGTTCATCCTTCGACCGTAAGCCGGGCAGTAGCGAACAAGTATGTCCACACGCCGCAGGGCGTGTTTGAACTGCGTTATTTCTTTTCCGAGAGCGTGCAGGGACCGGAGGGTGGGGGCACCTCGCTCCTGATCTTGAAGCGCCGCGTCAAGAAGCTGATCGAAGAAGAAGATCCCAGCCGACCATTGACCGATGAACAGATCACCCGCATTCTGCAATCACAAGGCATCCAGGTTACCCGCCGAACCGTGGCGAAATATCGTGAGGATATGAAAATTCCCAGTACGCATCAAAGAAGAGTTAAAAAATAATTGCCGACGTCAGAGGTTAGATCGCGGAGGTGAAGGCGAAGGCCATGGGGCAGAAAAGTTTCACCTCTGCAATCTAACCTCTTACCTCTAATTTTGGAGGGCGCTTAATGAACGTGGAATATACCGCAAGAAAATACGAGATTACTCCTAACATTCGCAAGGAAGTTGAAACCGGACTCAACAAAATCCGCAAAATTCTCGGCGACCGCTTTGAAACCAAGGTGATTTTGGCGGTCGAAAAACGTAGGCACAAGGCCGAAATCACGATCAACCCTCCGAACGGTCCCATCGTGGGGCTGGCTCAGACCACGGACATGATGTCGGCGGTCAATGAAGCTCTCGACCATCTGCAGAAGCAGGCCCTGAAACACAAAACGAAGTGGCTGAGCAAGAAACGTAAGGCCGTGAAGAAATTCGATGGCCAGGTCCTGGAAGACAATCTGGCATCGGCCGCGCTGGACCTGGATGACAATCCCGTTTTTTCGATTCTTGTTCATAAGTTTCCATCCGTGGCGCGAACCACCGAAGTGCATTTAGTGCATGCGAAAGATTCGGTCGCGCTGCGTCCGCTGACTCTGGAAGAAGCGATCAAGGAGGCGCATTTCCGGGATAAGGATGTGTTCGTATTTCGTGACCCCAAAGGCACGTTGATGGTCTTGCATCGGACGCGCGACGGGAAAATGGAATTGATTGAAGCGCCCTAAGGAATTGCAGAGGTCAGATTGCGCGGTTGAAACCGAATAGCCACGGGCTTTTTGATCCCCAATCTGACCTCTCACCTCTAACCTTAGTTTTTCTCACACCCTACCGGTCGCTTCCTGCGCCCATTGTAGAGCCTGAAACCAGGCTGAAGCGACTTCCTCATCAGAGAGATGCAATTGTTTGGCAAGCAGGCTGGATTGCGTCCACTCCCCCGATTCCTGGGCGAGCATCAGTTGGTACAGAGGTCGCAGAGGACTGGGCTGGCCGAGCAGCACGGTCTTGGTTTCATGGTTGACCGGCACCTGCTCGAGCAAGACAGTCATGCTGACTTCAAGGATGGCATCCATGATGGAGAGCAGGCCCACGAGGAACAGGTCGGTGTCGGATTGCAGTCCGCCGGAAAGCATTTCGCAAAAACGGGCGCGAGTCAAACCCATCAGTACGAGTTCGCTGCAGGTCTGTTCCGCCGCGCCGACGGCGACGACGAGGCGTACCCATCGCCGCAGTTCTCGTTCTCCGAGGACGGCCATGGCGTGGCGGATCGATTTGATTTCGAGAGAAAAGCCAAAGAGCGGAGAATTCAGGTATCGCAACAGCCGATAGGAGAGAGAGGCCTCCTGTTTAAGCATGTTCTCCAGTTCGGGCATATCGACTTCGGAGCGGGAAACCATTTCGAGCAGACGGATATAGTGCAGGCGGCTGGCCGGAACTTCGTGGCCGACGACGAGTTGCGGACGGCAGAAAAAATATCCCTGGAAGTAAACAAATCCCATGTCGCGGGCCTGAAGAAACTCGTGGGGAGTTTCGAGTTTTTCGGCGAGCATTTTGCACTTGGATCCGAACCGGCGCATCATGCCAGCGCGTTCCTCGGGCTTCGTGGCACGGATATCAACTTTAATGATGTCGGCAAATTCGCAGAGGGGCAACCGGGGATCATCCGGGGCGAAGTCATCGAGGGCGATGAGATAACCAGCCTCTTTCAGACGCTTACAGGCAGCGACGACGCGCTCCTCGGGCTCAACCGTCTCCAGAATTTCCGCGACCGTTTGATGGGGGGGCAGGAGCGTTATCAGATCCTTAAACAGGACCTCGCGGGTGCAGTTCACGAACGCGCGGCGATTATCGCAGAGGGTGTTGATGCCGAGAAGAAGCGAGGTATCGACTGCCGAGCGCGCTGCCAGCTCGGGATCGGCATGGAAATAGTCTTCGACTCCATTGCGGAAAAGAATTTCGTATCCGTACACTTTCTGGGAGCGGTCAAAGATCGGCTGGCGGGCAACGAAGCGCTGTCCGGGCAAGGCAAGCGATCGCCGCGAAGGGATTTTTTCTACGACGGTGGCGGGTTTCACCCTTGTTCTATCGGCGTAGGGTAAGAGAACTTCAGGAGCGGCCGGCAGCCAGTTTCCAGGACGGTAGGGAGCTGATCAACGACTGGAAAGCTAATGGCGCGGGTACGGGGGTAATGGCAAAATGTGGAAAACTAGGTGATTCCCCCCTTGCGCAGTCGATGGTTTCATGAGTAACATCAAGATGTTCCCAATGGCCAAGCTTCCAGGCTGGCCGTTCGCGCCAGCAAAAAACTCCAGGCGCCTAGATTGAACAACGACAGTTTGAAAAACACCAGTTTGGATATCGTTCTCGAATAGCATCCAGCCGATGTGGGGTTTGGTCTGCCAGGTAGTCGATGTGTAGAAGGCCGCGCGCACTGAGTTCACGCGTTGCTCTACCTTAATCTGCCGGCTAAGGAATGACGAAAAAAGCAGGTCTGTAATGCGGGCCGGCGATTCGCGTCAGCGTCAAACAGTAACTTCAACGATCAACAAGAGAAAAATATGAATGCAGGACCCGGACACTCCTCCCCAGGGGGAGGAAAACACAAACGGCGCCGAGGACGGCGACCGCCAAGACGAGGCGCGGGAGGCCCCATGGGTCGCGTGCGCCAAGACCAGCAAGGGATCTTTACCGCGCCCATGGATCACAGCTATCGGGCTAATCTCAATGGGGACAATGGCAACAAGGGACAACGCCGACCCGGATTTTCGGGCTCCTATGCCCTGGCCGATCCCGAGCCTTTGCCCGCTCCGCGGGAAGATGCGGCATCGCGCGTTTTCGCATTTGTCGAAGACCTCTTCTTCCTCAGCAAGATTCAGGACACGGGCCGCAAGATGAATGTAAAGGTGGAGTTCGTGAAGAATGAGAAGGAACTCACCGATCGCATGAAAACGAACGGTGAAGAAAAGCCATCTCTGATTATTTTCGACTTGAACAATGCCAACGCGAAGCCTTTGACACTCATCCCGAAATTGAAGAACAAGCTCAAAAAAGGAACGTCGATTATTGGCTTTCTGTCGCATGTGCAGGGCGACCTGAAGCAGAAAGCGCATGAAGTAGGCTGTGACATGGTTTTGCCGCGCTCGGCCTTTTCGCAGAATTTGCCGCAATTGCTGCGGCGCCATGGGACCGTCGAGAGAGACTCGAACTCGGCCGATTAGAGGGGTTGATTCGTTCCGTAGCGGGCGTGATTTTTGAGTGACGCCGGCGGATCTGTGGAAGTCTGCTTTACATTTGATAGCCCAAGAAGCTGCCCTCTGAAAGCAGCGTCGCTCTCGATTTGTCTGCCCTGATACAATTTCGCCGTGTTCCTTCGCAAGATATTGATCGCACCGGCCTTGCTGATCGTGGCCCTCGCCTCCGCCCAAGAACCTAAGGTTAAGGTTAACGTTCTCAATGTCTGCGCGCCTTCGGCTGATGAGCAAAAGGAATTGTCTTCGGCCCTGGCTAAAGTACCCGCCAAGCCAGCATTCGCCACCGACTTCGAGGTCGCTCGCGGACGTTCGACGCTGGACCCGAATACTCCCATTCCAGGTATGCAACCACTGCCGGCGGGCGCGGTCTCGGCGGCTGACTGGGTACGCATTCGTCGCGAGTTCCCGAATGGCTCCCTGTTCAGCAACGTCCAATATTCGTTCAGCGTGGACTCCAAAAATATGGTGGAGACGCTGGTGCTGCGAGTGCGCGAAGCCAAAGATCTGATGCAAGTTTCGATCGAGGACAGCGCTTCAGCGGTTACGTCGGCGGCCGCGATGTTATCTTCCACGACCCCGGTTTCCCGCGTGAGGCTGGAACGTTTTGGGAAGTCATCGGTGGCGGTGGCACGTTGTTCGGGGGAGGAAGGAACTCCGGTAACGGATCAGAGCGCGTATGAGCCGATCTTCCACGCAGCCTCGGAAATAATGGAAGGCTATCGCGATGCTCTGGGCGCGCGCAAGATGGTTCCCGAGGAACTGGCCCGGCTTAAACCTCCGCTCAAACACGGAACTCCCGCAAAAGCGGGAGCGGGCGGCAAGAAGAATCCCTAGCTGGTTTCAGGGAATCTAGTACCGGGGGGGACTGAACACCATTAGCTGTTTTTCTCCAACGCCGTTTCTTTTCTAATTCTATGGACATACGAAATGTAGTCATCATGGGCTCCGGATGCGCAGGCCACACTGCTGCTCTCTACACGGCCCGCGCCAACCTCAAGCCGCTCGTAATTGAAGGCCATGAGCCGGGCGGACAGCTATCGATGACCACGCTGGTCGAGAATTTTCCCGGCTTTCCCGAAGGAATCCAGGGGCCGGAACTGATCGAGAACATGCGCAAGCAGGCCATGCGCTTTGGCGCCGAGTATCAAATCGGCCATCTGTTGAAGGCCGATTTGAGTATGCATCCGTTCGAATTGACTTTCGGCAAAGAGACGATTCAGACCCGCACGCTCGTCATTGCCAGCGGTGCGTCGGCGCGCTGGCTGGGGCTTCCGAACGAGCACGCATTGATTGGACATGGTGTCTCTTCGTGTGCGACTTGCGATGGCTTCTTCTTTTCCGGCAAAGAAATTGCGGTGATTGGCGGCGGAGACTCTGCGATGGAAGAGGCGACATTTTTGACGCGGTTCGCTAGCAAGGTGACGCTCATCCATCGCCGCGAGCAGTTCCGCGCTTCGAAAATCATGCTGGATCGCGCGCGTCAGAATCCCAAAATCGAGTTTCTCACCGACACCGTTGTGGACGATGTCCTCGATGTCACCAGGAAGGAAGTCACGGCGCTGCGCCTACGTAATCTGAAGAGCGGCGAAAGCTGGGAGTTTCCGACGAGCGCGATGTTTCTCGGGATTGGCCACATTCCGAACGCCAAGATTTTCGCGGGACAACTCGACACCGATGCCGATGGCTATCTTATAACTCAGAAAAACGTCTTTACTAAAGTCGCGGGGGTGTTCGCTTGCGGTGATGTGCAGGACCGCCGCTACCGGCAAGCTATCACGGCGGCGGGTTCCGGCTGCATGGCGGCGCTGGAGGCAGAGAAATTTCTGGAAGAAGAAGGGCACTGAGACGAGTTCCTTCACCCCCTATGTGCCCCGTGCTCTCCGTGGTTAGGATTCTTGTTCGTCAGCGCAAGATTTGCTTCCGCGTAACGACTGGCAGCGTCTCGCAGGCTGTGCGCAGCACCAGGCGGGGGGCGCGCTCCCGGATCTTCATCAAGTAGGGCACCGTGCGAGCAGGATCGGCTTTGGCCGCCTCACGCAGGAGCCAGCCCAGTCCTTTCTGCACCATGTCATCTTCGTCGTGCAGCAATTCGCCCGCGAGCCGCACCATCGGTTTAGAAAAGCGTCGCTCGCGCGTTCCACGAATCATCGCCACGCAAGCCGCGCGACGTCGCCAGCGATTGTGAGACTTCGCCCAGACGAATACCTCTCCGCAACGTTCCGGAGCCACAGCCAACATCGGACCAAGCAGATCATGCGCCAGTGCGTCGTGATCGGCCCAACTGCTGACGCGATCGAGCCACGAAGCGAAGAGCTGAAATTCCTTGTCGCCGAAGTTGTCGGTTTGTTTTTCGAGAAGGAAAACCGCCATGACCTTTTCTTCAAGAACGCGACCCGCGAAAAGATGATCGGCAACCTGCAGCAGGAAATCCATCCCTCGTTCGCGCACGATGCTGCGCCGGAAACGCACCGCAAATTTTCGCAGCTCGGCCGTATACCAGCCATGCGACCGTACTTCTTCCTTGAAAAAGCGCTGCACATCTTCCGAGTGCGGCGCCGAACCACCGTCTTTCAAGACGCGCCGAATGTGGTCCGCGATGTACCTGGGCGTGATCTTGGTGTTGGCCACAATACCCTCAAATCGTGGGGACCACGACTCTTGTAGAACATGATTGCCAGCAGAAGTGGTCATGATAAAAGGAATCCCCGACTCAATGCTGTGACCTATCGTCACCCCTAACTGTGATTTAATCCGCCCGCCGAGGAGCGGGAGTTCCTGTCGTTACAACCTCGTCATAAACCCAGAGCGCTGCAGCCGTGGCCAAGCCGACCGCGGTCACGCTCCACCAGATTCGTGCCGGCTGATGCGTTACTTCTCCGAAATGGTGAACCATCGTGCCGCCAAACCAGCCACCGATGAGCGAACCAATGCCAATGGGCAGGAAGGCAAAACCCATGTAAGTACCCTGCTGTCCGGGAGGCGCGAGCCGCGAAATGTATTCGTAGTAGCGCGGAGACAGAATAATTTCGCCGAGCGCTAGCACAAAAAGAGAAAGGACCGCGCCCCAGATCGTCGGCCACAGCGCGAGAATCACCCAAGAAAGAGCGGTGATCACCGTACCCAAAATTACGGCTCGAAACGCCGGGATTTTGCGGGTCAGCAAATTTATCACGAGCGTGAGGCAGATCACGGTTAAACCATCGGTGACCAGGATGGTCTCGACGGCTGCGCTAGAGTTGATGTAGCCGTGAATGTAGCCAGGCAGGCTGATGTACTGCTGCCAGAACACCACCCAGTAGCCGGTGAAGAGCACGAGGAACCACATGAACCGGCTGATCCCGGCCAGCACAAGCACAAGCAAGCCTGACCATATCCACCAGGGCACGAAGTACTGAGAATAGATCATCAACGCAATGCGCAGCACCAACGCGATCAGCAATACCGGCAGCACCAGTCGGTAATTGCCCACAACGGTGCAGAAATTCCGCGCGACGGTGGCAATTGAAGGCGGAGGCGCGTCCCCAACTTTGCGCGGTTCGCGAAAGAAAATGATGACCACGAAAAACATCGCGAAGACGCTGAGCGCAGCGACGCGGTAAACATTCTCCACGCCCAGATGACGATGAGCCCATCCTGCAAACAAAGGCCCTAGCGCGCCGCCGATGTTGACCATCGTGTAATAAATCGAGTAGCCGATGGAGCGAACATTCTCCTTGGAGGCGCGCGCCGTCGTGCCGACGACACAAGGTTTCACCAGCGAGATGCCGAGGGCCGGCAGGATGAGAATGAAGCCGACGAACAAACCCAGGGGCACGGCGTTGCGCACGGGCGCGAGCCATGAGGCGCCGATCGATCCGATCAGAAAATACGCCACCGCCAGGATCAGATAGGCCATCGAGAGTGCGCGGCGAAAGCCGAGGCGGTCGGCCGCGGCTCCTCCGAAGATGGCTAAGAACCACACCATACCGCCAAACAGGCCGGTCAGAGTTCCGGTTTGCTCCGTCGAAAAATTCAGTTTCTCCTGCAAATACAGGGCAAGAGAAGCAAACGCCCCATAGTAGGAAAGGCGTTCAAAAATCTCACTGATATTCGCGACCCAGAAAGGCCGTTCGAAGCCGATGCGGATCTCGTGGAACCGTTCGGAAAAGGTCAATCGTTACTCCTGACGGATCGTTGGATCAAGGATCCGCGTGGCGCGGGCGCCCTCGCCCGCGTTCAGCGTTAGCAGCCGAGCCGTTCGCGTACCTGTTGGGCTGTCGCGCCCGCCACACGAATCACTTTATTCCGGCTAGTCAATCCGGCTGCAATAGTAACGGAGGAACGCGGTACCTTCAAAAGTTTTGCGAAGAAATCGACGCAAGCCTCGTTGGCTTTACCGTCGACGGGCGGCGCAGTCAGTGATAATTTCACCGCTTCGCCTACTTCCCCGCTAACTGCATTCTTTTTTGCGCGCGGATGGATTTTGACTGCGAAGGTTACTCCGTTGGGCGAGTTTTGTATTGATACCATCGAAAATGCTTCACCACAGGGAACACGGGGATCATTGACGACACAGGAGAACACAGCACTGTTTGTCTGGACTCACGTTCGTCACGCTGTGCACTTCTGTGCCCCCTGTGGTCAGGCTTTTGCTCTCTCTCCGAAGATAGCGGTTCCCACGCGCACGCACGTAGCGCCCTCTTCGATCGCGACTTCGAAGTCGTGTGACATGCCCATGGAAAGAATCTCCATGCCGATTCGCGAAAGCTTGCGGGCGGCAATGCCGTCGCGGATTTGGCAGAGTTGGCGAAAATAAGGTCGCGATCCTTCGGCATCTTCGGTGTAGGGCGGGACCGTCATCAGGCCTTTAATTTTCAGATGGTCCCAGCGCGCTGCGCCCTGCAGGATTTGCTCCAGTTCGGAGGAACCGGCCGCAACTCCGCTTTTTGCAGTCTCGCCGCCGACGTTAATCTCGATCAACACAGGCAATATCTTGCCCGTGCTTTCCCCTGACGCATTCAGCTTCTCGGCCATGCGAACGGAGTCGACGGAATCCACAGCGTCGAACAATTCCACCGCCTTCGCGGTTTTATTGGTTTGCAGATGTCCGATGAGGTGCCATTCGGCATCAGGCAAATCGCCGAGGGCGGATACCTTCCCGGCAAACTCCTGGACGCGGTTCTCGCCAAAAACGCGCAATCCGGCAGCGTACGCCTCGACGATGCGTTCGACCGGAAGAGTCTTACTCACGCCCATCAGTATGATTTCGTCGGGATTGCGGCTCGCCCGGTGCGCTGCTTTTGCGATTCGCTCGCGCACTTGGGCAATATTTTCGGCAATGGACATAACGAAGGATATCCTGCAGCGTCGGGAATAGTGATGGCATTTGCAGTGAAGCCAACTGCGCTCAGTTTGGACGGGCCAGACGCCCGTCCCCACACGAGCATCAACACCTCGAAACTACATAATCGCGGTTGGCGGGGCTGGATCTTCGGGCCGTCCGGCATTCGCCAGCGGAACTCGAATCATGACGATCGCCAACACCGCCAGTGCGCCCAACGCCAGAAGAAATGGCGGGGTCCATTTGAACAGCGTCACGTCATGCCCGGAGCCCACCAGGCCGGCGATGGCCAGGCCGCAAAGCGCCTCGCCCGCGATCAGCCCTGAGGCCGTCAGCACTCCGGCGTTCTCCACGCGCGCCTTCTGCGCATCGTTCAAACCGCGGCGGTCTCGCAGCTTGTCGGTCAGCCATCGAATCACGCCGCCCACAAAAATGGCGAAGGTGGTTCCGAGCGGAAGATACATGCCGACGGCAAAGAGCATCACGCTCTTTACTTCGATCATAATCATCGCCAGTCCCAGCAGAATGCCGACGATCACGAGGGGCCATGCCATGTCGCCGCCTACGATTCCTTTGGAAAGCATGGCCATCAATCCAGCCTGGGGAGCCGGCAACGCGGAGCTTCCAAAGTGGTAAGCCCTATCGAGAATGGCGATTGGGAAAAAGAGAACGAGCGATGCCACGACTATGCCGAAAAGATCTCCAATCTGCATCTTCGATGGAGTGCCCCCGAGGATGTGTCCGACTTTCAGGTCCTGCAGCATTTCACCCGCGACCGCCGACGAGACGCAGACCACGGCTGCGACTCCGAGAACCGCCGCGACTCCCCCCGAGCCGGAGAGTCCTAGTGCGACCATCAGCAGGGCTGCAATCACAAGGGTGCAAAGCGTAAGTCCTGATACGGGATTGTTCGACGAGCCAATCATGCCGACGAGGTTGCCCGAAACCGCCGCGAAAAAAAACCCGACGATGATCATGACACCGGCCGCAACCAGGGAGCCGGAGAGAACCTTCGAAGCTGAGAGTGTCCCCGCTCCGCTGATAAAAAAGTGATATAGAACGATCATGGCGACGAACACGACCGCGATGCCGGCGAAGACAGCTTTGGCCGGCAGGTCACGCTCGGTGCGATTGGTTGCGGCGTGAGCTGAGGCCGACTTCTTCAGATCGGAGACGGCGCGGCCCATGCCGAGCGCCAACTGCTTCCGCATCTTGAACAGCGTGTAGGAGGCACCCACGAGCATTCCGCCCACTGCGATCGGGCGCACAATCGAAAAGTAGATGGCTTGCGCCAGCAGGGGCCATGCGATGGTATGCCCTTCCGGGGCGGCAGCCTGAATGTAGGGGCCAATCGTGAAGGTCAAGAGTGGCACTAACAGACCCCATGCCAGCAAGCCTCCCGCGAAGTTCAAGGCTGCGAGCCTAGGGCCGATGATGTAGCCTACGCCGAGATAGGCGGGGCTGATGTCGGGTGCCGTCATCAGCGTGGCGCCCCCGGTAATGGTCGTTGCCACGTTCGGATTCGTGCTGGTGCGGAGCAGTAACTTCTTTCCCAGGTCGCTGATCTTTACCGGAAAGGTGTTATTGGGATTGAAAACGTTGATCGCTCCGAGCAGATACAGGAACGCCCCAAAACCCATGTTGGCAAACAGAATCTTCGCGGCTTTGGCGCCCTGTTGCCCAGCCTTGTGAATCTCGGAGGCGGCCACGGACTCGGGAAATGGCAGCTCGGGGTCCTCCACCATCACGCGGCGCAAAAGGGTCACGAAAAGAATGCCGAGCGTGCCTCCGATCATCATCAGCGCCACTGACTTCCAATACTGATCTTTGTTGAGACCCGGCCAGATCCCCGCCATTACAAAGGCGGGAATGGTGAAGATGGCACCTGCGGCTACCGACTCGCCGATGGAGCCGACGGTGCGTGCAATGTTCTCTTCCAGCAGCGACCCCTTCATCAACCGGAGAAGCGCCATGCCAATGACTGCCGCCGGGTAAGTAGCGGCGATGGTCATTCCTGCCTTCAGGCCGAGGTACGCATTCGCCGAGCCCAGCAAAGCTGTCAGAAACAGGCCGATAAGCACGGCCCGGAAGGTAAACTCCTTCATTTGCATGGATTCCGGAACATAAGGTCGATGCTTGCGAGGAGCTTCGGTAATCACTGGAGCGCTCATGAGGACCTCGGAACGATCATGAATTTCATTACAGATTAACAGTACCAGCGACGGCGCACCTTATCATGCTTAAAGGCTCGTTTACAAGTGCGGCACTTATCGAATGCGGAAAGTGAGAGAATGTTGCCTTGTGCGTAATTTGTCCGGAACTCTGCCTTTGAATCAGGGTTAGAATAGTCTTTTCCAGGAGGTATTTGTGACCCCCCTGACCCATTCCTCTTGGAGCCGGTTTTTCGAGGAATTTCACTGCCGTGGATGCGGTGGGGAGGAAGCCTACCGCTCGCGGCCTCGAGGGTTCTTCGAAAGACACGTGCTTCGCGTTTTGATGCTGCAAGCCGTGCGCTGTGAGAGGTGTTATCACAGAAGTTACGTCTTGCGCACGATTACCGTGCTCAAACGAGTGCCCAGCCAGCGCAAGAAGACACCTCAGAGTCAGCCTCCGGATAGTGCTATGCCCGGGAACCGCGTTGCGTAGGCTGTACGCGGCAGCTATACTGGCTTGGAGTTACTCGGCAGAGTGCCATCGGCTTGCCGGGAGCGGGAGGCCGTCTTCAGCAGTACTGGGTTTCGAATACGGGCTGCCCAGGGCCAAGCGGCGGATCGTGTTTTGGCTAACCATGGTTTGAGTGGTTTGTCGGAACCTCTATTCGCTAGCTTTGCCGAGCGCGTGGCTGCGACTTTATTCTTCACGTTCTTTCCCGCCGATTGCCGTATCTGTGGTTTCCCGCTGATCAGAGTTTCCCGACTTCCTGTTTGCAAATCCTGTTTGATGGCGCTGCACCCGCTGCGGGGCACTCACTGCTCGGTTTGCGGGGAAGTCTTGCACCGCTCCGCTTACGATAATCCTAACGAAGCGGATTGCCCAGAATCCCGTTGCCTGCTCTGTCAGCGCGTCGATCCTCCCTTTGAGCGGGCCATTGCTTACGGCAGCTACGACGGCGGATTACGCGACTTGGTGCATCTGCTTAAATTTCAGCAGGTTCGTCCGGTAGCGGAAGTTCTGGGCCGCATGCTGGCCGGGACGATCGCAAACCTAGATCCGGCGATGCCGGTCGGGACGATCCTGGTGGTTCCAGTCCCTTTACATCGGCGTAAGCAAGCCCAGCGCGGATTCAACCAGGCGGAGATGATCGCGCGGAATGCCGTGAAGCGACTGTCGCGTCCGCAGAGATTTGAGCTCTGCCGGGCTTTGCTGCGGCGCCGGGAGACCGGAAGCCAGATTGGCCTGACCCGGCACCAGCGGCGGGAGAATCTGCGAGGCGCTTTTGCGGTGGGTGATCCAACGCGAATATTGAAACGCGACGTCTTACTGGTTGATGATGTCTTTACGACGGGAACGACTGCGTCCGAGTGTGCGCGGGTTCTTTTACGCGCGGGCGCGGCGCGGGTATGGGTCGCAACTGTGGCCCGCACCCTGAAGATTTTCGACGGCATCGAGTTACCGGAGAATCTGTCACCGGATTCGCGGGAGGAAGAAAGCGCAGATCGCCAGGGTATGGCGGCAGAAGGGTAGAAATATGTCGCTGCGATTGCACAATTTCGCCGGCAGCATAAGGTCGCATCTTTCCGCGGCGATACTCACTTCCGGAGTGCATTCTGACGGTGACGGCCACGCTCTGCATCAGCCTGTGCTGGTGCTGAATGCTTCCTATGAACCGATTAACGTTTGTGCCGCGCGACGCGCCATCGTGCTGGTGCTGAAGGGCGTCGCCATGACCGAGGAAGAGAACGGACACTTCCTGCACGCCGCCCGAGTGGCTTTACGCGTGCCCTCTGTGATTCGCCTGCTCGAATATCGCCGGATTCCGCACCAGTCGCGTGCCCTATCACGGAAAAACATTCTGTTGCGCGATCGGAACACCTGCCAGTATTGCAGCGTGACCCTGCCTTCGGGAGAACTAACGCTCGATCACGTGATACCACGATCGCGGGGAGGCCTATCCACTTGGGAGAATCTTGTCGCCTGCTGTCATCCCTGCAACCGCCGGAAGGGTAATCAACTTCCGCATGAAGCCAACATGAAGCCTGCGCGCGAACCCCGCTCGTTTAATCTTCACACCAGCCGGCATATCATGCGCCTGATGGGACACAGCGACGACAAGTGGAGAAAGTACCTCTTCTACTAGTCCGGATTCTGGCGCCACGATTGACGGTGGCGGGTTCATTGCGGCTTCGGAGGCTCAGGCGGCGTCTGATCTCCGGGCTTTGGCGTAGCCTTCTGCACTTCCTGGCCTTCGAAAGTGATCCTGGATTTGGATCCGAAGCGACGATAGTTTGTGTATTTGATAATCTCGCGAATCCTGATATCGCCTAAAGAAAACTTGAGCGTGTCCTCAGCCCGGGTGTAAGTCGGGAACCAGTATTGCCCGTCAATCTGTTCGCGCCACGTGGTGAACTTAGGGAACAGGTTCTCCTGCCCTTTTTTCTTCTTGATGTCGGGTACGGTCTTGCCATAGGTTTCCACGATCTGAAAGTCGTGGTCGTCAACCCAGATACGCCCCTGAAAATAGCGCTTCTTGCCTACGATCTGCTTCGGGGCAATGTCAAAGACGTAGGTATTCAGCTCGTCCTGCTTTTGCTGACCCACGAAGAGAATTTCGTACTCCCCGACGTCGTCTGAAGTCAGCACGAAGGGGAGGCGATTCTCGATGTCGTCGAAGTCCTCTTCCGTCATCTGCAGGCGTTGCAGCGTGGGCTGCGGCGCGAACACGACGTTCTTAATCTTGTGTCCCTTGTCGTCGAAGGTTACATCGAATACTTCCTGATACATCCCATCAGGAGTGTCGCCGTCGAGCGTCATGACCTTGACGTCTTGCCGGTAGGTGTACTGGTCGCGCGCCTCTTTGAATTCCTTCTCTTTGGCAGCGAAGCGCTTGACGATCTCCTCGACCGTCGCTCCCTTGGGAAGGGATTTGTCGAGAGGACCTTCCTGCGCGCCCGCCATGTCGGGCAGCATAACGACCGAAAGCACGATGCTCAGCAGGCCGACAAAAGAAATCAGCAGAGGCGGCGAGGACGAGAGTCGAAACCGAATGCCCATACCCTATTCTAACGAAAGGAAACACGGAAAGGTTAACGGCAGCCTCCACCCCCGGAGGCGCCGTGCAAAGGGCTCTTTAGAGGGTGGAAGACTGCGGTTCTGGCTGCTCCATTCGATGCCACAGGCTCCCCAAGGTTTGCTGAATTTACTTTTCTTTACTCTTTGTGGCGAACGGAGAGCCTCTACTTCAGATTCCTCATGGCTCTGGCCATCCCCCACTCGACGACTCCGGGAAGCACCTGGTAGAGCTTGATCACGGGAACCATGGTCCAGGGCACCACGACCTCGCGCTTTCTCTTGCGATAGCCGCGATAGGCCGCGCGGGCCACGCGTTCAGCAGTGATGCCGCGCACGGAGGCCGGGCGCACGTTACCTTGCCGGTTGGCTACGACGTGCGCTCCGAAATCGGTGGCTACATAGCCAGGACAGACGCTAAGTACGTTGATATTGTCGCGTTCTAACTCCAAACGAGCGCCTTTCCCCAGCGCATTGACGGCAAACTTGCTGGCTGAGTACAGCGCCATGAACGGCACCGGAACGTGCCCGGCAACGCTCGATATGTTGATAATGTCGCCGCCTCCCGTCTTACGCATCGCGGGCACCACGGCCTGCATGCAGGCGATGACCGCGAAGAAGTTGGTTTCAATGAGCTCCCGTGCGGCGGAGTCCTGCATGTTGGCAACTGAGTCCCGAATGCCAATACCGGCGTTATTCACCCACACATCGATGCGGTGAAAGCGATCGAGCGTAGCGCCGAGTGCATGATCGATATCGTCGCGCTTGCGAACATCGCAAGCCAGGGCGAGTGTACGGTCGGAGGAGCCAATTCGTAGGCGGGCAGCCTCGGCGCGGCCGGCATCACGCGAAAGCAGGACCACGCTCGCTCCTTCGCCGGCAAAGAACTCGGCGATAGCCTCCCCGATTCCCATGGAAGCCCCGGTCACTACCACGACTTTTCCGTCCATCTCCATGGCGATTCTTGTATAGCGTGGGAGGCTGGCAAGTCAATGCCGGCAAGTTTCCAGTTCTCGATGCAAAAATGACGGATTTCATTCGGCTCTCGCTGAGAACCGCGAACTGACAACTTCTTATGGCGTAAAATCGTCTGAAACTGGAGACCATGTGAGTTCCCTGTTGCCGCTTTTTCCGCTCGAACTCGTACTTCTGCCCGGCATGTCGCTGCCGTTACACATCTTCGAGCCGCGCTACAGAGAGATGATCGCGGAATGCCTGGAACAGAAGAAACCGTTTGGGGTGGTTCGTGCATCTTCAGATGGAGTCGCGGATATCGGCTGTACGGCCGAGATTCTGTGCGTCACCAAGAAATACGACGATGGGCGCATGGATATCGTTACGCGCGGTGTCGAACGCTTTGAGGTTGTCGAGGTCAATCAAGATCGAACGTTTTTGCGAGCCGAAATCACGGTGCTGCAAGATGATGACGAACCCGACAAACCTGCCGTTGAAATGGTGACGCAGGCCGTGCGACTGCACGCGGAAATCGCAAAATTGGCTGGGGCTGAGCCCTCCGGCCCCGACGAGCATGCGGCCAACCTTTCTTTCTTACTCGCCGGTTCGCTTCCGCTCGATCTTGATTTCAAGCAAACTCTGTTGTCGACGCCATCGGAGGCGAAGCGTCTGGAGGCTGTCGTAGGCTATCTCGAAGCCATCCTCCCCGGACTGCGGAGGGCGGCGAAGGCGCGGTGGAACTGAACTCAGTTTGACCCACTCGGCCTCCGACTTCTCGTTATTGATGGAAACTGCGCCTCACAGCGTTCATCTGTCGATTCGCCTCCTTTCGCCGGGGTTCGCGGGCACGTTGAGTGTTCCGTCGACTGCTTCCACGAAATTTCTTTCTTCGCGGAGGATAAGCCGCTTGCTCTGCGCCATTTCGAAATTGTCGCGCGCCTCAGGATCGGATCGAAGACGTGCCCGGTAGGTCTCGTAACAGGCCAGACTGTCGAAGGCAATCAATCCCCAGGCAAGATCATTTGTACCTTCATAGGGAAGAAAATATCCGATGAGGTGGCCGCCACAGCGCGGAATGATGCGGCCCCAGTTCTCGGCGTACTTCTTGAACTCGTCCCGTTGAAAAGGGTCGATCTGGTAGCGAATAAGGCAGGTAACCGTCATGGCAAATCCCTCCTGCGGTACTATGCATGTTGTTGCACTTTGACACTTCGTTCATAATCAAACTATGGATGTAAAGAGCGAGCGTGAGGCAGATGTCGCTGGGATCGCGGCGGCCATCGGCAAACCGGCGCGCGCCCGCATACTCTGCTGCCTGCTGGATGGCCGTGCTCGAACGAGCACAGAGTTGGCCGTGGTTGCTGCGGTGACTCCTTCAACTACGAGCGTCCACCTGCAACGGCTGAAGGAGCAACGGTTGGTGAAAGTGTTGGCGCAGGGCAAGCATCGCTATTACAGTCTGAAAGGGGCGAGTGTGGCCAGAGCTCTTGAAGCTTTGAGCGTGCTTGCCAATGGAAATCGCGCCCCCTTCGTACCGAGTACGCCCACCGGTTTGCGCGCCGCGCGAACTTGCTACGATCACATCGCCGGCTTACTGGGGGTTTCGCTCTACGAGCGCTTTGAGATATTGGGCTGGCTGGTTTCCCATTCAACGACGAACGATAATGCCTGCGATCTGACTTCAAAGGGAGCGGAGGCATTTGAGTCTCTGGGCATCGACATCGACGCCACTCGGACGCTGCGGCGTCGCTTTATGTATCCCTGCGTGGACTGGAGTGAGCGAAGGCCGCATCTCGGCCCTGCTGCAGGTCGCGCTCAGGAGAAAATGGATACTCAAGGACCTCGATAGTCGAGCCTTGCGCGTCACCAATTCAGGGCGACGTGAAATGTCAGCTCGATTTGGCCTTTCGATCTGATCTCGCCATTGCGCCAACCGGAATTGAGTCTCCGGAGTCGATGTTTACCTTCACGCGGGCGGGAACATGAACAATGCAAAACTCATCGGCCGGGCATCGGTTCAGAAGGCGTCGTGCCGAGAACTGGGAGGTGAAGGCCGGCAAATGACATCGGCGGTATAATCCGCATAAGGCTTAATCCTTCGGGGGTTCCCACGATGAAGTTTTCCCGGACTCTGGGCGAGTTGCGCCGAAGTCCCTTTTCTGAACAGCATCTCGGATCGCGGCATGTCAAGGATGAGTTGCGCGAGAACCTGATATTGCGGCTGCGTGAAGGCAGCCATATTTTCCCGGGCATTATTGGATACGACGACACCGTGATCCCGCAGATCGTGAATGCTATCCTGTCGCGGCATAATTTTATTCTTCTCGGGTTACGCGGACAGGCCAAGAGCCGTATCCTCCGCGCGCTGACCTCATTACTCGATCCGCAGATGCCTTTCATCGCCGGCTGCGAGATCCACGACAATCCTTACGCCCCGATCTGCCGCCGGTGCCGTGAACTCGTGGCCAAAGAAGGAGATGACACCCCGGTCGCATGGCTGACGCCGGAACACCGTTACGTGGAGAAACTGGCTACGCCCGATGTCACCATTGCCGACCTGATCGGCGATATCGATCCCATCAAGGCAGCGCGGGGCGGGCATGAACTATCCAGCGAGTTTACCGTGCATTACGGCTTGCTGCCGCGCGCCAATCGCGGAATTTTTGCCATCAACGAATTGCCCGACCTGGCCGGAAAGATTCAGGTCGGCCTGTTCAACATCATGCAGGAAGGCGATGTGCAGATTAAGGGATATCCGATCCGGCTGCCGCTCGATGTCGCCATCGTGTTCAGCGCGAACCCAGAGGATTACACTGCGCGAGGCAAGATAATCACTCCGCTCAAAGACCGCATCGGATCGGAGATCCGCACCCACTACCCGGCCACGGTGGAGGAAGGCATCGCGATAACCGCGCAGGAAGCTTGGATTGCCCGGCCGCTTGACCACGAAGGGTCGCGCCTGTCGATTCCGAAGTATGTGCAGGAAGTGATCGAGCGCATCGCGTTCGCAGCGCGCGACGACAAGAAAGTCGATAAGCGCTCGGGCGTGAGCCAGCGGCTGCCGATCTCAGCAATTGAGAATGTGGTATCGAATGCTGAGCGACGCGCGCTGACCCACCACGAAAACTTTGTGGTGCCGCGCATCAGCGACATCTACGCGGCCTTGCCGGCGATCACCGGCAAACTCGAACTGGAATATGAAGGCGAGATGAAAGGCGCGGATCATGTGAGCCGCGAGTTGATCCGCACTGCGATCGCCAAGGCCTTTGATACTCATCTTCATGGCGTCAACATGAATCAGGTGGTGCAGTGGTTCGATCTGGGTGGCGAAATTCAGCTGAGCGACAATGCTGGAGCGGCGGAAGTTCTCGACGGTTTGAGCCAGATTCAAGGATTGATGGACAAATTGGTTAAGCTCAATGTGGGTCCGCATGACAACGCCGAGACGCAGGTGTCAGCGGCCGAGTTTATTCTCGAAGGCCTTTATGCCCATAAGAAAATCGGGCGCAACGAAGAGCGCGTTTTCAGTGCCGGTGAGAAGCCGCCCAAAAAACAGGAGCGTGTGTTTGAGCGGGACGAGACCGAGTTTGGTCGGAAGAGGGGATTCAATTAGCGGTCAGCTTTCGGCTATCGACCATACCCACGCCGCGAGTCGAAAAATGATTTCAATACCCAAGCTCGAACTGAAGGCCGACACCAGATAGCTGAAAACTGTTTTCATGAAACGCATTCGTTACTCCAAATATATCCCCGACCCTGCCAGCGAGATGAGCATGGAGGATCTGCTCGGTGCGCTCTCCGACTATTTCTTGCAAAGCGGATTCAACGACAATTTCTGGTACGAACTGCCGGAAGGCGAGCAGTCACTCGACGAGTTGAAACGGGCGCTCGAGCAGGCGTTACTCGACAGCGAGATGTTCGACGAAGAAATGCGCAGCCGCCTGCAGCAGATGCAGATGGAAGGCGAACTCGAAGAACTGATCGAAAAGCTGATCGAGCGGATGCAGCAGGAAGACTATATCTCGATCGATCAACCCCACGATCCTTCCAAACAATCGAGTCTTGGTGGGCAGGTGGGCGAAGCACAGCAGCAGGCGAAGTTCGAGATCACCGACAAGGGGCTCGATTTCCTGGGATTCAAGGCGCTGCGCGATCTGCTGGGGTCGCTTGGCAAATCGAGTTTCGGGCGTCACGACACGCGCGACATGGCCACGGGGATTGAGGCCAGTGGCGCCTCCAAACAATATGAGTTTGGCGACACACTGAATCTCGACATTACGTCGACGCTCTCATCGGCAATTCAACGCGAAGGCATCGGCCTTCCCCTGAATCTCGAATACAACGATCTGCAGGTGCATCAGTGCGAATACCAGTCGTCCTGCGCGACGGTGCTGATGCTCGATTGTTCGCATTCGATGATTCTCTACGGGGAAGATCGATTCACTCCGGCGAAGAAAGTTGCGATGGCGCTTTCACAACTGATTCGAACGCAGTATCCAGGAGACTCGTTGTCGCTTGTCCTTTTTCACGACTCCGCGGAAGAAGTTCCTCTGTCGCAACTGGCGCGGGTAAAAGTCGGACCGTATTACACGAATACCCGCGAGGGCCTGCGCCTGGCGCAACGCATCCTGCAGCGCCAGCGCAAAGACATGAAGCAGATCGTCATGATCACCGATGGCAAGCCCTCAGCGCTTACGCTGGAGGATGGGCGCATTTACAAGAACGCGTTTGGGCTTGACCCGCTGGTCGTGAGCGAGACCCTGGAAGAAGTTTCGAAATGCAAGCGCGCGGGTGTTCTTATCAACACCTTCATGCTGGCCTCGGATTATGGACTGGTACAGTTCGTACAGAAAGTTACGCAGATGTGTCGCGGCAAGGCATACTTCACCACGCCATATACGCTAGGACAATATTTACTGATGGACTACATGTCGCGAAAGACAAAGACGATTCATTAGCAAAATGTTTTCTCGGCGAATGCAAGCCATCGTACTCATTCGCGGTCAGAGTGAAGTGCCGGGCAGAAGACTGTATTACAGAAGTAACATCCTGAGTGCGAATCCACGCACGCGTTCGGTGTAAGATCACTTCAGAATCTCTGTTTGGAGAGGTTATGAAACGAATTCCTGCTTTTCTTCTGCTGGCTGTTTTGAGCCTGGCCGGGTCGATACCGCTGCAAGCTCAACTGATGACCCCGGAACAAAATGCGCGCAAATCTCAAAAGGCGGCCAGGAAACAGCAGAAATATTTGAATAAGAGTGCCAAGAACCAGCGCAAGGCAATGAAGAAATACGAAAAGCAGCAACGTAAAGCGACCAAGAAAGCGAACCGGCGACTGAGAAAGCAAAGAGGCGCGTAAGAAGCACCTCGCTGTCCTGACCTCCTGCATTACATTTCTAAATTCGAAACTCAAAGCCCCCGACATCTGTGACGATTCACCATCCGTGCGGTCGGCGGCCCATCCGCTCGCGGTGTAGAATAGACCGTTTGCTCTTCTGATTCCCTATTTTCAAGGAGGCTTCCATGCCCAGCACCATGCTCGCAGTGGTCAAGCCGGAAGCCGCGCCAGGCGCGGAGATCCGCGAAGTCAAGATCCCCGGCTATGGTCGTTCCGATGTCCTTGTCAAAGTAAAAGTAGCCTCAATTTGCGGTACGGATCTGCACATTTATGAATGGGACCGCTGGGCGCAAGGACGCATTCATCCTCCCCTGATCCCTGGCCACGAGTTTTGCGGCGAGGTCGTCGCCTTCGGCGATGAAGTCACCAGCGTCAAGGAAGGCGATTTCGTATCCGCCGAAATGCATGTCGCATGCGGCAAGTGCCTGCAATGCCGCACGGGCGAAGCTCACATTTGCCAGAACGTGAAAATTATCGGCGTCGACACCAACGGAGCTTTCGCCGAATACGTCGTCATTCCCGAATCGAATATCTGGAAGCTCGATCCGGCGATCCCGCAGGAGTACGCATCGATCCTCGATCCCCTGGGCAATGCCGTGCATACCGTGCTGGCCGGCGAAATCGCCGCGAAAACCGTGGCCGTCACCGGTTGCGGACCGATAGGTCTTTTCTCGATCGCCGTGGCCCGAGCCGTCGGCGCAACCACTATCTTCGCCATCGAAGTTAACGAACACCGGCGCAAGCTGGCGGTGAAAATGAATGCCGACTACGCGCTCGACCCCTCCAAAGAAGATGTGCGCGCAATAGTTGCCGACAAAACCGGAGGCCTCGGCGTTGACGTGATCCTCGAAATGGCCGGCCATCCCGACGCCATTCGCCTCGCCTTCGACATCATTCGTCGCGGCGGACGCATGTCCCTGTTGGGCCTCACCTCGAAACCCATCCCGCTCAACTTCTCCGAAGACATCATTTTTAAGGGCCTCACCATTCAAGGCATCAATGGCCGCCGCATGTATCAGACCTGGTACCAGATGACCGCTTTGCTGAAGAGCGGACGCCTCGATCTTCATCCCGTAATCACCGACCGAATCGCGCTGAAAGATTTTTCGCTAGCCATGGCGCGCCTGAAAACAGGAGAGGCGAGCAAAATCCTGATATATCCCAACGGAACGAAATAGCGACCGGTCACCCCTTTTCCAGGCGCGGGTGGCATGCGAGTTTCCTGCCGCAAAATTAAGGACTGTAGTAAAACTGTAATAGCCGGAGAGGTGGCCGAGTGGTTGATGGCTCCGGTCTTGAAAACCGGCATACCCGAAAGGGTATCAGGGGTTCGAATCCCTTCCTCTCCGCCATAAAGTCTACAGTGCAGAGAAATCCGCCTCGATTACTCTTGACTCTGCAGGGAATCGGCCCACCGCAATTCTTGGCCTGAAACGGGACCGGAGAGAGTGTCCTCTTCAATGCTCCAGGACATGAGGCGAAAAACCTGAAAGAATTTGGATCAGTTGCGGGTTAATTCCCCCTCGGTGACTCCAGTCAGCGTGACGAACCGAATCACTCCGCTGCCGTCCTCGAACACCAGGGCAGTCGCTCCATGGTTCACTACCGCGCTTACCAAATGGCCGTACGATCTGGGGATACCTCCGCGAGTCGGATTCGTATCGTAACGTGCCAATTCTCCTTCCTTCGTGCCGTTGATGCTGACGAACCGAATCACGCCTTTCGCATCCTCAAAGACCAGACCAGTGCCAATCGAATCGGGAATGGCGGCCGCAAGCCTGCCGTAGGATTTCGGGACGGTGCCTTGCGTGGGTGGCCCAGCAGAGCCCGCAGTCGTTTGGTGAGTTCCCGCTATCGATCCAGCGGTCAATATCAGCATCGGTATCAGCAAGAGTTCAATGACTAAAACCAACGGCATCCGTCTGCGCATGGGTCGCGTGTCCTTCTCGATCATTGTTTCAGGGATCGACAGTCGTAACTACCGTCGTAACTACGGCTCGACCAGAATTTTGTGCATCATGCCGAGATCCTCATGCAGAAGGATATGGCAGTGAAACAGGAATGTGCCGGCTATTGTCGGGTCGCGGAAATCCATTCGCACCTTCACGCTATGGTAAGGTCCTTTGCCATCCCAATACGGAATTGCGACCGTGTCTCGCAGTTCCGATTGCCCAACCGGTTTTCCATCTACCTCTATGACCTTAAAGTGAATCTGATGCATGTGGAAGGCGTGAGTTTCCAGGGCGCGGTTTTCGATCGTCCAATCCTCCACGGCTCCTACCTTGGTCGTAATCACCGGCTTCTCGTTGGCCTCGAAGACTCTCTGCTTCTGTCCTTCCACCGTGATGTAAAACTGAATGGGGCCGTTAGTGCCACCAAATTCCTCGGAGAAATAAAGCTTCCGCTCCGCGGTCACCTTCACATCACCCAAGTCGGCAAATTTGAGCCCTGCCACCGACGCCGGCGCAGGCGCTTTCGGCATCGGCGAAGCCTGGCTCTTGTCGGTGACCTGGATATTGGCGAGGACGCCTGCGAGGTCCGCGTTCCCTGTCGGCCCAGTGGAATAGGACTGGGTGTAGAAAACTGCGTTATCACCGGCCGCTGGAGCGGTCACGATAAACTCCGCTCGTCCCGCCGGCGGAATCAGAATCGTCTTTTCCTCCCTCGTGATAGCCAGGGGATAGCCGTCAAGGGCGATGATCTCGAGTTTCTCCGGTTTGTCGTTGTCGACCACCTGCAGTTCCAGGAAGTCCTGCAGAGAGGCATTGGCCACTCTCCAGAATTGCTTTTGACCTGACTGCATTTGGATGACTGGTGGTTCACCGATAGAAGGGGCAGTCACGTAGTTGAGAGTCAACCTGTAGGGTCCGGGGATCCACGGAACCAGGTACTGCTGGCGGATTACGAAGACTCGCTCAGCAAGGCCCTGAACTTCGGGTCTATACTTTTCCATCCCCTCTACGACAATGGCACCTGCCGCGCCACCATTCACCTGGAATTCGGTGAAGCCGTGCACATGCGGATGGTACCAGTACAAACCGGGCGGTTCAGTCGTCGGAATTTGAATACTGAAATGAAAACCGGGTGAGCCCGGTTGAATCAGAGTTTCGATCACGTCGTCTTGATGGCATACGGGCGGAACATTCAAACCGTGAAAATGCACATTCGTGGAATCGAGCGTTGCATTTCCGCCATCCCCGCAGATCTGACCCTGCGCTTTTGGCATGACCATCTTCATCTTCATCGTATCTTTATCTTCGATGCGGTTGAGGACGTCGAGCTCCAAGTGGTCCCCCGGATTGAGCCGCAGAGTTGGAGCCTCGACAATCTGACCGGACGCATTGTACTTGTAGCAGTAGTGGGTATAGCCGGCTTGGTCCACCGAGTGCGCCAAGATGAACTGGGCCCTCAGAACGCCATTTTGCGACGAAATACTGTAGGGGTCGTTCACCACGCTACCGTTCTCGGGACGAGCGGGACAGTCTTCCGCCGCGAGGTTCAAAGAGAATCCGCAGAATACGATGGCTAGCAACCATCTCACCGACGGCATGTCCAGCTCCTTCATTCTTCCCCTAATATCAGGCCGGTGCCTTCAAGCAACAAGATCAAGACCAGCGCGAGCGTTCAGCCTTCCACCGTCAGTTCCTAAAAAGATCGAGGAGGGAAAGTACCAATCGATAGCAACCCCAGAGTGTTTGGATCTACAAAAGGTGATCCCGTCACTTCCTGCAGCGAACACCTCTGGCCCGTCACCGTAAGACTCACCTGCGCGACACCAGATGTGCTGCCATACTCCGCGACATACACCCCACCGCCGGTGCCGCTTTCGCTGACCAACCCCAGCCCCGCAAGATACGACCAGTTCACGGACTGACCCTTGACCGGTCCCGACTTGCAGCCCTCGGAAAGCGTGCCCGTAGTCTTGTCGAAGAAGAGGGCGCTGACGCTGGCCCCTTGCGTGTTAATCACGTAGAGCAGGGTTTCGTCTGGACTGAGCATGACGTTGCTGGAATTAATGCTCGCCTCGGTGGTATACACCACGGTCGGGGTCAATGTTCCAGAGGAAATGTCGGAAACTTCTACCACCACTGAGGTGGAGGTGTCCCCGAAAATCGCGAATCGCCCATCACTGGTGATGTCGATGGCATTGGGATAGGTAGCATCCAGGGAACTCAGCGTTGCGGTGGAGTACTGTTTGTCGCCATGGGATACGGGCGTACCCGCGGAAATGTCGAAGGACTCAATGGAGCCGTCGGTGTAGGTTGCGATCAGCATGGCGCCGTGAATCTCCATGCCGTTGATGATTCCGCCCGCCAAACCGCCAACCGAGACATCGTCGAGAAACGCGAGGCTGCATCCCGCCTCGACGGAGAACGTCCCAATGGTGTTGGAGTCGGTGAAGCTGGCATACAGATATTGGCTGTTGATCGCCAGGCCAATGCCATTGGAGGTACCGCCATCGGTAGGAGAACCGGTGGCGCTGCCTTCCACGGTCAGGGTGGCAACGGCGATTCCTACAATCTCTCCAGTTGATGCTACCGAGGCATAGACGCACTGCTGGTTACCGCTGTCAAGCGCCCTGATCCGGTTTGTCCCAAACAAGCCAGCCACGTTGCCGAAACCACCGATTGGCACCTGTTGCCGTAAGGTAAGCGCACCGTCAGGTGCGATCGTATAAAAGCTGACGCCCGGATCGTCATTCGTAATTACGTACTGAGTTGCGCCCAAGGCCCGCCCGCTGGTAGCTAGAACGCCTGCCAGTAGCGCAACCGCTCGCAGTAACCAGGATTCCCGTAGTCTCCTCATAGCCGACTCCCTAAGGGGAGGCCTCCGTCGAAGTAGATCATAGGTCGCGGAAGGGAACAAGAACCGTGATTGAGTTTGAAAATGAGTTCCACGAAACCATTGAAAGCTAGCGCCCGGCGGGCGCTTTGCTCAGACTCCTTGCGGATAACTTTGGCTACTTGAAACAATCATTAGCGTCCTGAGATGCAGGACCCATGAAGTCCGAATTACGAATTAGCCTGTAGACTCTTTCCTGGGAAATTGTATGGTTCCGTGGTCGGAAGGTGCGAAGCTCGGTTTCCATCGCTGAGTGTGTGGGACGCCCGCGAATGTTTGAAAAGAAGTGATGACCGACATACACCCTGCATCACGGGTAGCGAAGAAACCGCCTTCTCCGGCGCGAAAGGCCGGGTTGTTCGCGCTCGTCTTCGTAATGTATTCCTACACGACGGGTGGACCGTTTGGGTTGGAGGACCAGATCACGACCAGTGGTCCCGGACTCACTCTTCTCTATCATCTTGCGCTGCCCTTTTTTTGGTGCATTCCAGTGTCGCTCGTGGCTGCTGAGCTGACGACAGCCGTTCCGGTCGAAGGGGGTTTCTATCGCTGGGTACGCGCCGGGTACGGCGATTTCTGGGGATTTCTTGCCGGCTGGTGGAACTGGACAGCGTCGTTCGTGCTGGGCGGAGCCTACGCCGTATTGTTCAGCGACTACCTGAGTTTCTACTTTCCTCAAATCGCAGGTTGGAAGCACTTTCTGACTTCCGCGGCATTGATCGCCGTAATCGCTTATGTCAACGTGCGCGGCATCCAGATGGTGGGCGTAGTGGCGACGGTGCTCGAGATCTTTATTCTGTTGCCCGTCGCAGCACTATGCGTTGTCGCCGCTACTCAGTGGAGGCACAATCCTTTTGTGCCCTTTGTTCCACCGCACGTTCCCCGATTGCAGGTCTTCGGCGTGGGTTTGGCATTGGGATTGTGGCTTTATGCGGGATACGAACAGCTCTCATCGGTGGCGGAAGAGGTCGAGAATCCTCAGCGAGATTACCCACTCAGCCTGGCGCTGGTCGTGCCGCTGTCTGTCGCTACTTACTTCCTGCCCACGCTGCTTTCGCTGGCAGCGTTGGGAAATTGGCAACAGTGGCACACGGGTTATTTTTCCGAGGCAGCACTGCTGATCGGGGGTCGATGGCTTGGATTTTGGATGACGATCGCTGCGATGGTGACGAACATCTCCCTGCTGAACGCAACCGTGCTTACCAGCACCCGGATGCCATTTGCCATGGCCGAAGACGGCTATCTGCCGCCACTGCTCACGGAAATACATCCAAGGTACCGAACCCCGTGGATTGCCATTCTGATCTCGTCGGGCTGCTACGCCTTGTTTGCGCTCAAATCTCTGACCCAGCTGATCACCGTTTATGCCTGGCTGCGGATTGCGACAACCTTGATGACCGTGCTTGCAGCGAAGAAACTCCGACAAACCCAGCCTGATCTGCCCCGGCCATTTCACATTCCCTGGGGTCGGATGGGGCTGGTGTACGTGGTGGGTGCTCCGATGGTAATGGCAGGTGTGGCCTTGGTCGGCAGTGACCGTTTTGCATTGCACTGGGGACCCGTGGCGATCCTGCTCGGCCCAGCCGCGTATTTGGTGGTGAGGAAGGTCCGCGCCAGCCGTGAAAAGCAGCTTTAACTCACCCAATCCAAGAATCGGTAATACGCGCCCGCCAGCGGAAGAGCCCAGGTGTGGCCGCTGCGCAAACCTGGCGGAGGCGTCGGAAACGGGATGCCATCAAAAGGGATGTCATTCGGATCGCCGCAGATGACACCAGCAATTTTGCTTCCCAGGTAGGTTCCGATAGCAACCCCGTGTCCCGCGTACCCCACCGCATAGTGCATGCCGTCGCTCTGTCCCGTATGCGGCATGACGTCGAAGGCGAAGTCGAGAGTTCCTCCCCAGACGAATTCAACATTGACCTTGCTCAGTTGCGGATACACGTGGATCATGCCACGCTGCAGAATCTCGGCGCTCTCGCGCACGGTGGTTTCGTTCTCCGGGAAAAATGCGGCGCGGCCACCAAATAACATCCGGCGATCAGGCGTCAGACGGTAATAGTAGAGAAAATGCTTGGAATCGTAGATCATGCGATTCTTCGGGCTTAGCTCCCGAGCCATTCCCTCTTCGAGAACCTCAGTCACAATAATGTAGGAACCAATCGGTATGATCTTTTTTCGTAGCGCCGGCGTCGCCCCGGTCGTGTAGCCGCCGCTGGCCAAAATAACCTCTCGCGCAGCCATGTCGCCTCGCGGCGTGCTTAGATAGAATCGTTGACCGCCGTTGCCGCTGCTCTGTCGTATGCGCGTTACGGGTGTGTGGTCGAACATTGCGGCACCGGAACGCCGCGCAGCGACCGCCAGTCCTGCCACATAACGGCTCGGGTTCAGTCCAGCGCTGGTTTCATCCACCATGCCACCGTAGTAAATATCGGAACCAATTTCCTCGCGGAGTGCGGCTTTCGGCACGATTCGCAATTTGTGGTTGAACTCTTTTTCGATGAGTTGCGCGGATTCCGCGTAGCTGTCGAAGTGCGCCTGCTTGCACGCGACCTCAAGGTGGCCGCAGCGCGAAAAGTCGCACTGAATCGCTTCTTCGCGGACGATTTGCTCGACAAAGTCGATCGACGCTAGCGACGCGGCATACATCTGCTGAACCTTCTCCCGTCCGTAGCGCGCGAGGAGTGTGGGCACGGGCAGTTTCATGCCGGTAAGCACCATTCCGCCGTTGCGCGAGCTGGCGCCCCAGCCGAAGGTTTCGGCCTCCAAAACAGCAGTATTCATACCTCGTTTGGCCAGCACCCTCGCCGCCGAGAGTCCGGTTACGCCACTTCCGATGACAGCGATATCAACATTGTCAGGGAAGGCCTGGGAAGGGTTGGCCTGAGGGATGGTTGCCGTTTGAAGCCAGTAGTTCTCTTCTCTCATGCCCAGCTCGCTCCCCGGAGGTTCTTGCCAACTTGGTCTTTCCTTGTGGCTACGATCCCCTTACAAGATGATTTCAGGCAAACAGTTGAATGCTCGTCCCGGCAATCACATTTTCTTACGGCGGATAAACACGGGCTGCGGCGGAGTTATGTCGAATGCCGCCGCGAAACTTGCCTGGTTAAGCGCGAAACTGGCTCGCCCGCGCGAATCGATGAAGAGTAATGGCTGTTTCAGCGGCACATCGCTGAATGTCCTTACAAATGGCATCTCGACTTCACGTCCTGCGATCGTAACTTTCACCCTGTCTCCACGTTGATAACCAAGCCTCAGAAAATCGTCGGCGCTGATATTGGTAATGATGTTGCCAAAGGGTCCGTCCAGCGCAACAACTTCGCCCGTCAGGCCTTTGTCGTCGACGATTGCCGGTTTCAGATCAAGCCGGACAAGCACCTTTACTGCGGGGCCGACTTGGGTCCAGTCGTCGCCACGCGCCAGGTGCGCGCCAACCGGAGAAAAGATATCCCGGCCATGGAAGGTGGAGGAGATCTTTGCCCCCACCATCCACTCAGGATTGGTGATCTCGCGAATGGCCTCGATGCCATCGCGCTCTTCGACCATTGTCATCAGGCCATTGTCCGGCAGCACGAAGAACTGCCCACGCTTCGATTTCACTACGACGGCCTTGCGCGAACTCCCGACGGTCGGATCGACCACCACTACAAACACTGTACCGGGAGGAAAGTAGGGCGTAGCGCCGAACAGGAAGCGAGCGCCGTCTCGAATGGAGAAGGCGTTTACCTGGTGAGTCAGGTCGACAATCCGCAGATTAGGCGCAATGCCGTACATGACTCCCTTGCAGAGCGCTACCGAGTCGTCAACCATCCCAAAATCGGTCATGAATACGACAGTCGGCGGAACCTGCGGTGAAGACTGCTGCGCCGGAAGAAAACTCGAAACCGCAAATACGCAGAGAAAGCACGCGCAGACGATTCGGGCGAATTTGTTTACCGGGGTAAATGTCAATCGCATGATTTTGAGGCTCTCCGAAAGATTATCAGTTTAATTGCAGGAGACGAACCGAATGACCTCTTTTCGTCCGGCCCTAAAGATACCTGTAACTGGCTGATTCCCCGCCCTAGAAAATCAAATCTATAAGCTCTTGGTTCCAGGCGTTAGCATCAGCGCGGCTTTCCTCGCGATGCGGGACCTGTCGCAGATTGTGCACTTGACTGGCATCAAGTAACCTTAGAGATTCGATCTGAAAAACATCTGATCCGAGGGCCACTAAGTTTGGGGAGAACTTTCTAAGCTTATGCCGGGAGTCATCGAGGAGAGATTCATGGGAGCTATGATCGAGTGTCCAGCGCCCGCCGCTCCTGATCAGGATCAATCTCCCGACGCGTTACGTGCACCCGTTCGCGAGTGGGGACCGATAGCCCTGCTGGCGATATTCGCAGGCGCTCTGCTGGTCTATCCTGTGTTGCGGGCATTCTCCATGCTGGAGGTTGGGTACATAGAAGGCTGGAGTGTTTACAATGCCGCCGCCGCCGCAAATCATCTTCCCCTTTACGGCCAAAAATACGGCTGGACCACCCTCAACTATCCCGCTCTGTGGTTCTATCTCGTGGCATGGCTCCATCGCTTTGGCCTCAGCTTTTTGGCCGCCGGCAGAATGTTATCACTGGTATCGTTCCCGGTCTCATGCTTTCTTGTCGGCCTCGTTGTCTGGCGACTGAATCATGATTACAGAGCGGCTCTTTTCAGTTCCCTCTTCTGTTCGGCCGTGTTCTGCATCGCTGGTAACGAATATATCGGTTATGACGAACCCCAGATTTTTGCGCAAGTCTTTTTCTTGTGGGGTTTCGTGGTTTACGTCTCAGGGACCCCTAGACTTTGGCGCGTGGCGGTAACGGCACTGCTGTTTGTGGTCGGCGGGAGCATCAAACACAATCTCATCGAATTTCCGCTGGCCGTGCTTATCGATTTGGCATTCGTCGGTAGAAAGAGGTTTCTGCAGTACTTATCGATTTCTGCCGTCCTCGTAAGCCTATCGATCTCGGCCAACACAATTGTGGGCGGCCCTTTCTTTGTATCGAATATCCTGATCCCACGATCGTATTCCTTGAAGAAGGCTTTCGTTCAGTTTATGCAATATGGTTTTGGGCCGGTGCCACTGGCCATGATTGCTGCCTTAGTGTGGAGCGCGGCATCGCTCAAGGATAAAAAACTTCGGGTCCTGGCTCTCCTCTTTTTGACTTCTTTATTCGTTGGATCTGTTTCGGGCGGTGTAATCGGAGTCTGGGTGAACAGTTATTTCGACATTTACCTGTCTCTCTCGATGATTGTCGGCCTCGTTATGCTCAAACTTTGGCGAGGCGAAATAGCTAACGGACGCAGATGGATTGCGGTAGTAGCTCCACTCGCGCTGTTAGTTTCGTTTGTGCCGGTATGGGCTTTCGGTCCGCCGCTTTTCCGCAAGGCCATTCTTGCCTTGCCGTCGCAACAAGATCAGTTCCAATCCGAGGTTTCATTTCTACGAACTCATCCGGGATCGGCATTCTGCGAATCACTGCTTCGCTGCTACGAAGCTGGCAAGGAATACGAATATGATCCCTTCAATAGCGCCAATCTCGTGAAACGGGGGAAACTAAACCCGGCAACACTGCTTGGTCGCTTGACTCGCGGCGAAATCGCCTCCGTCCAGCTTTGCTGTTCAATCGACTTCCTCAAAGGAGATGACGATCCCTTCATCATTCCACAGACGCTCTCGGCAATCGAGAGGCACTACGAATTAGGTCTCGCACATGAGGGATGTTACATCTACATACCGAAGAATGTGGCCGGCGGATCCGCCACAACCGATAGTTCGTCAATATCCAGCAAAAGCCGAGATCGTTGACCACGGACCTGACAGCAAATTGATTGATTTACGGGCGGCCTAGGAAACTCCCGCGATCCTCTTTCTGAAAGCCTTGAGCGGGAATCGCACTCCTTCCAAAAGAATCTTCCGGTCGAACTTCGATTTACCGCACTCGCGTTCACAAAAGATTATGGCGAATTCGCAGAACGAAGCTCCGCTGCGGTGCAGGTTGAACTTCATTTCCATCAGGAACGCATAACCCTCGGAACGGATCTCGTCGAGATTTATTTTCCTCAGCACATCAGTCCGATATCCAACGAAACCGGCGGTCATGTCGTGCACCGGCACGCCCGTGAACAGTCGCGCGTAGAGATTTGCGCCAAAACTAAGAGTACGTCGGCGAAGACTCCAGTTCTTGGCACCACCGCCGGTCACGTAGCGTGACCCAATTACCACTGGGTGCGTCTTCAGCAACTCGAGCATGCGTGGCAATGCCTCTGGGGGATGAGACAGGTCTGCATCGGACTGAATAACGTACTCAGCCAGGTCTTCCTTTAGTACTTTTTTCATGGCGTCACGGCACGCCGACCCGTAGCCACCCTTGCCCGGCCGCGCCATCAAGTGCACGTGATTATCTTGTTTCTGAATGCGAAGGATTTCCTCGCCCGTACCATCGGGAGAATTATCGTCCGCGAATAGGATGGGCTCATCGCCCACAGCACTGCGAATCCTGCTTACGAGTGATGCAATATTCTCTCGTTCGTTGTAGGTAGGGATGATCAGCATCAGTTATAGAGTCAGCAGAACGAAGTTCCATTATAGCTCCCCTCCGAGATCAGGAAGTTGCATTGGAGAACGGTCTATGGATTGGCCGACGGCACACAGCGGCTACTGCGCTTTAATTGCGCCTCTTCCCAATACCGCGTAGCATCCAACTGGATATGGCGACTGCCACGACCGCTGCGGACACGACCAACCGTCCTCCTAAACTGGTACTCGGGGAGATCCTCAGCCTCGCCTATGACACCTTCTGCGCCAACAAAGTGCGCTTTTCTCTCACCGCCCTGGGAATGGTAATTGGCACCGCTTCTCTCATTCTTGTAGTGACGATCGGAATGACAGGCAAACAATACGTGCTCAACCAGATTCAATCGATCGGCGCCAACATGATCGATGCTGAATACCAGGGCGGGGGCGAGGATACTACGCCCGATCGCTTGACCATCGATGACATGGACGCAGTTCTGCGACGCGTGACCGGGGTTGTGGCGGCTTCCCCCGTGGTCCCTCTAGGCAACCGGATTCCGATCGGAAATGGCAAAGAGCGCGATCTTCGGGTACTTGGCGTTCTTCCCGAATACAGCTCGGTGCGCAATCTGGTGATTGTCTCGGGAAGATTCTTCGACGCCCAGGACGAACAGGCACGCTACAAAGTGGGCGTGATCCAGCAAAAACTTGCCGAAGAACTCTATGGCTCTGCGGAGCAAGCGATCGGAAAAAACGTCAAACTGAGCGGACTGCCCTTCACCATCATTGGTACATTCCGGGAGCGCGTGGACACCTTCGGGCAATCGGAAGTCACCGACAGCACCATGCTCATTCCCTACAGTGTGAGTCGGTATTTCACCAACACGCCTTATGTCCAGCAGCTTTACTTCTCGGCGGCTGATCCGTCGCTGGTCCTTCCGGTGACGGAACAGATTCGCGAGGTCATCCGGTCGCGCCATCGGCCCGAATCCAATTACGTTGTTCAAAATCTGACTTCGTTGCTGAGTGTGGCTGAGCGTACCGCGAATGCCTTAACCGTAGTGCTGCTTCTGATTGCCACGGTGACCCTCTTGGTCGGCGGCATCGGCATCATGAACATCATGCTGGCAACCGTCACCTCGAGAATTCATGAAATTGGCATTCGCAAGGCAATCGGAGCCACCAACGCCGAGATTCGATTCCAGTTCCTCTCGGAAGCCGTTCTGATTTCGCTGATTGGGGGCTTGGGTGGCGTGGTCATCGGTCTGGCTCTTCCCTACTCTGTAAGATTTCTTACGGATTACCGCATCCCGATCTCTGGACTTTCGGCAATCATCGCCATCGCCGTGTCCGCAGTTGTTGGTATTCTGTTTGGAACGGTACCTGCTGGGCGAGCCGCAAAGATGGATCCGGTCGAAAGTCTGCGATACGAGTGAGCCACATCTCTCCTTGCTACCGCTTGTTTCTCAAAAGCTTGGGCGGAGCCGCAAAATCAAGTACCATGGATTGAATATGCGTAGTTCTGGGCTGATTCTTCCCGCGGAACATGCGGCGATGTTGCGCTCTCCGCACCGTCGCTCGTCTCACGATGGATTTGATTGCGCCCAGACCGCAGGTCCGTCTCCCGCATGAAGTCCCCGGGCGGCCTGCACCTCAAAACCTTCCTGTTGATCACCGTGATGGTGCTCTTTGGTCCCTTGGGAAACGTATTGCTCGGTAAAGGGATGAAGCGAATCGGCGCGGTAAGCGTCGGAACACCTGCGGAGGCGCTCGCCTTCCTCTCTCACGTCGTCACGTCGGGCACGATTTGGCTGGGAATTGGGTCACTCATTGTGTTTTTCGTGGCTAATATACTCGTGCTGTCGTGGGCGGATTACAGCTATGTACAACCAGCCTCATCGATAGCTTATGGCATGTCGGCTTTGCTGGCTCACTTCCTGCTTCGCGAAGTTGTCACGCCCACTCGTTGGATGGGTGTACTGATCATCTGTCTGGGTGTACTGGTGGTTGGGTATACGCCCCCGCGCACCACGGAGTCGCGCTGATGTGGAACGTCGCGTTGTATTTTCTAATTATTTGCGCCGGCACGGGAGGCGAGTTGTGCGTATCGCGCGCTATGAAGGTAGTGGGAGAGGTGAAGGATTTTCACCCCGCTGCGTTGGCCGGAGTTATCTCGCGGGCCATGCGAGTCTCATGGATGTGGGTCGGTCTCGCGCTGATGACGACTGCGTTTTTTTCCCTGCTCGCGGTGCTTTCGCGGGAAAACGTAAGTGTGGTGGTTCCGGTTACTGCGCTGAGCTATGGCGCGGGTGCACTCGGAGGGAAATTCTTTCTCGGCGAGCAGGTCACCTCGAGAAGGTGGGCGGGCGTGCTCCTGGTTTGCATGGGCGTCGCCCTCGTGATGATCGGCCGGAATCCTTAAGGTTTTTCGGCGCAGCTAAATTGCCGGTCGGTCGTCGCCATTTTTTGTGGCGCCATTTTTGTTGTGAATCGTAGAAAAGACCGTTAGGATTAGCTATTCTACTCAAAGCTAGATAGTGCCATGCCGAGTTCGGCGGAACTGCATCCGCGAGCCGATGCCGAGAGAACGGCATACTAATTTCAGAAAAGAGATCGAGGTGTACGCACTTGTGTGGAATCGTTGGTTTCACCCACAAACAGTGGGTGCCTGATTCCGACCGCATTCAACGGGCCGCAGCCACAATCCTTCACCGCGGGCCGGACGAGCAGGGCGTCTTCCAGTCGAGCGTCTGCTCGATGGGCGCGACGCGGCTCAAGATCATCGATCTCGAGGGCGGTGACCAGCCAATTTTCTCCGGGGATGGCGACGTGGCCATCGTGTTCAATGGAGAGGTCTATAACCATCACGAACTGCGCCTCGAACTGGAGGAGTTAGGACATCGATTTCATTCCCACTGTGACACCGAAGTTGTTCTTCATGCATTTCTCGAATGGGATACACGATGTTTTGCTCGGTTGCGCGGCATGTTTGCCATCGCGCTGTGGACAAAGTCGACGAAGCGGCTCGTGCTGGCCCGCGACCGCATGGGGATCAAGCCGCTCTATTTCGCGCGGCGTGGAAACGACCTCTTCTTTGGCTCCGAATTAAAGGCAATTCTGATTCATCCCGAGATTGAGCGGCGGCTAAACCTCGACGGGCTCGATTGCTATCTGTCCCTGAACTATGTTCCCTGTCCTTTGACGTTGGTAGAGGGGATCGAAAAACTTCCACCGGGCTACTGGCTGGAGTGGCGCGACGGTCAGGTTTCTACAGATTCCTACTGGCGCCTGCCAATCGGGCCCGTTCGCGATTGGACAATGGAGTCGGCTCGCGAGGAACTTGACGCTTTGCTTCGGCAGTCGATCCGCGAGCACCTGGTTTCCGATGTCCCGCTCGGCATGTGGTTGAGCGGAGGCATAGATTCCTCAACAATCCTGCACTACGCGGCGACGGAGTCCAGGTTGCCGCTTAAGACCTTCTCGATTTCATTCCAGGGACGGAGCTTCGACGAAACTGCCTACATTCGTGAGGTCGCGGAGCAATATCAGACCGATCACGAGGAACTGGATCTGAATCCCGAGGTCGATCTAAGGGGTGCGATTGAAGCCTTCGTCTATTACTCGGATGAGCCGTCGGCTGACGCCGGAGCGCTCCCGGTATGGTTCCTTTCGAAGCTCAGCCGGACCAAGACAACCGTCAGCCTTAGTGGCGAAGGCGCAGACGAATTGTTCGGCGGCTATCTGACTTATCGAGCGAATCGCCTTTCGGCGCTGGCCCGGCGAATACCGCGACAGGCTCTGGCACTGGCGCTAAGAGGGCTGCAGGCGTGGCCGGTCTCCGACGAGAAAATCAGCTTCGAATACCAACTAAAGCGATTTCTCGAAGGCTCTCTGCTGAGCCCGGATCGGGCGCATGTCTTCTGGAACGGGACGTTTAGTGAAGCGCAAAAACGCGACTTGCTTAGGGTGGAGCTGCCGCCCGCTCTGAACCGTATTCTCGGAGAACTGCGCGATCAGTCGGCTGGGCACGATGATCTCGCGCCCTATCTGTGGTTCGATCAGAGATATTTCTTGCCCGACGATATTCTGAACAAGGCGGACCGGATGAGCATGGCGCATTCGCTCGAGGTGCGCCCGCCGTTCCTCGACCACCGTATCGTGGAATTCGCCGCTTCTCTGCCCTCATCTCTGAAGATTCGTGGTTCCAGGCAGAAGGTCATTCTCAAAGAACTGATGCGCGATAAGCTTCCACCTTCGGTACTTCGCCGCAAGAAAGTTGGTTTCGACATTCCGGCTCACGATTGGCTTCGCGGCTGTCTGCGGCCCCTAATGATGGAAGTTCTGATGGACGGTGCGTCCGAGCACGCAGGCCTTTTCCGGCGGGAAGTCATCGAGACCTATATACGGCAACATCAGGAAAGAAAAATCAATATTGGATATCACTTATGGGGCCTGATGGTGCTGTTTCTGTGGATGAAAAAATGGGGGATTCAGGCGGCAGCCCCCCAGGAGACGAGCGTTTGGATAGAGGAAGCAACCAGCACCTATATCTAGGAGTTCTGCTCGTCGCGGCGGCCATCTACCTGGGTTGCATCATCTCCCCTCCCTCCCTCATGGATGATGTGGATGCGGTGCAGGCGCAGATCGCCCGTAATATGCTGACCTCCGGCGATTGGGTTACAGCGCGACTGGATGGCGTGGTTTATCTGGAAAAGGCTCCCCTGGTGTACTGGATTATTGCCGGGAGCTACCGGGTTTTCGGTGCCTGCGACTGGGCAGCGCGCATTCCGCTTGCCTTGTCGGCGATTGCCCTCGCCTGGTTGACGACGGCATTTGGCACTTGGGCGTTTAGCAAGCGAGCGGGATTCTATGCCGGTCTGTGCATGGCCACATGCATTGGGCTGTTTCTGTTTACCCGCATCCTGATACCCGACGTCATGCTTACCTTCACGGTAGCCCTGGGCATGTGGGCTTTCCTTCGCGCCTTGGACGAAAACGAGCCTCATCCACGATTTTGGGCATTCGTGCTGGCCGTTAACCTCGGGTTGGGCCTGCTGCTCAAGAGCCTCATAGGAGTTCTGTTTCCAGTTGCAACCGGCTTAATCTTTCTGGCAGTTACAAGCCAGCTTCTTTCTGCGCGCGCTTGGCGACGGTTGCATCCTTTCAGCGGAATGCTGGTCATCCTGTTGATCGCCGCTCCCTGGCATATTCTGGCGACCTTGCGCAATCCGCCATACTTCGCCTTCACCCTGCATAGTGGGCCGGGAGAGTACCACGGTTTTCTTTGGTTCTTCTTTATCAACGAGCAATTGCTGCGTTTTCTGAACATGCGGTATCCGCGAGATTACAACACGGTCCCGAGGCTCTACTTCTGGTTGCTGCACCTGGCTTGGCTGTTTCCCTGGAGCGTATATTTTCCCGCCTTGGCTAAACTTCCCTACAAGCCCAACGATCGCGCTGGGCGAACCCGGCTTCTGGCACTCTGTTGGGCAGGCTTCGTGCTGATTTTCTTCACTTTTTCCACCACCCAGGAATACTATTCGATGCCCTGCTATCCCGCGCTTGCGCTCCTTTTGGGAGCGGGGATGGCGCAGGGAGGCGATTGGATCCGTCGCGGTACGCGTGTGCTCTCGGTTGTTGCAGCGTGCGCCGGTCTGGTCACGCTGACTCTTTTTGCGCTCACTCGCAACATTCCCGCGCCCGGGGACATTTCGCAGGCACTCAGCCGGCATCCGGGCGCGTATACGCTGGCGTTGGGGCACATGCAGGATCTGACTCTGGCATCGTTTGCCTATCTGCGGTCGCCGTTACTGCTGGCGGCGATCGCCTTCTGCATAGGAGCATTCGCTACTTGGAAATGGCAAGGTCAGCGCGCATTTCTGGGCGCAGCACTGATGATGATCCTGTTCTTCCATGCCGCCCGCCTTGCTATGGCAGTTTTCGATCCTTATCTCTCGTCGCGACCGCTGGCGGAAGCAATCATGAAATCGCCGAAAGGCACATTGATCATCGATCACCACTACTACACATTCTCTTCTGTCTTTTTCTACACCAACCGAACCGCCTTGCTGCGCAATGGACGCTTCAACAATCTGGAGTATGGCGCCGCCGCTCCCGGCGTACCCGATGTCTTTATCAACGATGCGCAATTCAAGGATTTGTGGCTTAAGCCAGAGCGCTCCTATATTGTCGCAACCCAGAGTGTCGTTCCTCAGCTAGAATTGATAGTAGGTTCCGAGAACCTCAACCTGGTCGCCGCGAGCGGTGGTAAGGTCGTCCTGACGAATGGCCCGGTGGCTGTTTCTCAGGTTGAACTCCCCAAGGAGGCCGTGGTGTTTTAGAATGGCTGTCATCCTGGACAGTTGAAAAAAATGCAGTGGCGTGGAAGTCCCGAGGTTGTCTCCATGCCGCAAGTCCAGCAGGGGACGACAGGTTTACGGTGATCATCTCGAAAAAGTATCAAGGCATGGAGGCAACATGAGGGTTGTAGTTCTGGGTGGGGACGGCTATTGTGGCTGGGCAACCGCATTGTATTTATCAAAGAATGGGCATTCGGTAGCTATTGTCGACAACTTTGCCCGACGGCAATGGGACCACGAACTGGGCGTCGAAACTCTGACGCCGATCCGCCCGCTGGCAGAACGCCTCAGCGTTTGGCAGAGTCTCACGGGTGAGACCATCAAGCTCTTTGTTGGCGATGTCACCGAGTACGACTTTCTGTCCTCTGTCATCCAGAACTTTGAACCGGAAGCTGTCGTCCATTTTGCCGAACAGCGCGCCGCTCCCTATTCCATGATTGACCGTAAACACGCCGTTTTCACTCAGGTGAATAACGTCGTGGGCACGCTCAACCTGCTCTTCGCATTGCGCGAGTTTCAGCCCGATTGTCACCTCGTCAAACTCGGCACCATGGGTGAATATGGCACTCCCAATATCGATATTGAAGAAGGCTACATCACCATCGAGCATAATGGGCGTAGAGACACAGTTCCGTTCCCCAAGCAGCCCGGCTCCTTTTATCATCTTTCCAAGGTGCATGACAGTCACAACATCATGTTCGCCTGCAGGGCTTGGGGATTGCGCGCCACCGATCTGAATCAGGGCGTTGTTTACGGAACCATGACCGACGAAGTGGCCCTGGGCGAAGCTTTGATTAATCGCTTCGACTACGACGATGTTTTTGGCACCGTACTGAATCGCTTTTGCGTTCAGGCCGCCATCGGGTATCCGCTCACTGTGTATGGCAAGGGCGGGCAAACCCGTGGATTTCTCGATATTCGCGATACGGTGCGATGCATCGAAATTGCCTGTTTGAATCCGGCGGCCCGTGGCGAGTGCCGGGTTTACAACCAGTTCACGGAGCAGTTTTCAGTTTTGGATCTGGCACACATGGTCCAAACCGCCGGCAAAGAGCTTGGTCTCAAGGTTGAAATCGATCACCTCGCCGATCCGCGAGTGGAGGCGGAAGAGCACTATTACAACGCAAAACATTCGAAGCTGATTGAACTGGGATTGGAACCGCATATGTTATCGGACTCCCTCCTGGATTCGCTGATGAATGTTGCCTTGAAATATCGGGACCGGATCGATGCCAATGTGATGCTGCCCCGTGTCAACTGGCGGCAACCCGGCAACCCAGCCGCGCGCAAGCCGGTTGAGGCGCCGGCACGGCTCGTAGCTGCGGCAGCCGGCAAGAGCAACGGGAGCCGTCGTAATGCTGCCGCTGCAAGCCGAGAATTGCATCCCAAAGCGGGACGGTAACAGCCGGCCGACCTCAAGCCTCAGTCCGAGGTTACGGGCACGAGTTTGCCTTCGCGGATGTAGTACTCACCATCGCGCCAGCGAATGCTGTTTCGCGTAAAGCTGGTCAGCCAAATGAAGAAGGCCAGGGCGTCCCATAGCGGGATCAGCCCTAACTTCTTCCACAATGAACCTTGCTTTAGACCCCAGATTCCAACGGTCCACGTCATGGCAAAACGCAAAAACAGGTAGGCGCCGAGGTAACCAATTGCCACTGCCGCTGAAGGCTGCATCGCAATGGCGATCAGGGACCACGGCAAACCTTGAGTGAGCAGCAGGCCCAGGTGGCCCCAGGGCCGCATATGGCGCATGACCACGATCCAGCGCAGGCGTTTGAGAAAAAGGTCGCGCATCGATTGATAATCGGCAACCGTCAAAATGCCGTAAGGCAAAAGTTCAACTTCGTAGCCCTGTTCGGCGATGAGGCGGCCGACTAGCAGATCGTCAGCGGGACGGTTATCGATGGACTGATATCCTCCGAATCCGGCGAGCCGCGTACGGCTGGTAGCAATGGTTGGTCCCAGGGCAAACTTCACTCCGTCGAGTTGACGCGCAACAAGAATACCGGCGTAGAAATCGGAAAACATGCCGATTGTCTGAAGATTTTCGGGAAGCGTTTTATCCTCGATCGACACATAAAAACAGGTCACAGCTCCCACCTTCGGATCGGCCAAGGGTGCAACCACCGTCCGCAGATAATCGGGCTGCACGCGAACATCACTGTCGCTGATCACCACAATCTCGTGTTGCGCTGCGCTGACCAGGCGTGCCAGCTTGACGACTTTGTCATTCGTTCCTTTTCCTCCCGATCCATAGAGGACACGAATGCGGCGTTCCGGAAAATCGCGCGCCAGTTTCTCGAGTGTGGGAACAACTGGATCATCGTTGTCACCGACGCAGAAAAGCAGCTCGTAGTCCGGATAATCCTGTCGACAGAAGCTGGCGAAATTTTCGTAGGCGTCCGGATCAAGTCCGCGAACCGGCTTCAGATTGCTCACCGGGGGAGTGAAAGTATGATTGGTTGCTCGGCCAGCGGTACTGCGAAAAAACTGCCACGAGCTGAACAGCGCGATCAAATAATAGATAAATGGAATGGCGGCGACAGCAAGCGCCACATAACGGAAACTGGAAACCATCGGGTCCCTCGTGCACCAAAGCCGTACAGCCTTACCAGGATGATGAATTTGCCCTGACAGTATACGGGCTCAATCAGCAAAAACCGCCACCGATTTTGACCTTTGCAAATTGGAAACCTGAGTTTTCGGAAATTCCCACGCGCTCGATGAATGGTTGAATTTTGCGGATCGGAGTGAGCCAGAAGCGTTGTTCTCCCTGTCTTCTTCGCAGCACCCTTTAGAGGCGGTGAAGAATTGGAACCGTTACTTTAGAGAGGTAGGCCGGAAGTTGTTCAATCACACCTGCTTGGTTATTATTTATAATAGTTAGCAGTTTTGCGCTTGTTGGTATCCTTTCGTCTTCTTTGTCTTTGACGCCCGGCAAGAACGCGACCGGCGAATCTCTTGAAGAGATGTAACGTCAGCCCGAAAAAAGACGATAACAACTCTAGATTTTCCTTTCTTGGCCGCACGCATGCGAATGGAAACTACCCCCATGGGACAGCGATCGCTGTGGGCCCTGTTTTCAAAAGGGTTCGCAGGCGCATGCCTGCTTTGGATCACATTCTGTAGCTTTTCCATCGTTTCATATGCCGGCGATTTGGCCAGTTCGGCTATCCGCGTGGTCGTTATCGATGAAAAGAACCTGCCGGTATCCGGCGCGAAGGTTGAGGTCAGGCTTAGCGGGAAAATTGTCAGCACCGCCAGCACCGATGCAGATGGAAAAGTGACTCTTACGGTTGACCTCCCGGGAAGTTACGCGCTCAACATTCAAAAGAAAAGCTACCTGCCCACTGACACTGTTCTGGAAGTGAACGCAGGTAGTACCGCCACGGGTATCGATATCGATGTTGTGTTGAACACCGTAGCCCTGAGCCAGCAGAGCGTGGAAGTGAAGGGCGAGGCGTCGAATCCCATCACAGAAACCAGCACCGCTCCTGCGACGTTGTCTCCTGCCAGTGCCAAGGAGACACCGTTACGCCCGGCCACCGTGGTGGATGCTCTGCCGCTGATCCCTGGAATCGTGCGCGGACCAGACGGCAGCGTCCGAATCGCTGGCTTCGGCGAAGACCATAGCGCGCTTCTCATTAACTCCGTCGACGTAACCGATCCCGCTACTGGGAGCTTTGGGCTCAGCGTTCCCATCGACAGCGTGCAGAAGATCGAAGTTTCAGAGATGCCCTACCTCGCCGAGTATGGACGTTTCACGGCGGGCGTCATCGCGGCGGATACGCGACGCGGCGGCGAGAAATGGGATTACAGTCTGAATGATCCATTCCCCGACTTTTTCATTCGCAGCGGTCATCTTGAAGGGGTGCGCGACGCGGCTCCCAGATTTAACCTGAGCGGACCTGTCGTTGCCAATCACCTCTATTTCCTCGAAGGCGCCGAATATCTCCTCAACAAGCAGGAAGTCTACACCTTGCCGTTTCCCCAGAGTCTCAGCACGTCGAAGGCGTTCAACTCTTTCACGCAATTCGATGCGATTCTCTCCGCCAACCAAACCTTGACGGGCAGCTTCCATTTCGCTCCTCATTCGCAGCAATATGTCGGACTGGACTATTTCAACCCGCAACCTGTAACGCCCAATTCGGACGTGCATGAGACCACTGTCACGCTTACTGATCGGCTAGCGATCGCCGGCGGCTTCCTGCAGAGCACGATCGCAAATCGAGTTGTAAGCAGTGGCGTAACCGCGCAGGGAACAGCGGAGATGGCGCTGAGTCCGACGGGCAACTCCGGCAATTACTTCAGTCAGGAATCGCGCCGCGCCAATCGTTTTGAGTGGATTGAAGAATGGACTCCGCGCATGTTCCAGTTCGCGGGCCAGCACACGCTGAAGTTTGGAATGGTGCTCGGCCATAGCGAGAATGTGGGCAATTTTTACGCGCGTCCGGTTTCAATCGATGATGCCAGTGGCCAACTGCTGCAACAGATCAGCTTCTCAGGTGCGGGAACGTTTGATCTCAGCGACCTCGAGCCAGCCGTCTTTGCCCAGGACCATTGGACGCTGAATTCACATCTGGCACTCGACTTCGGTCTTCGCGTCGAAGCTCAAACCATTACTTTCACCTCGCGCGCCGCCCCGCGCACCGGTTTCGCGTGGACTCCCGATGTGGGAAAGACGGTGGTTCGCGGCGGCATCGGCATCTTTTACGATTCGGTCCCGCTCGATGTCTATGCGTTCAACACCTATCCGCAGCAGACCATTACGACCTACAATTCCTCCGGCGTGCCGGTGGGCCCACCAGTCGAATACATCAATTTGACTTCGCAGGAAGCGCAATCGAATTTTCCCTTTGTCGATCGTTCCGAAAAAAGCGGTAATTTCGCTCCCTACAGCGTGGCCTGGAATTTGTCATTCGAGCGCGTGGTAAATCGCTTTCTGCTCCTACGCGTGAAATATCTCCAAAGCCACGAGCAGGATATGATCACGCTGCAGCCGGAAGTTGTTCAGAACCAGAACGCATTTGTGCTTGGGGCAGGCGGTTGGGCGCGAACCCGGCAGGCTGAGTTTACGGCGCGCATTGGCGGGGTCTCCAATCGCCAGTTCTTCTTCTCCTACGTCCGGCAATATGCCTATGGCAATATTAGTGACGCCAACTCCTATCTGGGGAATTATCCGTTTCCGGTGGTGCGCGATAGCCTCATCGCAAGCTTGCCCAGTGAGATTCCCAATCGGTTTCTGCTTTGGGGCTCCTACGCATTTCCGCGAAAAATTCTCGTGACTCCCCATGTAGAGTTTCGCAATGGTTTTCCTTACCAGCCCACCGACGTCTACCAGCAGTACGTAGCTGTTTCCGACGGTCCGCAATATCGTTTCCCAAAATACCTTTCTCTCGACCTGCGAGTGGCAAAGGATATTCAGGTGGACCAGAAACACGCCGTCCGCCTCTCGGGTTCGGTTCGTAACCTCACCAACCACTTCAACCCGCTCGAAGTGCATTCCAACATCGCCGACCCTCTGTATGGCAATTTCTTTGGCAACAATGGCCGCCGATTCTTGCTCGACTTCGATGTTCTCTTCTAATTTTCGGCCGCTTGCGTTTTCCTGCCCTTCTCTTCGTCTCCAACCCAATGTCTGGTTTGCATTGCTCATGCTGTTGGAATCACGGCTTTTTACCGAAAGAGGCAATATCGGGAACGCGTTTCTGCCAGGAAACCACGGCGAAGCAGGCAAAAATCACAAGTTCAGGTTCTATGGGCAACCGGTAGGATATCTCCGAATGTGTGAAGTAATAAACCAGCGGGAAAGCGAATAAGACAACCGCATACGGCATCGCTGCATCACGTAAGCCTCTCAGCGACTTATAAAGCCCGATCATCGCGAAAGCAGTAAAGACCGTACAAAAAAAGGTATTCGCCAGATCCAGCGGCTCTCCGCGCAGGTATTCCGGGCTCACGCTCCAAAATCCGGTCCACATGTACACCACACGGCGAATGGATCGCCACAAGAAAATTCCGGGATAGCTCTGAATGAAGACTAGAGCCTGCCTCCGTTCCCTGCGCATGTAACCCAGTTCTCCCAATTGCTGGAATGCAGTCAGTTCCGTATTGCTGCCAGCGGGGTGCGCGGCATCGTTCCACCAATGGGTGGCATTCCCGAGATTGCCGATACAAACTTCCATCCAAAAATTATCTTTCAGGAATACCGGCTGATGGAAGACTCTGTAATTGCGAATCAGCCATGGCGCGAGAGTAACGAATAAAGCGAATACAGCGGTTGCCAGAGGCAGCTTCCAGCTTTTTCCATGGCCCTGCAGTCGATAACAGACCCATCCCGTCAAGAACGGCAGAACTGCCAGCACCACGGGCGTGGTGAGCGCGGCCACTCCCCACAAAATTCCAAAGCCAGCCCAAATCAAGAGACGCGACTGTTTTTCCAGGCTAGAAGCGATTAAGAGAAGCAGTGTCAGGAGCAACGCGACCAGGCTGTGATACCACATCGAATCGGCGGAGAAATAGATTGCGTACGGGAAAAATGCCCACGTCCAGGCAGCGGCGATTGCTGTTCGAAGACCGAAACTGTTACGGGCCAGATAGAAGATAGGAATACAGGTCAGAGCTGAAGTGAGGCAATTGAACGTCAGCATCGCAAACACTGCGGCCTTGGTGTAATCGCCAAACAATTTGAACACCCAGCTCATCAGGTATGGGAAGACTGGGGTGATCATCGCTGTAGGTCCAGTCTCAACCCAATATGGATCGCTGAATCCGTGTCCGTGGGCGATTGAATAAGCAATTTTTCCCAACTCGTACCCGAACTCCCAATGATCCCGGCCGGGATCGAGAAATCCCTGATACACAAAACCGACCACCACCATGCGAATCGCAAAGGCGGTTAGCACAGCCCAAAGCAGCAGAGAGCGATAATGGCAATCGGGTTTCGAGGCTGTCGGGCTTGGCGGTTGACTGGTTTTCATGCAGCGATGAAACGTTTCCCTTGAGTTGAGGTCCCGAATGGGCGAGTCTATCAGAAGCCGAACGGCATTTTGGAGCTAACGCCACGTGTCCTCCGAGATCGGAATCATCCCACGGACTTCCGACGCTGGTCTTTGCAAGACCTGCCGCCACTCGCGGCGAATCGAGTCCGATCGCGGGTCGATTTTCCTACTGTGTGAACTTTCGTTTGAGGATTCCCGGTTTCCCAAGTATCCGCGTCTGCCGGTCTTGTCTTGCGGCGGTTATCAGACGAAGCAGCTTTGCCAGCAGTGATGCTTGACTCTATAATTGAGCCTGCGACACCAATCCGCGGTGCAGTCATGCGATTTGTGATTTCACCGTTCATTCTTGAAATATCAATCCTTTAAGGAGAACTCTATGTCTGCACCCAGCCGACGTCCGGAAATTCGCCGCCGCCGCACTCGCGCCGAGAAGGTCGCCAAATTGCGTAAACGCCTCGCCGCTGCTTCTGCTCCCGGTGACAAGGATCGCCTCACCGCGAAATTGCATCGTATAGCTTTTGTCTCTCCCGGGAACCCGCTGGTCAAGGGCGAGTAGAGCCACTCCGTTCTCTTTGAACACGCTAGGAGACCCAGCAGATCGCGTCACCAGCTAGAATTCCACCGTCACGAATCTTGCCTGGCTCTTTCCCACATTCTTCAACGTTTGGGTATCACCTGCCGGCACCCATTTGATATCGCCGGACTTGAGTTTTTCGGCCATTGAGCCCGCGCCGTCGACGCTGCGCAAATCAAGATCTGTCACCGCCACCAGCAGCTTCGAGCCATCGTAATGAGGCGGAGCGACTAGCCCGGGATCAAGATCGATTTCGCACACGCGCACTCCATCTTTCACGAAAAGAACTCTCTTGCGCCCACCCAGGAAGGTCTCGTCAGCTTCCTCCTGCCAACGCGGTGGCTCGTTGCGCAAACTTTCATCCTGCGTCAACTCGATGGTTACGTTGCGAAAGGGCCGGTCTGAGAGATTTCTCGCAATGTGAGCAAAGTTTCCTGGCACAAACCGGGTGTCGCCGTCACCAAGTTTGACGTCTGCCGGCGCCTTGCCTTCGACGTCGTTCTCCACGTGCGCATCACCCAGTGCGACGTAGATGTAATCGTGGCGATGGCGATGCATAAGCGTCGATGCATGAGGCGCGACCTCGACATGGAAGACACGCACGAATTCGTTGTCAAGCACAAGGTGGTGCGAGGGTTCCGCTGTGATCTCGACTTCAGCCGTGGGTTGGCCAGCAGAAATGGAACCAGCAGGAAAAGGAATAGTAGGCGCTCCATCATCATGGCCACGGATTGTAGTACCACAAGGTCTGCGCAATTCTAGGCAGTAAATACAATCTTCCCACCGACAATCGTCGCCACTACCTGGCCCGTTAGTTCCCATCCATCGAAAGGGGTGTTCTTCGATTTCGACCGTGATTGGCTGGCGTCGTACCTCCACTTCTTTTTCGGGTCGAAGATCGTCACGTCCGCGACGCAGCCTTGGGCCAGCGAACCGCGGCCACGAAGATCGACGCAGCGAACTGGACCGGCGGTGAAAAGTTCCACCACCCGGGCAAGCGGGATGCGGCTTTCACGATGCAGCCGGGTGATCGAAAGCGCAAGCGCCGTCTCCAACCCGGTGATTCCAAATGCGGCGCGCTCGAATTCCATCGTTTTTTCATGAACGGCATGGGGAGCATGATCGGTGGCAATCGCATCCACCGTGCCATCGGCCAGCGCCGCCACGATGGCTTCGCGATCCGAGGCCGACCGCAGCGGAGGATTCATTTTGTAATTGCTGTCGTAGTCACGCATGTCTTCGTCGGTCAGTGTGAAATGGTGCGGCGTCACCTCGAAAGTCACTTTCGCCCTCGCGCGTTTGGCGCGGCGCACACTTTTCAGCGCATCAGCCGTGGAAAGATGCGCGACGTGCAGGCGAGCGTTGGGGATGTACATTGCTAGTTGCACATCACGCTCGACAATCGACGCTTCCGCACTCGCAGTCATGCCCCGCAACCCGAGGCGGAAGGAACGCGCCCCTGCGTGCATCGAGCAATTCTCCGTCATCCGCGTGTCTTCGGCGTGCTGCACGACGGGAAAATTCAGCTCTCCGCCCAACGTGAGTGCTTCCCGCATTATGTTGTCGTCGAGGATAGGTTTGCCATCGTCGGTGACTGCGATCGCTCCCGCACTCTGCAACGCGCGGAAATCTGTGAGCGCAATGCCCTTGCTTGCTCGCGTCGCGGCGGCAATCGCGAATACATTGACAAGCGCGCCCCGATCCGGCTGACGAAGCCATTCGATCCACTCGACTGAATCGACAACCGGCACGGTGTTAGGCATCGTGCAGACAGAAGTAAAGCCGCCGGCAGCGGCCGCAGCCGTACCGCTGGCGATCGTCTCTTTGTGCGCTTGTCCGGGCTCGCGCAGGTGGACGTGCAAATCGATGAAGCCCGGTGCGACAATGAGGCCGCGAGCGTCAAATTTCTCGTCGGCGCCTCCCTTAATCTTACCTGGCGGCGCAACTTCGGCGACTCGTCCATCTCGCAGCAGCACATCCATGGGAACGTCGATGCGTGCTGCTGGATCGATCAGGTGGCCGCCTTGAATGACCAAGCTGGATCGATTCTTGTTCGGGTTGATCATCTCATCCTCCCCATCGCTCGCGCCAGAATCGCCATACGCGTCGGAACGCCGTTGCGTACCTCTTCCAGAATGCGCGCCTGAGCGCCGTCGGCGACTTCACCGGTCAGTTCTAACCCACGAATGATCGGGCCAGGATGCATGACAATGGCGCCTTTCTTCGCCATTTTTAGCCGCGCTGGAGTCATCTGGTAGCGCGCGATATATTCCGCAAGGTCGATCTTCATCCCCGCAAGGCGTTCAGTCTGTACTCGCAGCAGCATCACCACATCGGTTCCGCGCAACCCTTCCTCGATGTGTCGCGTCACGCGCACGCCAGGAGCAAGCGTCGTTGCAATGTCGGGCGCAAGTTCCGGCGGACCACAAAGCACAATCTTGACTCCGAATTTGCTGAGCAAATGGCAAGCCGACCGCGCCACGCGGCTATGAAAAATGTCACCAACAATCGAAACCTGTAATCCCTTGAAAGTTTTCTTATTGCGCAAAATCGTATAGGCGTCGAGCAGCGCCTGCGAGGGATGTTCATGGAGTCCGTCACCGGCATTAATGATAGGCACGTCAATGTGCTCGGCCATCACCTGAGGCGCGCCGGCGTTGGGATGGCGGATGATAATGATGTCGGCGCCCAACGCACGCACCGTGTAACCGGTGTCCAGCAGCGATTCGCCCTTCTCAATACTCGATCCGACAGATTGGATCAGGACGGTGTGAGCACCCATTAACTTCGCGGCAAATTCAAACGAACTTCGCGTCCGGGTAGAAGCTTCGTAAAATAGAAGCACCACCCGCTTGCCTTTGAGCCAGGTTGGTGGCTTGTCCGGATTCATGCGCCGGGCAAACTTTAACAGTTTGAGGATTTCGGCTGCTTCCAGGTGCTCGATGCCAAGCAGCGAACCGCGCGCAGGATTCATAGTTCCGTAGTACCCTCGTGCAAATGCGATTTCGATCAGTCCGCCTTCAGGCTAGATTGTGTGCTGCTTTTCCATAAGCAGGACTTTTTCCATGTCATCGACCTCGCGTAGCTTAACTTCAATGATCTGATTCTCGGTAGTCTGTACCGTTCGCCCAACGAACGCCGCCTCGACCGGCAATTCACGATGCCCCCGGTCGATCAATACGCATAACTGTAATCGCTTCGGACGGCCCGACCGGAACAACGCGTCCATCGCGGCGCGCGTCGTGCGACCGGTAAAAAGCACATCGTCAACCAGAACCACGTTCTTGCCCGATACCGGAATCTCCATCTCGGTTTTCTGCACGACCGGCTTGGTACCAAGAGTGGAAAGATCGTCCCGATATAACGTAATGTCGAGGGTACCGAGGAGCACCGGTTTCTTCTCGATGCGCTGAATAATCTTAGCCAGGCGCTCCGCCAAAGGCACCCCGCGACGGCGGATGCCAACCAGCGCCAGATCGTCGACGCCATTGTTTTTCTCAAGAATCTCGTGCGCTAATCGGATTAGGGTGCGCTCCACCTCGGAGGCAGACATCAACTGAGCCTTCAGATGAATCTCGACAGGCCGCTCTGACGCACGTGAAGTCATGAACGCTGCATCATACGCGCACGCTAAGGGCGAGAGCAAGCGCCGCTCTGGAAAACCCTGGAACACCGGGGCGCCAGAATCAGTCCCGCGTCCTGCCCCGACGCAAGAACAGCGAACCCAGCGCGCCACCCACCGAGGCCAGCACTACGATGACAAGAAAGTTGATCACCAACCCCGAAGGAGTGAATAGGTTGTGAATACTGGCCTGGAATTGCGGACTCTCCGTATTGACTCCAAACTTCCGAGCCGTCGTCATGAGGAGGTCCAGGCACTCTTGCTGAGCATGAAAAATAATAATGGGGATCGTGAACAAAGCGTTGATCGCAAAGACCACTGCTCCAGCCGCCCCTCCCAGACGCGACCCGGTGGCGGGCGGCACGACGAACCCACTGGCGCGCCGGTAAAACAAAACCGCCAGCGCTCCGGTCAGCGGGATACCAACAAATGGGATCATGCCGACAAAGACGCCGAGTCCGCCTGCCTTGAGAGCGGCACGAACTGCTGTTCGCCGGTCCACCGCCCCGCGGAACACGCTTTGCCGGCTCTGAAGGGATGCCAGCCTCGCCTCAGAGATCTCCGGGGGAAAACCGCCCTCTGCTGTCTCGGCCTCCGCGGAAACTTCGGCCTGAGGAACCGCAACCTGTACGTGAATTTGAGGAGTGCGGCACTGCGGACAGAACGGCCGACCATCCTCGACCGAAGTCCCACATTGTTGGCAGGCGTGTTCCACCCCTTGAAGCTAGCGCACAACGAACCACGAGAGCAAGGCGGGCAAGGCCCGCGGGAAATCGAGGACCAGACTCCCGCGACCGCGAAGATCGTCTCTCCAACACCTTCTCACCCTTTAGATGGTGTCGTCCTTGCCGGTATGTATGCGCACGTAAACCAAAGCAAAGCGCGATCCCTTACTACTCGGCTTAACGGAGACGATGTGTTGGTTTCCTTCCGTTCCTACCTTCAACTCCAATCCATCTCCGCTGGTGTCACTTCCACATGACACCGGTTTACCGAGGTCGTCCTTGCTGTCGTGACTGTCGTAACTCGCGTGGCCATTGTTCCACCCACCGTGGCACTGAATAGGCTTGCCATATTTCTGCAAGTCTTTATCGTAGTACGCGACGATCTTGTCTGGCGCGTCTTCTGAGACGAACTCGGCCGCCACCACCTTCAATGAGAATCCCGGTATCGAAAGATTCACATTCGCACTTTTTTTATCGTCACTGTTGTCTTTTGGGGCGGGTTTGGCACCGGGATAGAGCGTCAGGCCGGCGTCACGAATGTCAGCCTGTTCGCTGACGTGCAAATCGCCCATGGGAGACTTGATGTCAACCCGTTTTTCTCCATCCTGGCCGCGATCATTCGCATTGATGCTGCAAGCCTCGAGTAAACACAGGGCGGCAGCCAGCGCGCTGAGGGAGAGGATTGCAACATGCTTACTGCTGATCATTTTGAACATTCGAAGCACCTCCTGAACTGGATTTCGGTGACGCGGGACGGACGGGGCGTTCGATTCCATAGCCCAGAGCGGCGACGCCGGGAATCGTTACCGGTAAATGACCGCTGATCGGGATTTCTCCAAAGATCGCCTTTACCGCCGCTGTTTCGGAAACACTCGCGTTGGAGAATGCGCACACGTAATTTTCGATGGCCGGAAAATCTTGAATCAGGTAGGGATTGCCCATGGCGAGCACGATCGTTCGCTTGGCCGCGCGCTCAAGGACACTTGCGAGTAAACTCCCTGCGGCGTCATCCATGGCAACCCTGTTCGTCAAACCGCCTCCAGCATCGCGTAGAGCCCTGCCCGCGGTCGGGACCACATACACTCCCACGACTACGTGTTCTGCTGCATCCACCGCTTCGATGACAGAGGCCTTCATTCCTGCCGCCGAGCGCGTATCGATATAGATTACATGGGCTCCAGGGACTCTGGCTCGAATCTGGCGTTCCAGCATGCGACCCGAGTCCGTACGCATGTCCTCGGAGAAAATTAACGCGACCAGACGGTTGTTCACCTCTGTCAATGACTGATACGGGAGCGCAGCCTTCTGAGTTCCATAAGACTGCAGCGGGATCACCATGCCGTTATCGCGGACCAGCGTAATGCCCTGATCTGCAATGCGCTGGCCGGTAGCCTGATTCTCTGGCTTTGCAACCGAAACAGACAGTTGCCCGAGATCTGCAAGCCTTGCTTGATTCAATCCGAGAGAAGCCTTTGCTTCCAGAATCTTGCGCACTGACAGATCTAAGCGCTGGCGGCTGATTTCGCCGCTATTCACTGCTTCTAGCATTGAGTGGTAGCTGGCCTCGAGGTCGGCGGGAATGATCAGGACGTCATTGCCGGCCTTAAACGATTCGACCGCCGCCCGTCCGATATCGCTGGCATAGAGCCGTGTCAAGCCCGCCATATCGAGAGCATCGGTCACCACAATTCCTTGGAATCCCAACTCTTCCTGAAGCAGGCTGGTCACAATCGCCTTTGAGGTCGTAGCCACTCGGGTTGGGTCGGCCTCCAACGCGGGAACTGTCACGTGCGCCACCATGACGGCATCTACTCCGGCCTCGATCGCGCGCTTGAACGGCGGCAGCTCCACCGCGTTGAGCCGCGCTCGATCGCCGGTGACCTGCGCGAAGCCGAGATGAGAATCCGTCGCGGTGTCGCCGTGTCCGGGAAAATGCTTGGCCGTGGTCAGCATCCCAGCCTCGTGAGCCCCCCGAATGTATGCCGCCACAAAGTCTCCAACCTGCTCCGGGTTCTCTCCAAAAGAGCGCGTGTTGATGATGGGATTTGCCGGGTTGGAATTCACGTCGGCAACCGGGAAGAAATTCCAGTGCACTCCAATCGCACGCGCCTCGAGCGCGGTAATGCGCCCCATGGCGTCGGCATTTTCCGGCTTGCCGGTGGCTCCCAAGGTCATGGCATGCGGAAAAACCGTCGCACCATTCACGCGCATCGACACGCCCCGTTCGAAATCTGCCCCTACCAGAAGCGGAAGCCTCGATGCGGCCTGCAGCCGGTTGAGCAATTCGGCGACTATGTAGGGCGAACTCTTTAGAAGGATGGCCCCGTCGACCGGCACGGTCATCACCAAAGATCCGATGTGATACTTGTCGACGCTGTCTCGCAGTTGAACCCAATTGGGGTCGGCATCATTCAGAAACTGGGCAAGCACCTTGATCCCGAAGAGTTGTCCGACCTTTTCCTCCGTCGACATCTTGCGCAATGTCTTGTCAGCCCACTTTTTCCCCGCTGCGTCGAGATGCACCACACGGGGTTTCAGAAAGAGCTCTTTGGGATTGTCTTTAGCCAAGCAGAGTGCGGCCGCAAAAAAAATCGCCAACAAAAGCAAATGCCGGATCATGCCATTGACAATAGCAAAAACGAACGACAACGTCGTGTGCCCCGCAACGGACGCGCTGGACATTCCACCGATCCGAGGCTGAGATCGCTCAGCGCCTCTCAGATTAGTTTTTGGACAATTGCAATACTCTCCGCCTGAATCGCCGGATCATCACCGAATCCCGAAAGCCAATGCACATCCGGTTCTCGCCGGAACCATGTCATCTGGCGCTTGGCATAATTGCGGTGCGCCTGTTGTGCCGCCTCCTGCGCCGACTCCCGAGCGATCTGGCCACGCAGGAACTGAACCGCTTGCTTGTATCCGAGCGACGACAGCGGTCGCGCTTCTTCGCCATATTTCCTGAGTAGACCTTCTGTCTCCGCCATCAGTCCCTCGTCAAACATCTTGCTGGCACGCTGATTGATTCGGGCATAGAGACTTTCGCGCTGCGGATTGAGTCCGAGACGCAGAATGCGAAACCCGCGCAGCGGTTCGCGTCCCTGCTGCCAAAGCTCAGTCATGGTCGGCCAAGTAGACTGCCGCGAAGCGACGCACACTTCGATCGCCCGAATGACCTTGGCAACGTCATTCGCGTGGATGCGCTCTGCCGCCGCAGGATCGAAACGCCGCAGGATATGATGCAGATGCTCCTTCCCGCTCTTCTCCACCCGCGTCCGCAACCTGTTGCGCAGTTCTTCGGAGCGCTGCGGTCCGGCAAAGAGTCCTTGCAGCAGGGCGCGAAGATACAGCCCGGTGCCTCCACTAACAATCGGCAAACTCTTTCGACGCTCAGGATTGGTCGAAGGGCTCTCACCCGGAATGCGATCCCTTTGAGCTATCTCGCGCAAAACCTGCCTGGCCAGGCGGGCATATTCTCCGGCGTTGATGTCGGCCAGCGGATTCACGCAATCCAGCAAGTGATGCGGAATTTGCGCACGCTCGGCTGCAGTGGGTTTGGCAGTCCCAATTTCAAATTCGCGGTACATCGCAACCGAGTCGCAATTTACGATTTCTCCATGGAAGCGTCGGGCCACGGCCAGCGCTAAGGCGGTCTTCCCGCTAGCTGTAGGGCCAAGCACGACGACGAGCAGCGATTCACGCTCCAACTTCCGCGACTCCGCCAACTCCAGCGAGTTCAGCGCGCGCTCCACGGGATATATCGCCAATAGCGAATGACGGTAAGGATGAGCAGCAGAACCGCCATAAGAAGTAGCCCTGTGGCCTCGGCGGCATAGATGGCAGGGTCGTGCCGATGCTTTTCATTGGCGCCCGGCTTCGGTGAAACGGGAGCGTTCACACCGATATTGTAGCTCTTCCGTTTCTCATCGTTGATCTCCCGTCACGAATCGCAGGCCGCTCACGGTCGGCACGCGCTTCCGAGCGACCCGCGGACGACTATCGACCGACGGTTGCCTGGCGGTACACTACGGGCGCAGCGTCATGCCAAACACTTCCTCCAATCGCGATGACAGGATTCTTCGCTTTGGTGTATTTGAAGTAGACCTCGGCGCCGGAGTGCTGCGCAAGAACGGCACTCGCATCCGTCTCCAGGAGCAGCCCTTTCAGGTCCTTGTCGCGCTGCTGCAGAATGCCGGTCAGGTCGTGACGCGCGATGATTTACGCGCAACCATCTGGCCTGCTGATACTTTTGTCGATTTCGATCACAGCCTGAATACCGCGGTGAACAAGATTCGCGACTCGCTGGATGACTCCGCTTCGAACCCTCGCTTCGTCGAAACCTTGGCCCGGCGTGGATACCGTTTCATTGCGCCCGTCGGCAACGTCGATAGATCTGCTCCGGCGAACAACTCTGCCGCCTCGCCCGCCTCCAATGTCGCGCTGCACCCCGACCTGCATGTTCCGTTACCGAATCGGGGTCTGGTACGTTCCCTTTTCGCGCTGATTCAGTTGATGTATCTCATTTTCTACGTAAGCGGCCTGGTTCATCTGCACGACGCTGTTCGCGTGGCTAGTAGCTTTCTTTCCGGTCGAGAAGCGACCTTCGTCGCGGGCTTGATCCTCATCACGGGCGCCGCAGGAATTCCACTTCGCTTATATTTGCTGTCCGCCGTCGCTTTCGATTACCAACAATTGGCGCCGAAATTCCTACGCCTGTTCCCGTTTATCCTGGCGCTTGATCAACTCTGGGCGATCGCTCCGTTTTTGCTGCTGCCGCGCATTGGCATAGGTTTAACATTCGCCGCGACCGGCGCGCTACTGTACGTTCCCTTTTCGGAGAGAACTCTGGTACGAATGGCATATCCGACCTCGCCATGAGATACTCCCGCCCTCAGGAAGTCGGCGTAAGGAACAGCGGCGGAGCATCGCAATCGGACGCCTGCGCGTGAAACAAGAACAACGCAGCGCTCAGGAAGTGCTTCGCCCAAGCCCCCACGTCGATCATTGCGGGGGATTGTGAACCAATCCGTAACATGCCACCATCAACCGCGATCGCAGTACGTGAATCGGAAAGCCCCGCGATTAAGTTTGAAGCGCCGTTGGCAAATGGATATTCCCGGACCGCTGCCGTGGTCGAGCGCGGAATCTGCGGATCGGTCTTGTGACAGTACTCGGGATCTCCCGGAAAATCGACATACAACGTCAGATTCAGGAACTTCGCAGTCTCGCCGAAGGCCTCGCGGGAGTGGAAGTGGCACATGTCCTTGGGATCATCGAACTGAGCCGGTTCAATCGAAAAGCGGACAGTCGGGGTTTCAAGCTGCAGGGGCAGCGCGGTAAACGTGCCGTTATCGGGAGTGCCCGCTAGCGAAAAACCGTTAAGACTCCCGACCTTGTAGCGAAATGACACAAAGGTTGCGTAAGGCTGTTCCGTCGATGCATCAGGTGGATAGCTAGCCCCGACGCGACTCCGGACTCTTCGGGCGGCCACGTAGGCCTCGGGCTTGGGTAGGCGAATCACATAGCGCCCTGCTTTGGCGTCGAGCGCGGTTTGCAAGGCCTTGGGGCTTATCTTCGCCTGGGCGAAACCGGCATCAAGTGTCCCCGAGAGGCCAGCGCCATGCTCCGGCACGGAAAGATCGTAAACACCCGCCTGCAGAGTCGAGTCGTTCGATGCAGCCACATAAAGATCGCGGTGCAGTTTTGTCTTGGGCGCGAGAGCTAGCACACTGTTGGCATCTTTCGGGTCAGTGACGAAGGCCCACGGGCCTTCGAAAACCACGAAAACTTTCTCGCTGGTTGCCACCGTCGCCGGGGTCGCGGATGATACAGGTGTTGGTTGAGATTGCTGACACGCGGCAAGAAAGAGCGTAGCCAGAACAACGCTGGCAACCGCAACTGTCATGCTTGCGGAGGGGCGGCGGGTTTTCATGAGTCTCTCCTGTTTTAGAGGTTAGGGTCGTCCGTAAGCTGCAAATGCCGCCCAATAATAGGGATGGGAAGTACGCGGCAAGACCAACATTTTCCGCGAGGTCAGGCGAGTGGCTTCGGAAACCGTCTCACCAGACAACGCATTGTGATAAAAATCCTCCACGAATGCTCGGGTTTCACTCGAGTCCACGGCCCAGCGGCTCGCTACCACATGAGGAACACCCGCGCTGAGAAAAGCATCCGTAACGCTGTCGAATTCGCTCGAGCCGCCACCTGCGGCGGCCGTGCTGCATGCCGAGAGCACTGCGAGTTGGAGGCTCCGCAAGTGAAGGTGGCGAACATCGGCAGCGTCCAGCAGGAGGGGCGCCTTCCCTTTTCCGTCTCCATCTTCCAGCATCAATCCCGTCTTACCCGGCGTGGATAGCGAATGTCCCGCAAAGTGAAAGACTTGAGCTCGTGGCAGTTCGGCCTCGACTGCGCTGAGGGTCGCGGAGGCCCCTTTGAGAACCCGCGCCGTATCGAAGCCGCTTGCGACGGAGTCTGCTTCTGACGCCACATCCGGAAGTGGCACGAGACCGTCTACTGGCGATGAAGTCGCGCTCCCTACTACCAGGGCAGCCAAGTCTGGTGAAATGCCCTTGCCGTTGCGCAGCCGCATCTGGGAATACAGCCCTGGAGAATGGACAATTGGAGAATCCTCTATCAGATAGTGATTGTCCGTATCCAGCAGTGCTTCGAAGGGTAAGCGTCCAAGCCAACCGTCTGCTTCGATCACTAGGGTGCGTCCCGGCGCAAGAAACGCTTGAACCGGAGCAATCAGTTCTTCAAACAGGGTTCGAGCGCCTCGGCGCAAAGCGCTAAGATCCGATTTCGGATCGGAGGCCAGATCCTGAAACCTTTTCGCTGATTCTTGCAAATCCTCGATAGGCTTGTGCATCCAGCGCCCGTTGATGCCCCTATCGTCGTAAACCCAGATCGCCAAACCGTCTGGTAACGCGGCATACGCCAGCACCGTTTCTTTGGTGAGCAGCGGGAGGCGCGACGGCAGCTGCATCGGATTCGGTATCTGCGTGCTGTTCAACAATCGTTGTTGAGGCGGAGCGCTCGCCATGCGCTGTGGCGCTCCCAAATACAACTCGTAAGTCTCAAGTGCTTCCTGCGAACGATCCTGCACTAACTGTGCTTCGCTGAGTGCGAGATAAGCGGGAGCTGAGTACTTTCTCCACCGCGCACGTTCCGTTTCATTCCTGAGGGTTCCGAGACTGGTCTCCGCCAGAGCCAGCGCTGTGCGGAGCGCCTTCTCGGCCTCAGGTTCCCGGTGCCTGGCGAGTTCGAGTTCCCCCAAAGTGGAGTAGAACATCTGAACAAGGTAATTGTTCGAAAGCGCCCCGACCTGTCTTTGTATCGTGGTCAGCCGGGTGGCGGCGGCATCCGAGTGACCGAGGCGCTCCTCCAGTTGAGCGATTCTGATATCGACTTCAACAGCATAGTTACGGCTAGCTTCGGATTGCGAACCGAGGGCAGAAAGCCGGGCAGCCTCGGCATATTGTTCTTGCGCAATCTCCGGCAGACCGGCTGCGATTGCCGCATCTGCCATCGAATCATGAGCCATGGCGCGCCGCAACAGATTATTGTCTCGGTCGATCAACGCCACCCCTTCTCGCCAGGTGGCCAATTGCAGGTTCGGCCGGCCGGCCGCTTCAGCGATATAAGCTTGCCCGGCGTAGAGACTGTAGCCGCGCACACTGGAAAATGGTCTCGACCAATAACGCTCCAGTCCCGTGCGGGTCATAGCCAAAGCGCCTGTTTGGTCGCCGGTAAAGAGCTCATCTTCCGCGGCAAACAAAATCGCCCTCAGATAAAGACCAGCGAAATCGCTCCGCTGAGCGAGATCCATGGCGCGAGCCGTAGCCATTTCGTCCGCCCCAATGTCGCCCATCAGGAAGGAGCAGACACCCTTCTCCAGGCCAAGCTGAATCTGCAGCCACGGATAAGAACGGTAAGAATCGTGTTCCAAGTCAGACAGTGCGTTTGCCGCATGTCGCCGGCACTCTTCACTGTGCCGCTCCATTTGGTCCGCATAAGCCTGCTCAAACTGCGCGCGCAGCACGCCCGCCCTGTTGCCTGAAGCGCGAAACGAGCGCTCGGCAAGATGAGCTTGTTCGCGCGAAATGCTATACCCGCCGTCATCATTCGCTTTAACGGCGCGGCCCAGTTCCGTCACCGCCTGCGGAAAATGCGGCGCCTCAGCCCCGAGCAGAAGATCAGCCAGCCAGCGATCGCCATGCTGTCGATTCGTCAACTCCGCCAAAAAAAAAAGCGCCCGCGAGGCGCTCTCTTCATTGGGTTGGGCACTTGTCCGGTGTTCGTTCGTCCTGTCTTCCGGAAAAGCTTCGGGCAACCATGACAATAGGGCTTCGTGAAGATATTCTTCTACCCGCTGATCGACCAAGCCTTGATCGCCTGCGGAAGGCGGACCTGCGCCGCTATTCAGCGCAATGAACTGGTCCGGAGACAGCAGTGGCGTTGCGTCGCCCCGATGCTTCTTCAACTTCTCCCGCAGCGCATCAGCTCGACTTCGCGCTTCCTCCGCCCACTGAGACCCTGTGTCGATGCGCAGGTAATGTTCCCAGTCATCCAGCGCCTGTTGATAGAGGAACTCATGCTCCGAGACAATGGCACGGTTGAAAAGTGCAATCGGATCGTCCGGCCGCGCCTTCAGCGCCTGGCTTAGGTACTCGAACGCGGCGCCGAAATCCTCGCTCCGCCCTTCCTGCTGACCGCGCTGAAAGTAAGCCGTGGCGAGATCGGTGAGCAGGGTGGGCGAGTGCGGCTCCGACTCCAAAGCTCGGCGTAACGCCTCCACCGCCGCTTCGTACTTGCCTTCGAGAACGTCAGCGTCCGCCTGAGCCTGAAGCCACGCCGGATCGGCCGCGTGCGATTCCAGTTGACTGGCAATTAATACCTCCGCTTTCAACAGTGGCGCAGGTCTGCTGGTAAAGGAGCCTGTCTGCCCGCGCGACACCCGTAGTGGAGCGTACTCTGCTCCCGCGATCCTCAGCTCCAAACTACGTTGTTCGCTGTAAGCGCGGGCGAGTAGTTCCGAGGCAGCCGCCGGCTGGTTGCGTCGGATTTCTCGTTCATGAAGAAAGATCCACGATCCCGCGCTCACCAGGGCTAGAAAAGATGCTCCTGCCGTCGCCAGCCGCGCAACGCTCCCCCATCTTTCCCACCAGGGCAAAACTTCGCGATCCCGTGGTGTCCCCGCAATTCGTTTCGCCAACCGTAGCTGCCATTCCGCGCATGCACTCTCCAAAGACGCGATTTGCCTCCGCTCCGCTTCGGTCAACTCTCCGTTAACCTCCCTGAGTTCGGACACCGCTTCATGCAGCAACGGGCCGCAATGATCACATCGGCTGGCATGTTCGATACAGACGAGTGTCTCGTCCGCTGCGGTTACGCCTCCGGCAATCTCGCGCCACACCCCTGCGACAGGACAGGCGCTCTCGGGTTCGACAAATTCGTCCGCCCGCATACTTTTCACACGGCGTTCCAGGACGGTCAACTCCTCAAATTGCTCGCGGCAGCTCAGACAACTCTCAAGGTGCGGGTGCACATCGGCGGCCCCCAGCGAGGGGTCCACACGCCCGCGATACTCCTCGAGCAGCTTCGCTAGCTCGGGAGATCCGATATGCTCGCTGGGATTTTCTTCCAAATTAGCTCCGTTATCTGTTAGAACGATTTTGCCGGTTGAGAACCTTCACTTCACAGTGCGGGATTGAACTGGCTATATGACCTCGAATCATAGTAGTTAGCCGCATCAGCACGCTTTCCACCCCTTCCGTAGTCAGGCCGATCGACGGAATGGAGGCAATCTCACTCGCAGTAAGTCCCTGGCGGTGCCGCAGCCAAAAAATCATACGCTTCCTACCCTCGTCCTTACCTGCGGTGACTTGCCTCAGGATTTTGTCCACTTGCTCCAATTGCAGATGCTGGGTTACAACTTCCAGACTTTCGGGAACATTGGTCTTTGGACGGATGGGAACCGGATCCAGGAGCGCTTCGGTTTGACCAGCACCGCGCTTCGCAGCCAAGGCTGACTTGAAGTGATCGTGGACAACATTGGCCGCCACTACTTTCAAGAAGCCGTAAATCGAATCTTCATACTTCGGACGGAACGATGCCAGCAAATGGCAGTCGTCTTCGCAGAGCTTCAGATAGACATCCTGGACCAGGTCGTCGATCTGCGAACGCGATGGTTCTCCCCAATGGCGGGCAGTTCTCAACACCGTGGCGGCGATAACTACTTGAAACCGGCGGATGAACTCCGTCCACGCCCGCTCGTCCTTTGAGGCAGCACACGCTCTTACCAGTTCGCTCGACGAGAGTTCCTTGTACCGTGCCAACTGTCCACTCCGGATTGGGCGGATTGTACAATAGTCTCGCTTGAGTGTGACGTTAAAGATTGATAAAAGGCAGAGCTCTTCACGAATTCAAAGCGGCTAAGAATCCTGCCTTTAGTGTGAATCTTACCGGCGCGGTTATGCGAGCAGTTTCGCCGCTTCCTTGGCGTAATACGTCAAAATCAGGCTCGCGCCCGCGCGGCGGATGCAGAGCAACGATTCCATGATTACGCGTTCCCGGTCGATCCACTGGTTTCGCGCCGCAGCCTCGATCATCGCGTACTCGCCCGATACCTGATAAGCCGCCAGCGGCAGGTCGAAACGTTGGCGGGCCGCGGCAATCACGTCCAGATAGGGCATGGCGGGCTTGACCATGATCATGTCAGCGCCCTCTTCGATGTCCAATTCAATCTCGCGCATCGCCTCGCGGACGTTCGCTGGGTCCATCTGATAGGAACGGCGGTCCCCGAACTGCGGTGCCGAATCCGCAGCCTCCCGAAACGGCCCGTAGAATCCGGAAGAGTATTTCGCCGCATAAGAAAGGATCGGAGTATTTTCGAAGCCGGCCTGATCCAGCGCCGTGCGGATCGCACCCACGCGGCCGTCCATCATGTCGGAGGGCGCAATGATGTCGACACCGGACCGAGCCAGTGACACCGACGTACGCGCCAGCAACTCCAGGCTGGCGTCATTCACGATCTCATACTCCGTGGTTGCCGGTGGCGATGCCGCGGCCGCGCCCAGCGATTGCGGCCCCGCTTTTACAATGCCGCAATGCCCGTGCGACATGTACTCGCACAAGCACACGTCCCCCATAACTACAACGTCTCGTACCTCACTCTTGATCGCGCGTGCCGCCCGTTGCACGATGCCATCCTCCGCCCATGCCCCCGTAGCCACTTCGTCCTTCTTTTCAGGCAGCCCGAACAAAATGACCGACAATACTCCCAGCGCACGTGTGGCGCCCACTTCCTTCACGGCCTCGTCCACCGAAAGATTGAAAACACCCGGCATCGAGCGCACTTCTTTTCGGATACCCTTCCCGGGACAGATGAATAAGGGGTACACCAGAGCTTCGGGCGTGAGGCGGGTCTCGCGAACTAGCGTTCGCAGGGTTTCAGTGCGCCGCAGGCGGCGTAGACGGTTCGTGGGGAATGCCATAACACGCAATTCTAGCAGTTGCCGCTAAAACCGCGTCCAGTTGGATCACTGACCTCGGTGACCTCTATCACACCTTCAACACCATGTAGTTTGGCGGTTACCTCAGTAACCGGGGGTAACCAGTTCGTGATCTAAACATCTCACCCTGGGCGTCATATTATCTATTGCAGTGGGGTATCGCAGTCACATCTCGGCGCTGGTCTTTGGGATAGGTCTACTGCTGGCTTTTGCTCTTGCCCCAGTGGTGTTCCCTGACCCCTTCTTTCGTGTGGCAATGGGCGACCTGGTGCCACTCCTGGTGATCCTGGCTGCCTTTGCCGTCTCCGCCCGGAACGCCTTCGACAGCCGTGGCCATACCCGTTTGTTTTGGGCATTGATCACGGCGGGGATGGCGATGTGGTGCTTTAACCAGGGCTGCTGGGCTTGGTTTGAAGTTGTGCTGCGGAAGCCGCTGCCCGAGCCTTCTCCTGGGGCCATGGTGCTGTTTCTTCACATCGTGCCCATCATCGCGGCGGTGGCTCTCCGTCCCCACCAGGCCGATGAGCGTGAAGGGATGGTGCCCAGCGCTTTGAACGTTCTCATCCTCCTGATGTGGTGGATTGTCGCCTATGCCTTCATTGTTTTCCCGGAAGCATACATTGTCCCGGATGTCGCGTCCTACAACACCCGCCGGGATTTCCTCTACGACTTGGACGAAATAATACTGATTATCGTCTCTGCATCGGCGTTTTTCAGCAGTTCCGGACCGTGGCGCCAGATTTATCGCAACATCTTTGTCGCCACCATCATTTACGCATTGTCATTGGAAGTGTTGAGTGCTGCTCTGGTTCGCGGTTTGTATCAGACCGGAGGGATTTACGACGCTCCATTTCTCGCAGCTGTGCTCGCATTTCTTTGGGTTCCTCTCGCCGGGCGGCGCTACCTTCGCGACGCCCCGACGATGCATTTCAGCACAAGAGCTATCCGGCCGATCGCATCTCAACTGGCAATGCTCGCCCTACTCTCCCTCCCTCTCATGGGTTATTGGGCATTGTTCTTGAGCCACGACCCGCCTTATCTGCGTCAGGTACGCTTTACCGTGGCAATGGGCGGCGTCGCCGTTCTTGCCTTCCTGGTCTTCCTCAAACAACATCTGCTGGACCAGAAGCTTCTGCAACTGCTCAGGCATTCTCGCAATAGTTTCGACAACCTCCAGCGCCTGCAAGGGCGCGTGATCCAGCAAGCCAAACTGGCTTCGCTCGGAGAGCTTGTCGCGCTCGCCGCCAGCGAACTGGAGTTCCCGCTCACCGCCATACTCGGCAGCTCCGAACGCATGGCTGCCAGCAGCAATCTCAGCCGCGAACAACTTGCCAATGCCCAGAAAATTGGTCAACAGGCGCGGCGCACTCGCGAACTTGTCAACGATTTGCTGAGCTTCGCTCAGCAAACTCCGGGAGAAAAGAATCCGCTCGAACTGAAGCCTCTTCTGCAGCGCGCGGTGCAAATGGAAGGATTCAAGCTGGAAAATAAAAAGATCAGCCTGACCGTGGAGAGCAACACTGCTTTGCCCCGCGTCCTTGGTAATCCCAACCAGCTCTTACAGGCCTTTCTCCAGATCGTCGAGAATGCGGTGGACGCACTCCAGGAAATCGGCGGTGGACGTCTGCAGATCTCGCTCTGGAGTGAGGACAACGAGTTGGTCATCCAGTTTGCCGATTCCGGACCCGGCCTGCGCGATCCCGAACGCGTTTTCGACCCTTTCTACACCACCAAGCCAGTCGGCAAAGGTACCGGCCTCGGACTCAGCGCCACCTACGGCGTGATCCAGGACCATAAGGGACAGATCACTTGCTACAACCGCCCCGAAGGCGGCGCAGCCTTTGAAATCCGCCTGCCCGCTCTCAAGATACCTCTTCCCTTCGCCGAGGCCGCCCGCGCCTGAACCGGTGCCTGAAAAATCTGCGATCAGAACAACTCTGGCTACTGTTTCAAGGCGATCGTATCTTGCGCTACCTGATCGAATGTCGTGATGACCCGAGCATTCGCCTCATAGCTGCGCTGCGCGACAATAAGATTCGCGAATTCCGTGGCGATGTCGACATTCGATTGTTCGAGCGCGTCCCCGGAAATGCTGCCTAGTCCGCCACTCGTTGGGGCCCCGATGTCCGGCTGACCGGAGGCAAGAGTGGTCGAATAGGTATTGTCCCCATTACGCGAAAGCCCCTGCTCGTTGGCAAAGCTGGCGAGCCCGATCTGCCCCAGGGTTGCCGTCGTTCCATTGCTGAACGATCCTGTAATCGTGCCATCCGAACCGATGTTGAAACTCTGCAGAGTACCGCTACTGGCGCCATCCTGTTGAATGGAGGTGGTGCTGCTGGCCGCCGCCGTTTGGGTTAGGAGCCCAACGCCCGTCGGACCAAATACGTGCCAGGTGAAGGTAAGTTGATTGGCTCCGTCGGCGAAAACTTGTTGCGCGCCGCCGCCCGCGGCGGGTGGAACATCAATGGTCGGATTCGTCGCAGAAGCGCTGCCACCATCGGGAGTGATCGTGTTCAAGGTCCCATTGCCATTGAAATTGAGAGTGCCCGTAGCCAGCGTAACAGGACTGGTAGCGCCGGCAATGTCGGCGGCAGGCACCGTAACCGCGTAGTTCCAGGTGTTGACGACGGCAGGAATAGCGGCGGTGGCATTCACGCCGTTGGCTCCCGCATTGCTGCTCCAGGTAAGGTTTGCCGAACCCGTCCCCGCGCTCGTCGCGGCAAAATCGCCGGCAGCGCCAGTGACACTGGCGGTGAAATTGATTACGCCGTTGCCAGCGTCCACCGCCGTGGCATCGGGGTTGGCGGCTGTGCCAGTTCCATAGCCCCCCGGAGAAGCCGTTCCGGCGGCATCCGCATAATTGTCATTGATCGCGTTCACCAGATTTGCCGTGGTTTCTGCGACTGTGGCGCCGACATAAACGTCATTGCTTCCGGCGGCCGGCGCGTTCGTCGTGAAGGTATACGTCTGGCCGCCTACAGTCACGGTTTGGGTGGAAACGGGGAGGGCGGTCATGGTGAGCGCTCCGGTCGCCGCCTGGGCGGGGACAGCGGCAACGGCGGGAGAGTTGGCGCTCGTGTAAGTAAAGGTGACTTGGTGCGCCGCTCCGAGAGAGTCGTAAATCGTTGCTTGCGTGGAATAGGTGGCGCCAGCTGCCGAGGTGGCATCGAGATTCGAAGTGAGGCTTACGTTGCCCGTCACCACCGCGGGACTCGCGGTGCCGGCCCCTAATGCCAGCGTCCCGAGCCCTCCACTGATGTTGACGGCGCCATTGACCGCCTGGTACCCGAGGACCTGCTGGCCGTCAGCGGTTTCAAGCAGGTTGTCCGTGCCCACCTGGAAGTTCCCGTCCCGGGTGTAACTGTCAACTCCGTTTTGCTGGACCACGAAGAAGCCATTGCCGTTTATCGCAACATTAGTGTCGATGCCAGTCGAAGTGACGTTCCCCTGCGTAAAGTCAGAGGTTTCAGAACTGACCTTCACGCCCGCGCCCTGCTGAATCGGATCCCCGGCTCCATCCGTTCCAAGATTCTGGTAGAACAGATCGGCGAACTGGATCTGCTGGTCTTTATAACCAATGGTATTGAGGTTGGCCAGATTGTTGGCAGCGGTTGAGAGCGCGGCCGACGTGGCGTCCAGTCCGGAAAGAGGTATCGAGAAATTGGGCATTGGAACTCCTTAGTGAGATATGGAATTGAAAGCTGGTGTAACTATTGAATTGGCGCTGGCGCTCGAGTTTGCGCCAGAAACCCCGCCGACATCGTTGACCAGCGTCTGCATAAGCTCCTGGATCTGAGTCAGTTCCCCGAGAGAGTCGAACTGGGCGAGTTGGGTAACGAACTGATTGGGATCGACAGGATCGAGCGGGCTCTGGTTTTGCAGTTGCACGGTCAACAGTTGCAGGAATGTATTCGTCAAGTCGACGCCCGGATCCGTGGAAGTGGATGACGATGCGGGCGCGGAAGCCGCCGCCGAGGAGGATGCTGCCGATGGGCCGGAAGCGGTATGTGCCGAACTGAACGCTTGCAATAACGAAATGGACACGATTACATCCTCCTAGGCAAGAATGCTGACGCTCATGCGACTTGGTTCGGTTCCGACGGGTGGGTCTGAGATAAGAAGATCCGCCGCCGGCTCCGTACCACTTTCCTCCGGCGCGTCCGCGCTCACGGCGGCAGATGGCGGGTTGGGCGTTTGCGAAAAATGTTGTCGCGACTGACCCTGCTGAAAACCAGTCGCCGTCTGCAGGCCGGAGCGTCCGTGATCGAAGTTGACGGCTGTAAGGTTCAGGTGACTGTTATTGAGTCCGGATTCCAGACCCGGAACTTCGGAACTGAACCAGCGCGCAATATCCCTCTCACTATGAACCGTGACGCCCACCTGACTTTGCTGGACGACCGTGTGAATCTCAACCGCGCCAAAGGCGTCTGTACGCAGGCCGAAATGCATCTGGGCGTTCGGCTGCAAATCAACATGAACATCGGCAGTTGGAACCGACGCCACCGGGACCGGCGGCGCGGAGTCAAGCATCTGGTGACTTTGTGGAAGTGCGGTCGCGGCCTCCGAAGTAACCGGGTCCTGCGGGGCGGAAATCGAAGGCAAGGGAGCACCGGGGGCAGGCAACGCGTCTTTCGCCGGGGCGGCGCTGCTCGAAGGGATGGGTAAAGAGTTCGCCGAAAGTGAGGTAGCAGGGTTAGGACCGGCGGAGGATGGTAACGATGTCGCATCTGCCGGGAGCGCTGCGGAGGACTTCTTTTCGGTCGGTGCGCTCTGCGACATGGTGGTCGGAACGACGGTAGAAACTCCAGTCTTGGCGTCGCTTCTCAAATCGTTGGCGACTGCCGACGGCGAGCCGCCGGGGCTTACGGCCATCGATGCGAATGGCGGCACATGAGAGTCGCGATCTGAGGCGACATTCGACGTCGTAATGCCCGCTGTAACAATGGCTGCGGTAAAGGAGGGCACATTATTACTGTGAACGTTGACAACTTCTGTGCCAACAGGGTCATTGTTGACGTTAGATACGGGTCCCGTTGTGGCGCTTGGTCTCGCGATACTTGTGCTTCGCGGCGAGGAAGGCTGACGGGTTGCGGGATCGAAGGCTGCGGGAATTGTGGGGCCGTCCCCTGGATTTCCCGTAACTGGGGAGGCTGCCTGCGGCTTTTCGGAGGCTGCTGCGACGACTCGGCGCGGAACGCTACCCGTCGTAACCGGCGGCAAGTCTGTGATCGACGTTGCGAAAGGTATCGCCGATGTAACCATGGCAGCGGGCGGACTGGATGTACTTAGACTTGAGTTGCCGACTGTCTCAGACGCTATCCTGTCCGAAGAATTGTTTGAGACCGATAACCAAGTGCCTTGCGGGTTGGGTATCGCGGCGGTGGATGGTCCAGCTGTTATCGCCACAGCGACGGGCTGGACAGTCGTGTCAATCGCGAAACCAGAGTCTCCACTTCCAAATTGTGAGTTATGCTCGCCGCCACTCATCGTGTGGGATGAGGAGTTCATCGCGAGCTGCGGGGAAGAGCCCACCTGATTGAGCGCAACGAAGTTCCCCGCGACAACCGGCAGTGGGGCTGACGCTGGCGGAGCCACCGGTGCAGATTGGACAAGAGTGAGCGGTTCTGGCGGCGCAATCTCGGATTGAGGGTTTGCAGGTTGGTTAATCGCGAAACTGAATCTTCCGGCCTCAGTCACCGCTCGCGCCGTTGCGGCCAGTGAAGAAACGGTTGAAGTTGGTGAGTTCGCAACGTCCGCCGCCTGCACTGCTACCGGCGAGAAATTTGCTGGTGACGCCGAATCGGCAGTTGGAAGCGTGGCGGGTTCTGGTGAAACGTTGGAAGACTTCGCGCTGGCCTCACCTGTTTGCGTACCTGACGAGTGCGTGGGCGATGCCAATATGTCGAAAGCTTCGAAAATCTGGTCTTTCGCCGATGACGATGTCGATGTCGAAGTGGATAACGAAGCCTCGCGGCTTAGAGAATCGTTACCAGCGGACAATGAAGTCGCGATCGGAAGTGCCATAGGAAGTGCGATCGGAGGTGCCATCGGAAGTGCGACGGCGTCCTGACCATCAAGCGACGAGGCTGGTACCGGAGTTAGCAACGCATTCAAAACCGAAAAAGTAGCTGCATCTGTAGCCGCTGGCGACGCGGCAGCAGTCGTTGGTGATAAGATTCCTGGCTGTTCGGCGGAGGTGGCGGCGAACTCAGCCGGGAACCTTGCTTCCTTTTTAGAGACGGCTTCGCCCTCGAGACCAGCATCCAGTTTCGCCTCCGACTTAGACGAGGTTTTACCCGTGAACAGCAAAACCTGATTTAGTGCCTTGAGACTTGCAGGAGGATTCGCATCGTAAGTTGGAGGTGCCTTGGCCGCAAATTTGATGTTATTGGAAAAGTTACTGGCGAAATTACTGGCAAAGTGATCCGTGAGGTTTGACTCGAGGTCGTCGGCCAGTGTCGTTGGCCCAGCTAAAGTGGACTGGCCTTGGTGCTGTTCCGGCGCAGAACCCGATATAGAAGAAGCAAGTTCCGCATTGAAATTCGACGGCTCCGCGGACAACGCCCTGATCACGGGAGAAACCGATGGAAGCGGCAGCGTCGGAATGAATATCGCGTCAACCTGCATACGAGTGTCCTACAATCGTTTGCATTCGGTGCACCAATCGAGAGCATGGGTCTCGTGTGAATTGCTGATCGGCGATCCTTGAATTGTCAGCGACTTACAACAGATACCACGGCTCGCGGATCGCGCAGTAGGAATGAGGACGAGGCGAATGCGGCAAGCGTTGCCCGGTAACTCCCGGCAAAAATAAGCCCAACCATTCAGTCTGAATTCAGCTGCGACGATGCCAGCGTTGTAACAGGTAATCCGCATCCAGCTTCTCCTGCTGGCGGCGCAATTCCTCTTGCTGGTAAACACGGTGCTGGCGCGTCCACAAACTCTCAAGCGCTTCTCGTTCGCGATACGCCTGATGATATTCGCCCAGTGCCTTTTGCCTCAGAAGTTCTAGTTTGCGAATTTCACACTGGAGTTCCTCGCGGTAGCGTGCCACGTTCTCCCGCAGAAGCGACCCGAACTGGAGTTCGGCTGCGCTGCATCCGGCCGTCAGCCCCTCCGAATTGAACTGCTTTGAATCAGACAGGAATCGGTCCAGTTGTGCCCGCGTTTCCTCGGCGCGGGAGATCTCGAGGTTGATTCTCTGCAGCTGAAGCGTTCGCTGCCGCTCGATGGCTTGGCGTAGACGCAATACATGGGCGAGAGCGAAATGGAAGGGCATAATTTAGAAGGCCGCACTTAGCAGCTCACTCTTCAAGCTCGCAGCGCCATGAGGCGATCTAGCGAGTCTTTCATGCCCGCAACTTCCCGCGACGACTGCCTGAGAAATTCGCCGAGCTGAGGCATTAGTGTGACCGCGCGATCGAGATCGGGATCGCTGTTTTTTTGGTACGCGCCGATGCGGACAAGTTCCTCGGAAGCCTTGTAAGTGGCGAAAAGACGGCGGATCAGGTTGGTTTTTGCCAGGTGCTCGTCGGAGATCACCGCCGGCATAATGCGGCTGATGCTGTCGAGAATGGAGATCGGAGGATAGTGACTCTGGGCAGCCAGGCGGCGATCCAGCATGACGTGGCCGTCAAGCAAAGCACGGGCAGCATCGACCAAGGGGTCGTTCTCGTCGTCGCCTTCCATGAGCACTGTGTAGAAACCGGTGATACTGCCAGACTTGAAGGAGCCCGCCCGCTCGATGAGCCGGGCAAGCAAAGTGAAGACCGAAGGGGTGTAGCCTTTGGCGGTTGGCGGCTCGCCGGCTGCGAGTCCAACTTCGCGTTGCGCCATGGCGAGACGAGTAAGGGAATCGACGATCAGTAGCACTTGCTTGCCACGGGCGCAGAAATATTCCGCAATCGTTGTCGCCGCCAGACCGGCGCGGATGCGAAGCAGCGGATCCTGATCGGAGGTGGAGACTACCACCACCGAACGTCTGCGGCCGGCCTCACCCAGCGAGTTGAGAAGTTCACTCACCTCGCGGCCACGTTCTCCGATCAGGCCGAGCACGGTAAGGTCGGCGCTGGTATTGCGCGCCATCATACCGATGAGCGTGCTTTTGCCGACGCCGCTGCCACCAAAAATACCCACGCGCTGGCCCCGTCCGCACGTAAGGAAGGCATCAATCGCTCGGATGCCGCACCCGAGCGCTTCCCGAATGGGAGTGCGCTCCAGCGCCAGTGGAGCTTCACGATCGAACGTAGAACGTTCGTGGCAAACCGGCGACGCGAACCCGTCGATCGGACTTCCATCGCCATCGAGCACCCGCCCCAGCAGTTGGTCACCCAGGCGCAAGCAGGGACGCTGTCCCCACACGACGATCTGGTCGCCATATCGGATGCCTGTCGGACGGCGCAACGACATCGACAGGACGGTGTGGCCGCGGAACCCGACAATCTCCCCCGGCCAGCGGCACCCGTGCGAGTCGATGATTTCGCACGCTTCGCCAACCGTACAGAACGGCCCTTCGGATTCGACAAGTTGGCCAACCACCTGAATCACGCGACCGCGCCAGCGCAAAACCGAGGCGTGCTCGAGGTGCGAGAAGTAGGCTGCCAGTAGCTGCGCCATTCAACCGCCTTCCGGCCCTCCACCTGTTTCTGAGGAATGCGTCGGCGCGGAAACTGCCGCGGTGACCGGCGTCTTTCGATACGCCCCCGGTCGTGCGGCGAGCAGGTCCAGCAATCCTGTTTCAATTTCCTTGAGCTGCGATTGCAGACCTATTTCGGTGCAACCGAGCGAGGTTTCGAGGCGGCATCCTCCCACCGCGATGCCCGGATCTTCATGAATTTCCGGCGCGGGATTATCTCCCACCTGGCAGGCAAAATAGCGCCTCCAGTCGGCCGCTTCCCGCGGGTGAACATGGAGATTGACTTTCGTGCCGGTGTCGAGTTTTTCCAGGGTTACCCGCACGATGCCAGCCAAGGCCTGCGGATCGATTTGCAGCTCGCGATGCAGTATTTTTCGCGCGATCGCCAGCGCCAGCTCGACCACCTCTGCTTCGATGCGGCCGTAGTAATTCTGCCGTTCCCGGGCGAACTCCTGGAGAGCCTGGGCGATCTCTCCGCGATGCTTCGCGATGGTCGCTTCGAATTCCGACCGCAGCTGCTTTTGCGCGCTTTGTCGTCCCTGCTCGAAGGCTTCGGCATGCTGCTGGCGGCTCCATGCCTCGGCGGCCTGGCCGGTATCCGTCGCCACATCACCCGCGCCCTTCGCGACCCCGGCATCGACATACGCGAAGGGCGAGGAGTCCGAGGCACGCTGGCGCTTCGGAGCACTAGACGACATATTCCTCCTGCGATTCCGCGCTCAATACCAGTTTGCCTTCCGTTTCCAAACGGCGCGCTACGTCTACGATCTCGCGCTGGGCTTGGTTCACGTCTTTGGCGCGCACCGCTCCCAACACCTCCATGTCTTCTTTCAGCATGTCGACGGCGCGCGATGACATGGATTTGAAAACCAGGTTTTTCAGTTCCTCGCTGGCGCCTCGCAACGACAGTGCCAGAGTTTTCTTGTCCAGCTGTCCCAGCAGTTCGCGAATCCCGAGTTCCGGTACTCCGAGCAGATCTTCGAAGGTGAACATCAGGTTGCGGATCCCCAGCGCCATTTTAGGATCGTCTTTCTCGATCGTCTCCAGGATCCCCTTGCTCTTGATCGGCTCGAGCTGATTCAAAAGCTCGGCGGCCCCCTTGAAGCCGGCATAGGCGCGCCGGCTTTGTTCTCCGACCGACTCCAGATGCTTGTTCAGCGTGAGCGCAACTTTTTGGGCAACTTCCGGGGAAAATTGCCGCAACTGCGCCAGGCGCTTGACGGTTTCGGCTCGCACTTCTTCCGGCAGGCGCAATAGCAGCGTTGATGCTTGGCGAGCATTCAAATGGGCCAGGATGAGAGCGATCGTCTGCGGATGTTCGACTTCCAGGAACTTCGCCAATTGCTGCGGGTCCGCGTCCTGCAAGCTTTCCAGGTGCACGGCGTTCTGATCCATCGTGTTGGCGACCTGCTCGAGCAAACGCTGCGCAACCGTCTCGCCGAATGCCTTGATCAGCAGTTTCTGTGCGTATTCCGGACCGCCGTCGGTGAGATAAGCATGCGTGACCGTGAGCTGGTGATACTCCTCCAGTACCGCAATCGCCGTCTCGGGCTTGAATCGCTCCAGTTCTGCGATGCGCCGCGTCAGCCGCTGCACATCATTCTCCGGGAGATTGCGGTAGATGTGGCTGGCAGCCTCTTCGCCCAGCACCACCATCAGAATGGCTGCCTTCTGCAAACCCGGATTGGAGACGGCCGTGGCCACTACGATTGCTTCCCTCTAGGTAGACCGTTTTTTTTCCCCCGGTTCCTTCTGCTCATCGCCATTCCTTGCAGATTTTTTCCCCGGCTGCGGCCTTACTTGGGCCGCTGATCCCGGATCCAGCTCTGTACCAGCCGACTGGAGGCCGCGGGTTCGGCTTTGATCTTGTCGGTCAGCTCTTTTTTCAGGGCCCCGGCCCGCTTGACCTCTTCGCTGATGGCAGGCAGGCCGATGCCCCCGAGCACGTTGCCCGACACTCCTCCCGCCGCTAGAGGCTGGGCCAGATGCGCCGGAATCTGCTGGAAGGCCGCGATCGCATGTTTCTTCACCGGGTTCAGGACCAGCGCATATACCGCCAGGAACAGCAGCGTGATTCCCACGTAACGCAACACGCCAAACCAGTTCCGCCAGAGAAGACGATACTTCTCCAGCTTGCCGGGAGCCGTCGGCGCTTCGACCGGGATGGTCTGGAACGAGAGGTTTTCGACCGCCAGCAAGTCACCCCGCTGATCGTCGACTCCGATCGCAGCTCGAGCCAGTTTTTCGATGGCCGTCATCTCCTCGGGAGTGCGCTTGCGCCGGGTCGTCGTGGACTTGCCGTTTTCCGGCTTGCTCTCGACGGCATCATCGACCAAGATCGACGCGGTGATCCGGCGGACGCGTCCCGCCGGATTGACAACGTGGCGGATACTCTTGCTGACTGCAAACGTCGAGCTGTCGGACTTCGAACTCTGGTTGTCAAGAGCCGAAAACACGCTCGAAATGTTAGGCGAAGGGGAGGCCGCGCCCGCGGCGTTGCCGCCCGGCGTCCCAGGCGACGTCGTAACCGGCGGCGCCACCGGAGTTACCGCGGCCGAGCTGCCCGGAACGTTGCTGGTCACGCCCGGCACGCCCGCCGGATTCGCCCCACCCGCGAGTTCCTCGGTATGTTGCTGCGCGAGCGCCACCGTCGACTTCGGATCGTAGATTTCAGAGGTGTCCTCGCTGCTGCTTGCGTCGTAATCGACATGCACGCTGGCCCGGACGTGGTCAACGCCGACGACGGGATCGAGGGCGTGCACGGCCGCCGCCGCCAGCTCTTCGTCGGAATCGAAGGACGCTCGTCCGGACGGTCCGCGCCGGGCGAGAAACGACATCGCCGTCTCCGCATCGACGACGGTAACATTTTCCGGCCGCAAGCCATCGACTGCGCTTGCGACCAGTTGCGGAATCGCTTGCTGGGCTTCGTGCGAAAGCGTGCCTCCACGCGTTTTCACGATGACGGCGGCCTTCGATTCGTGCTCCTGCTCGCTGAACAGCGACTCGCGCGGCAGCACCAGGTGCACCCGTACCGCTTCGACCTCGCTCAAAGTCTGCAGCGTGCGTTCCAGTTCCCCTTCCAGGGCGCGCTGGTAATTCACTTTTTCGCTGAAATCCGATCCCGCCCAGTTGGGCGTGTCGAAAAGCTCGAAACCCAGGCGGGCGTTTCGCGGCAATCCCTGCGCCGCGGTCTCCAGGCGTGCCACATCGAGCTTATCGGAAGGGACCAGCACGCTTCCCCCATCCGGGGAAATTTCGTATGCGATATTCTTGGCCGCCAGACGGCTTCCCATGGCCTGCGCATCCTGCGGCTTCAGACCTGAATAGAGAACGACATTCTTGTGATCGAGCAAGGCCACGAACACCCATAAGGTCGCACCCACCGCCGCCGCGCCGCCCGCCAGCAGCGCCTTCTGCTGCAGGCTTAGACCGCGCAGAAAGTCTTGCATTTGTTGGAGCCACTCACCCAAGATCTCGAAACCTCCCGCATTCCCCGCCCGTCAACCTTGTCCAAGATCAGAACTGCATGTTCGAGATCTGCTGGTAGGCCTGCACAATCTTGTTCCGCACCTGCATCATGAGCTGAAAGGAGAGATCGGCTTTCTCGACCGCAATCATCGCGCTATGCAGGTCCGCGCCTTGGCCGTTCAGTAATTGCGCAACCTGGGTGGCGGCATCGCCCTGCGCGCCTTCCACTTGATCCATCGACTGCTCGAGAGTTTCGAGAAAGTTACCGCCATCGGCGGAGGCGGCCGGGTTAACGTCGGCGGGAAGAATGCGAATGGGCGAAATCGAATTGCTCATAGCTGAACCTCGGATGCCCGGCTGGATGCACCGTTTTTTCTACCGCAGCAGGTCGAGTGACTGCGAAATCATGTTTTTCGTCGCCTGCACCGCCGCCGCGTTGAGTTCGTAAGCGCGCACCGCGCCCAGCAGATCCGTCATTTCCTCGATGGGATCGACTTGCGGATAGGCCACGTAGCCTTGCCCATTCGCGTCGGGATGCCCGGGCTCGAAGCGCATCACCGGTGGCCGCTGGTCCGAGACAACCGCCGCCACGCGCACCGCGGCAGCGTGTTCGCGCGCGAAGCCAGCGAGCGAGAGCGAGAATCGGGGAGCGCGTTGCGCCTGAAATACGACCAACTGGCGGCGATAGGGGCCGCCCCCGGGAGTCCGCGTCGTTTGAGCGTTGGCCATATTGCTTGCGACCACCTCCGCGCGCTGCCGCTCCGCTCCGAGCGCCGAGCCACTCAGTTCCAGCATGCCGAACAGGTTCATGATGTGCTCCCTCCGCTAATCGCGCTCGACAGCCGGTGAAACTCGGCTTTCAGAAACTGTACAGCCACCTGAAAGCGCAATTGGTTCTGCGCCAGCAGCAGGGACTCGCGTTCCACCGAAACATTGTTTCCATCCGGCCTTTCCAGCAGTCCGCGAATCTCGTGCGCCATGGGGGTGAAGGATGCTCTTGACAGCCAGGGCCGGGAAAATGACGGCTCATCTTCGCCGGTCATGGCTCGCTCGATTTCCCCGGCAAAGGGACGTACATCTCGCGTATGGTATCCGGGCGTATCGATGTTGGCCAGGTTCGAGGAAATAATTTGATGGCGGAGGGCGCTCACGTCCAGAACGCGCTCCAACCCGCGTATCAGCGCGGTATCGATCAGGGACATGTTGGCTCCTTGTTGGGCTTGCCGGAGAAAACGTTATGCTTGGCGCGCCCCTCTGTGTCCAGAACACCTTGTTGGTAGTTATTGCGCGGCGGCAGCCCAAACTCGCGCACTTTATTGCGCACCGTGCGCAGGCTCACCCCCAGCAACTCGGCGGCACGCGCGCGGTTCCCCCCCGTCGATTCGAGCGTCATGGCGAAAAGCTCGCGTTCCATCTCTTCGAGCGACAGACCTGGCTTCCACTCCGGCCGCAGCCCGTCAGAAAACACCTGTTTTTCCGAACTCTTCGTAAACGCCTTGTTTTCGTGATGCAGAGCTTCGATGCCAATCTCGCCTCCGCGGGACAATGCCACCGCCCGCCGCACAAAATTCGCCAGCTCGCGAACGTTGCCCGGCCAGGCGCGCGCCTCGAGATGAGCCACCAGTTCTTGCGAAAAGCGCGCCTGCGTCGGGCCGGTTCCTCCCGCCCGGGAGGTGGAATAGAGCGCGGCGAAATGCTCCGCCAGTTCACGAATGTCGCCCGTGCGCTCGCGCAGCGGCGGCAAGGAAATCGGAATTACATTCAGGCGATAGAAAAGATCGGCGCGAAATCCACCCTCCGCGACCGCGGCTTCGAGCGAGCGGTTCGTGGTGGCGATGACGCGGATGTCGACGTGGACCGTCTGGTTCGACCCCAGCCGGTCGAACTCGCGCTCCTGCAGGGCGCGCAGCAATTTCGGCTGCAGTGCCAGCGGCATCTCCCCTACCTCGTCGAGCAGCAGAGTGCCGCCGTCGGCCGCTTCGAACTTCCCGGGACGAGTCACGACCGCCCCGGTGAAGGCGCCGCGCGCATGCCCGAACAATTCGCTCTCCAGCAGAGTTTCCGGAAACGCAGTGCAGTTCAGCGCGATCAGTGGCCCATCCTTGCGGCGGCTGAGCCGATGAATCAGCCGGGCGATCAACTCTTTGCCGGTGCCGCTTTCCGCTTCGATCAGAATATCGGCGTCGGTCGCCGCTGCCTGCCGCGCGCGATCCAGCGCCCGCTCCCACGCGGGAGAGCGCCCGATCAGCTTTTGCGTGTCTTTGCCAAACTCCTCCGCTCGGCGTAAAACCTGCTCGACCGCCAGTTCGAGTTTTTCGAAAGAAACCGGCTTCACCAGGTAATCGCAGGCTCCGTTACGCATGGCGTCGACCGCATCGGGCACACAGCCATAAGCGGTTAATAGAATGACGGCCGTGCGTGAAGATGAGATCTGCACCTCGTGCATCAGGTCGAAACCGTCGCGGCCCGGCATGCGTACATCGGTGATGACAAGTGAGTGCTGGTCGGCGCGAAACTTCTCTAGCGCCTCCGTGCCGTTCACGGCGACGTCGACAAGCCATCCCCGTCGCTGGAAGCGCGCTTCGAGGGCCGCGCGCATGCCGGCATCATCGTCGGCAATGAGCAAACGCTTCATCGCTCGCCTCCGGATTGCAAGATTCCATGGGCAGGCTCGCTCAGATTCTTCGCTCGATGTTCTTCGGACACTTCGGGGGATACTTCGGCGGATACGTCGGCGAATCGTTCAGCGGACAAACCTCCCGGCCCAACCCCTGCACTGCGGGGGAGGCGCAAGCGGAAGGTGGTGCCACATCCGGGATGGCTTTCGGCCGCAATCGATCCCCGGTGCTGTTCGAGAATGCGATGGCAGACGGCAAGTCCAAGACCGGAACTGCCCGGCCGGGTGCTGAATCCTGCCGCAAAAATGCGCGGCAGATCGTTCGCCGCAATGCCGGGCCCGGTGTCGCGCACTGAGATTTCCACGCCGCCTGTGTCGACCGCCACATCGTCTCCTGTCTGACTTCTCTCTGCGTTTGGGCAATCGCTGCCCCGAATCGACAGCCATCCGCCATCAGGCATAAACCGGAACGCATTCAGCGCGAGGTTGAGCAGCACCTGCTCCAGTCGATGCCGGTCGGCCTGAATCTTCACTCCATGCAGCCCGTTGACAACCTGTAGATCAACCCGGGCCTGTTTCGCCAGGGGCAAGAGGAAGTCGTAGGCCCAGTCCAGTAACTGCCCCGCATCGGTAGAGGCGAATTCTGGCTGCGAAGTATCGTGCAGATGCAGCACGTTGTTGACCGTGGACGAAAGTGTGCGCAGGCCGGCCTGCACATGCTCGATCCAACAGCGGCTCTCGCCTTCAAGCTTGGCTTCGGCCAGCAGGCCGGCGAAAAGTTCGAGACTGCCGAGCGGATTGCGGATTTCGTGCGCCAGAAGAGCTGAGACCTCGACCAGCGCCTGCTGCCGCCTCAATTGCTCGCGATCTTGCTCGAGTTTCTTGCTCTCGCTGATATCGCGCACGATAAAAACCGATGTTGCGTGCGCCTCGCTTCGCTCCAGCCAAGCATGACGAATCGCGACCCAGACGGGCACGGGTTGGCTCGAACGACTCGAAAGACTCGAACGATTCAAACGATTCGAACCGGAATTCTCCCGGTCAGGGGGCTCTCGCAGTGCATAGGAAGACTGTAACTCCGCTTCTTCGCCCGTTCGCCGGGCTCGCTCGAGCGCCGCGTGGAGTTCGGCTGGCAAGGCGTCCACCAACTCGAAGCTGCCCCCCAGCAGACGCGCCGCCTCTGGGTTAAGCGTAGAAATTTTCGATTCCGATTCGACGACCAGAACCCCGCACGGCAAGCCTTCAAGAATGCAACGCAGACGCTCGCGGATGCGGTGATTCTCCTCCAGACTGATCTCGAGATCGCGGTTGGTTACTTCCAGTTCCTGACGAAGATGCGCCACCTGTTCCTGTAGCTGCCCATAGGTACGTTCGAGCGAGCCTGCCGCCTCGGTGAAAGAGGCAAAAGCGCGGACTAAAGAACGCTCCGGATCGCGCGCAGCATCGCGTGGCGCTGGATAATTGCTCGACATATGGATAACCCCCTGCAACAGCATGGCCACGCCCGGCATAAATTGCCTTAGAAGAGGCTCATGCTGGCTCCTTTCGCAGACGACCTGTTGCGCTCGAGAGAAGTTACCCGAACTCGACTCGCTAGCAGGCTGCGGAAATACTTCGATGGATGCGGGTTTTGGGAAGGGCACGACTTCAACCGGTGCCGTACGTCGTTTAAAAAGCGTTCGCGCTTCAGCCCCCGAGGTACACTTTTTGCGATCTCAGTTTTCCGCTGTCTGCTCGGCCACTAGCGCAAATTGCGCAAGGCCGGTTCGGCGAGCAGCAGGTGCTCGGGACGAATCACAGCCTTGTTTTCGGAGAGGATCAGAGCGCGTTCCATGACCGTCTGCAGCTCGCGGATATTCCCGTTCCAGGGCTGCGCCTTCAGCAGTTGCAGCGCGGCCGCCGACAATTCCGGCGCCGGTGGTTGCAAGCAATATTTCGCCAGGAAGTGTGCGGCGAGCTGTCCGATATCTTCGCAACGATCGCGCAGCGCCGGTAGCTCGATGGGGAATCCGCACAGGCGATAATATAAGTCTTCGCGAAATTTTCCTTCGCGAACCAGCGACAATAAGTGCGCGTTGGTGGCGGAAATCACGCGCGCGTCGATCCGTAACAGGTCAGCGCTGCCCAGACGCTGGATTTCCTTCTGCTCCAGAAAACGCAACAGCTTGGGCTGCAGGCTTAACGGCATTTCGCCAATCTCGTCGAGAAAGAGTGTTCCCCCCTGCGCCGCCTGAATTCTTCCCGCATAAGATTGCATGGCTCCCGTGAAAGCGCCGCGGGCATAGCCAAAAAGCTCGGCTTCGAGCATGGTCTCGGGAATGGCTGCACAGTTGACCACCGCGAATGCTCGCCCCCCACGCGGGCTCAAATCATGCATGGATCGGGCCACCACTTCCTTACCGCTGCCCGTTGGCCCCGTGATCATAACCGATGTGTTGCGCGCCGCCAGCAGGCGCGCCAGACGATACACCGGCTGCATGATACTTGAACTGCCAATCATTCCCGGCAGGGGAGCAACGCAGACCGGCTCTGCCTGGCAGCCGGCAATCTCGCCGCACCAGCTTGTATCTTCGCTTTCACTCTTGTACCTATCATCCCGGGAAAGCGCCTCCCATGGTTCCGGCAGCGGCCCCACTTTTGTCCCGACTCTTTCATCAACCTCGGTCGAACCGGAATCGTTGTCCAGCAGAACGACTTCGATCTCTGGATAACGCCGCCGCACCGTGTCACTCAGTTCTTCGGCGTCGAGGTCGGGCAGACAGCGGTCGAGAAACAGCACCTGCCATAACCCACTCTCCAAATGGTAAAGCGCCTCGGCCCCTCCGGTTGCCTGTTCGAAACGGCGCGCTGGAGAATTGAGACTCTTGAGGACGCGCTGGCGCACTGCGGTACTGGGGCTGGCCACTAGAATGTGATCCGCATACGTGGACGGGATGGTCGGCGGCACGGGAGAACTTGTCATAGTGTCGATTGGAACTGGATTCGATTAGAAGGAGATTAGATGGAGATTAGAAAACTCTATCCCCAGCAAACCATCGTGTACTACCACAGGCAAGTTTTTCTTTACAGGCAGGTTGTTCAGGGAAATACAAGGCACTTTCTGTAGGGGCGCGAGGCTGCCCCTTACTTTTCTTTGCTGCGAGGCTTTGGAATTTAACGCCAAGGAATAAAATCGGCAATCAAACCGGGGCGAGACGCGATCATTTCTCCACGAACACGAGCTCTCCGTTTTCCACTTTGATATCTTTGACATTATTAGGAAGCTTCAGCTGGTCGCGCTGTTCGTCGAGTTTCTTTTGCAAAGCTTGATTGACCAGAGAAGCTGGCACCGAGAGATCTCCGACCTTGACTTCCGTGGTATCGAAAGTCGCGTAACCGTCTTTGGAGCCGAGATGCCCGGCCAGCGTGAGATACACGTCCTTCCCCGCGATCTGCGTGAGAAATTGCCCGCGCACCAGGTCGCCATCCATGGACACCTGATAATCCTTAATATTCGGAACCGCTCCCGGGTACTCCAGCCCGGGACTCACAGATGGAGCTCCACCGCCGGATGAGGCGCTGGCGGAAGGGTTCGCGGGCGTCGGCGTCGTTACCGGCAGAAGCCCCGCCGCTTGCGCGAGAGCCGCTGACAGCTCGGCCGAATTGACACGCACTTCGCTCTCCCCTTCGCCGCCAGCTTTAGGAGCAGTCAGTTGGTTTACCTTTTCCTGAAAGGACTGCGCGTCGGCCGCGGCCGTCGCCGGCGCCAGCGCGGGAGCAACCGGCGCCGGCCGTCTCAGCGCGAGAACGAGCGCAACCACCGAAATTGCCAGAGTCGCAAAACTGATAACGTTTCGGAGCTTCACGAGGAGACCTCCGCCGGCGCGATCTTTCGTCGCTAGCTTTTTATGGTACGCGAGGTAAGCGGCAGGCTTGAGATGACTTAGGTGCTAAGTCCAGCAGCCTTGTGGCGCCACCGTCCGGACTCACAGGATTCAGGCAGTTAACTTCGGCGGCTTTACTTCATTCGACTATCGCCAACACATCCCCAGGATTCACCGTCGCGCCCGGAATTGCGGATATCTTTTTCACGACTCCTTTTTTTGGTGACTTGATTTCATTTTGCATTTTCATCGCTTCAACGACAACAATGCCCTGGCCGGCTTCGACCTCAGAACCTTCTGCCACCAGGATTCGCACTACGCGCCCCGGCATCGGAGCTAGGATTTTCCGCGGTCCCTTTTCCTCGCCGCCAGCCAGTTGGCGCGAACGCAAGGAACGCGGATCCCGCAACTGAACTGCGAAACGAGCACTGCCCACCCACATGTGAAGATCCGTGGCCGTCTGCTCGCGCTTGATTTCGTAGGAGTGCCCGTCGACTAACAGGGATAGAACGTCGCGCCGTGGTATCACCGCGTCGACACGTACGACTCGCCCGTCAAGCCGGCACTCCCATCCCGCAGCGCTTTTTCGAAGCTCAAGCCGGTGCGGCTTGCCGCTCTCTTTTCCACCCGTTTCTCCGCCGACAAGGATCTCGTAGATCATAAATCTCAGCGAAGCCCTTCCGATCGTCCGTTCTGCTTCCAGCGGGATGGAACGATCGCCGGTTCTCCGCCCGAGTTCCCATTCTTGGGGCCGGGAGAAGCAGGATCGAGCACCGCAAACATTCCAGCGGCGATGGCAGCGATCGCTTCCAATTCCTCTTTTTCCCCGGACGGCATGTCGGAACCCGATCCCGCCTTGCTCTTTGCCAGCAGTCGATCAAGATAGCCCGTATCGAGTCGTCCCGCTCGAAAATCGCCATCCCTCAGGATGCGCCGAAACAGAGAAATGTTGGTCTTGATACCCGCAACAAAGTATTCATAAAGTGCCCGGTCCAATCGCAGGATCGCCTGTTCCCGGTCGGTCGCATAGCCAATCAGTTTGGCGAGCAGCGGGTCGTAATCCATCGGAACATTCCAGCCTTCGTACATGCCGCTGTCACGCCGGATGCCGGGACCGGAAGGTTGCAGCAGAACCGTTATCTTTCCCGGACTCGGGAAATAATTGTTGTCGGGATCCTCCGCGTAAATGCGGCATTCAATAGCATGTCCCCGAATCGCGATGTCCGATTGCGCAAAAGGCAACTTTTCCCCCGCCGCGATCCGTATCTGCAGATGCACCAGATCGAGTCCGGTGGTTAACTCGGTCACCGGATGCTCTACCTGCAGGCGCGTATTCATTTCGAGGAAATAGAAATTCTTTTGCTGATCGACCAGGAATTCAACCGTGCCGGCATTGGTATAGTTGGCCGCCTGCGCTACTTTCACCGCAACTTCGCCCATGCGGCGCCGCATATCCGGATCGACAATCGGCGAAGGCGCTTCTTCCAGAACTTTCTGGTGGCGCCGCTGGATCGAGCACTCGCGCTCTCCCAGCCACACGGTATTGCCATGCTCGTCGGCCAGCACCTGCATCTCGATGTGGCGCGGATTGACGATCGCCTTTTCTATATAGACTTCGCTGTCGCCGAAAGAGCGCTGCGCTTCGCTTTGAGCGGACTCGAGCGCCGAACGAAGCTCCCGACGAGTATGCACCAGCCGCATGCCCTTGCCGCCGCCTCCCGCCGCCGCTTTCAACATCACCGGATAGCCTATGCGCTCAGCTACTTCTTCGCCTTCTTCGGGAGAAGCCAGACCGCGCGACGTACCGGGAACAAAAGGTACTCCGGCCTTCTCCATCTGCTGCCGGGCGCTGGTTTTCGAGCCCATCAGATTCATCGAATGTGGAGTGGGTCCGATAAATTTCACGCCCGCGTCCGCGCACGCCTGCGCGAATTTTGCATTCTCTGAGAGAAAGCCGTACCCGGGATGGATAGCTTCGGCCCCGGACCGTTTTGCGACATCCAGGATCTTATCGATCCGCAGATAAGACTCGGCAGCGGGAGCCGGCCCTATCGGATAAGCTTCGTCGGACTTACGGACATGAAGTGCGGCTCGGTCGACGTCGGAATACACGACTACGGCAGCGATGCCCATTTCGCGGCAGGCGCGTAGCACCCGCACCGCGATCTCTCCTCGGTTCGCGATCAGAATCTTCTTGAACATTTCAGTGGCGCGTTAAATGAACCCGCTGGGCCGCACTGATTTTACCCGTGCTGGCCAAATTATGTAGGACGCAAATCACCGGCGGTTGTGATCTTGGATAGGATGGGCGTGCGAGGTTATGAAGTTCTGCGCCTGCGGGGAATCGGGAGCAAACCCGTCCCCGCCAGCGCCAACAGCCTACTGTTTCTGATCCATGACGATGCCGCCCGCCCCTGGCTGTTTTTCCGCCTTGGCTTTCTTCGTGGCCATCGTCTTGTCAACCCACTCGTCAGCTGTCTTTAAATCGGCGGCACGCGCTGCCGGGTCATCGCATTGGATATCCGCCCGTTCCCGGTACATCAGGTTCATGTAAGCCATGGCGTCGTCGTAATCGGGACGAAGCTGAAGCGCCTTGTTCAGATTGTCGATGCCTTCCTGAACGTTGGCCGTATTCTTTTCCTTCACCATGGCGCACACCTTCTTGTCCTTGGCGGGCAAGGAGTCCTCGGGCTTCATACCGAGTTTGGCACGCTCTTCCTGGCGCGGTACATAAGTCTGCGTCCAGTCGATCACGGCTACCGAGTAGTAGGGCTCGGGATCGTTCGGATCGACCTCCGAAGCTTTCTTGTAATACTGTTTGGCCAGGTCGAATTTCTTCTGCTGCAGGTACAAATAGGCGATTCCCTTGATGCTGTTGATGTTCCTGGGATCGACCTGCAACACTTGCTTGTACTCATCAATGGCCTGCTCCGCGGACCGGTTATTGTCAGGAGTGTCGAGACCGGGAATATATTGCTGAGCAAAAGCGGTTGCCAGATAGAGTCGGGCATTGATCAGGGTCGGGTCGAGCGCCACCGCTTGCTGGAAATGGTCAATCGCCTGCTCGAATTTCGAATTCTTATAGGCCTGCACGCCTTTGTTGAGATGATCGCGTGCCTTGAGCTTGCTACAGCCCACGCTCGATAGCATAACCAGCGCGGCGGCGAAAACCACCAACACCTTTTGTGTCATTTTCATTGCTCTATGAATCTCCCTCTGCTGCGGAGTAAAAGAATCGCATGGAGTGCCGGGCGTCCCCGCCCGGCAGCGCGGGCAAGACGCCCGCCGCTACACCGTAAGACCAATCTCTAGCCGCCCGCTTCGATCTTAGCTGTGATCAGGCCAACTTTGTCCACGCCCGCCGAGTGCGCGATATCGATGACGCTCGCAACATCAGCGAAGGGAACATTGTCATCACCCTTCACGAACATGACTTTTTCGGCCCGCGTTTTAAAAATATCCTCAAGCCGCCCCTGCAAGGTTTCCCAAGTCGCCTCATCCTGATTGATCTTAAGTCCAGGCGGATTCCCCGCGCCATGGTCGATCAACTGCACTACGATCGTGCGATCAGGCGGCGGTGGCTGCTGCTTCTGATCCTTCGGCGGCGGCTGCGGCACCAACGCTTCCAAACCTTTGGGCGTCAGCGGCGTGATCACCATGAAAATGATCAACAGCACCAGCAGCACGTCTATCAAAGGCGTGACGTTCATGTTCGCGCTTTGGCCCCCTTTGGAGCCCATTGCCATAGCCATAATCCATCTCCTGTATCGCTACTACCGTATTGCAACCGCTACAGCAATTCTCGCTATTGTCCACCTGTCGGCGGTGGCGGAACCGGAGGCGTTGCACCCGTCGGCGGTCCCAGATTCCCGGCCTTCTTCTGATCCGTCAACAAGCCAAGTTGATCCACACCTGCGGCGCGAACATTGTCGACCACTTCCACCACCCAGCCGAACTTCGCTCGCATATCGGCCTTCAGGAACACCCGTTTGTCCGTCCGGTTCGTCAATTTGTCTTTGATCTTCTGCGTCAGATCATCGGGCTTGATCAGATCGTTTCCGAAAAAAACCTTGTCATCGCGAGTCACCGCGACAAGCAGGGCATCTTCCTTGTCAGCGTCGTGCATGTCTTCGGGGTTGTTCACCTTCGCCATGTCCACGGGGACGCCGTGTTGCAACATGGGAGTGACCACCATGAAAATAATCAAGAGTACCAACATCACATCCACCATCGGTGTGACATTGATGTCGGAGCTGACATTCGCCCCTTCGTTCCGCTTCGCTAATGCCATGGATTCCTATCTCCTGCGTACGCTAAAACCCCAGCTTCCTCGATGGAGCGCCGGGCGTCCCCGCCCGGCTGGACGGGCGAGGCGCCCGTCCCTCCACTTCAGCAACTCATGGGTGTAACTGCGTTCTTACGACCGGCGCATACTCCGGCGCTTCAGGAAGTAATCGATCAGTTCGCTCGAGGAATTATCCATCTCCACGTCGAACGCTTCCACACGACCGGTCAAATAGTTGAACATCATGACTGCCGGAATCGCCACGAACAGGCCGACTGCGGTCGTCACCAGCGCTTCGGAAATACCGCCAGCGACCGCTGCCAGTCCGGTTGCCTTTTCCTTCGCAATACCGTTGAACGCGTTCAGAATGCCGACCACCGTTCCGAACAGTCCCACGAAGGGAGCCGTCGAACCAATCGTCGCCAGTCCGCCTAGGCCACGCTTCAACTCCGCGTGGACGATCGCTTCCGTGCGCTCCAAGGCGCGCTTCGAAGCTTCAATCGTTTCCCCGGGAATCTCGCCCGGGCTATCCTGATGCGCCTTGAATTCCATCAGACCCGCGGTGACCACCTTAGCCAGGTGGCTTTTCTTGTTGCGCTCGGCCACCTTGATCGCTTCGTCAATCTTGCCTTCGCGCAATGCCCCGGCAACCGCGGGAGCGAACGAACGGGACTGGTTCCGGGCGGCATTGAAAGCCATCCAGCGGTCAATCATCACACCGATCGACCACCCCGACATGATGAACAGAATGATAACCACGACTTTCGCCAGAATGCCCATCTGTTTCCAGAGCGAAATCGGGTCCCAACCGACCGAGCTCTCGTCAAAAAGCCAGGCGGCGAAAAGATGGAAATTACACAGTGCGACTGCTGCCAGGTTCACTACCATGAGTTGCTTCTCCTCTTCAGAACTGTTTGGAACTCCTCTTTATTGCTTTGTATCTTTAAACACTAGTCCAGCCTGAATACGATCCGGCCTCATCGTTTCTCGGCCTGACACCGCTTCACTCTGTGGCGATCCGCGGCGGGGCGCGGAAAAACTGCTCCCTTCGCCAAAACTAGCCCGGATCTACACCGTTCCAGCCTGTCGTTCAGAATCGTTTGATGCAAGAAAATCAATGTAGGCAGAATTGCCCCGGGTGCAAAATCACCCTGGCTGCCCGTCTTCGGAAAAAGGTGGGACGGGGAGGGCCTGAAACCGCCAAAAATCTAACCTGCAACCGTCTAACGACTGCAAGCCAATACTATACAGCCAACCGGAAGAGTCTAGCCTCCCGACAAGCTGAAGTTCACCTGAACCTGGGTTTCCACCGCGACCGGTTCGCCATTGAGAAGATAGGGCTTGTAACGCCATTGCTTCACCGCTTCAATCGCCGCCGGCGCCAGCATCGGATGCCCGCTAATCAACTGCAAGTTCTGAATCGTCCCGTCCTTGCTGATCTCCGCCTGCAGGATCACCGTCCCCTGAATGCGGGCCTGCTTCGCAAGTTGGGGATAAACAGGCGTAACTTTCTTGATCAAGAGACCGGTAGCCACGCCCGTTGATACGCGGATGCGCTGCGGAGTCGCAACCTTGGGTACGGCGGTCGGAGTCGAGCTAAGAATTCCGCCCATGACACCGCCCATCGAACCTCCCGGGACGCCGCCCGGAACACCCCCCGGTACACCGCCGCCACCCAGATCCGGCGGGGCTTCTTCTTCTTTGATCATCTGAACTTTATCAGGAATCTTGGTGGGAGTGCGTAACTGGCCGTTGATGACTTCACTCTGAATTTTCACCACCTTCACCGGAGCGGCCGCCGGCGGTGGAGGTGGCGGCGGTGGCGGCGGCGGAGCTACTAGAAACGTCATCAGCTGCGTTTTCGGCAGCGCATCGGTATAGATCAGCGGGATCAGGATCAACACACCAATGAGGGCGACCTGCAGCGTGAACGAAAGAATCGTGGTACTCAACCGCCGCTTGGCTTTGAACCTGTTCCCTGACTCAATGAGGCTGTCTTCAAACATAGGCTTCTCCTACCAGACCGTACGAGAGATTAGACACCAGCTACGCCCTCTTTGCTCCCGCCCTTTGATGCCCCTGTCAGCGTTTGCGTCTGCCCATCCCGCCGCTGTATGCAGGTCAAGATTCTACGCCTTCCAGCTCCATTTAGACCTTAACTTTTTCCTTGGACTGCGCCGGCCCGCTCCCCGGCCGCAGCGGCATCGCAATCGGCTTCTTGCCGCGCTCTCCTCGCCATTCCTGGTACGCCACCAGAATCGGGGCGGCAATCGCAATCGAAGAATAAGTCCCGATCAGGATGCCGATGACCAGCGCGAGGCTGAAATTATGCAGCACCTCGCCGCCAAAAAGAAACAGAGCAAGCACGGTAAGGAAAGTCAAACCCGCTGTCAAGATCGTTCGACTTAACGTCTGGTTAATACTCTTGTTTACAATGTCGCCCAACCTGTCACGGCGCAGGAGCTTGATGTTCTCGCGGATGCGGTCAAAGACCACAATCGTGTCGTTATTGGAGTATCCAATCAGCGTCAGAATGGCGGCAATCACGGTCAATGATATTTCCCGGTCCAGCAGTGAAAAGATGCCCACCGTGATCAACGTGTCATGGAAGACGGTAAGCACGGCCGCAACTCCGTAAATCCACTCGAACCGGAGCGCCAGATAAATCAACATCCCGGCCAGCGAATACAGCGTTGCCAAAACCGCCTGCTTGCGCAGTTGCTGCCCGACCTGCGGACCGACAATCTCCACATTACGGATGCCGAAATCGGAGACAAAAAAACCGTCCTGGAGAGCGGCAATGACTGTGGGATCGGTCACGCCCTTCAATTCGTCGATCGAGCCCAGAACGCCCCCTTTCGTCTTGTCCCGATAGTCGACGATGCTCTGCGCTGTGACCGTATAACGTGGACTGGCATCGGAACCAGATCCCAGGTGCAGCGGATCCTTCTCCAAAAGAGAATTCGCGATTCCCAACGAACTCGAGTTGTTGAGATCCTGCTTACCCGTGACCGCGTGGCTTTCGAGCGCCTGTTTGATCTGGTCCTTGCCTTTACTCAGATCCTGTTCACTGGTCTCCTGGATGTCGAGTGCAATCAGCACCTCGTTGTTCGAGGGCTGCCCGTAGCGTTGCACCCGCGCATTCTTCAGTCCGGCGCGCTCGATCTCGTCGTGGATGGCAGACGGATCCGGAGTATGCGCGTACTTCACATACACCAGCGTGCCGCCGCGGAAGTCAACCCCCAACGGAACCGGCGACCCGGTAGTCGCCCAACGATGCCCCATTGAGAGAATGCCGGCCACGCTGAAGATCAGCGAGAAGGTCAGGAAGTACCACTTCTTGCCCAGGAAATCGATGTTCGTATCTCTGAAAAATTCCACGCTGCTTACGATCCCTTCAAAAATCCTCGTTGGTCACTAGTCGTTAGTCGTTCGGGCTCCATCGCTCGTCAGGCCGCGCGAACGACGATCGACCATCGACTAACGGCTGCTTTCTAAATACTCAACGCTTCGCCGCGCTCTTTCCGGCTCAGCACCCAATCAAAAATTACCCGCGATACAAACACTGCTGTAAATAAGTTTGCGGCTAGCCCAAAGACCAGTGTCGTGGCAAAGCCCTTGACCGGACCGGTCCCGAAGAGAAACAGAATCGCCGCCGAAACGATGGTCGTGACGTGGGTATCAACAATCGTGATCCAGGCATGAGCGAAGCCCTGCTCCACCGCCGACGGCGGCGTCTTGCCATTCCTCAGTTCTTCGCGGATGCGCTCAAAAATCAGCACATTCGAATCCACGCCCATGCCCACCGTCAGGATGACACCAGCAATTCCCGGCAGCGTCAGCACCGCTCCGAAATAACCCATGAAACCGAGCAGGATCACCAGGTTCAGAATCAGCGCGATATCGGCATTCACGCCCGCCCAGCGGTAGTAAACCAGCATGAAGATCAGCACCGCCAGCATGCCCACAACCGCCGCCTGCACTCCGGAGCGAATTGAATCGGCGCCGAGCGAAGGTCCCACCGTCCGCTCTTCCAGATACTTGATCCCGGCCGGCAGCGCGCCCGAACGCAGCGTCATCGAAAGATCCTGCGTCTCCTGCTGAGTAAAGCGGCCGTTAATCACGCCATTGTCGCGGATAGCGTCTTTGATCACCGCCACTTCCTGCACTTTGTTATCGAGAACCACCGCCAGATTGTCCCCGACATGCGCCGACGTGAACGCATAAAACTTGCGTCCACCCTCACTCGTCAGGATGAAGCGCACCGCCGGTTGGCCATTCTCATCGGTGCTCGGCTCAGCGGTACGAAGATCGCGGCCGGTCACCGCCGACGCCCGCGAGATCAGGTACCAGGCTTCGCCTTCATTGTTTCGCGAGCCAATGCTCTTACCCTGCATCAGAACCGCATCCGGAGGCAGCACGCCACCATGCTCCTGCAAAGCCGATTCCTGACTCGGATACGGCCCGCCCAGCGATTGCTTGATTTCCAGCATCGCCGTGGACTGCATGATTTCCTTCACCCGCGCCGGATCGTCCACCCCCGGAAGCTGCACAAGAATCTGATATTGCCCCAGTCCGTGTTCCTGAATCACCGGTTCGCTGACACCAAGCTGATCGATTCGGTTGCGGATGGTCTCGATCGCCTGCGACACAGCGCGATTCTTCAAGTCGGCCAGGTTCTGCGACTTCATCGCAACCGTCCACGAATTCTCCGCCCCCGAAGTCGCATCGTATTCCGGCAGTCGATCCGCAACAATGCTCTTGAAATCGCTCGTCTGGTCAGGAGGAACGCCTTTCACCACAATCATCTCCGGATGATTCACCGGATCTGGCTTGGTGATATCCGCATAATTGATCTTGTGCGTCCGCATATCCTCTTTGAGGCGTGCGATGGCGTTGTCGGAGTCGACGTTCACCGCATCGTTGACCTGCACCTGGAGGATGAGGTGCGTTCCGCCGCGAAGATCGAGGCCCAGATGAATCCGGTCGGTGATCGCAGCCAGAATGCCCTTGCCCGACCAGTCCTTGGGAATACCAAAGATTCCCGCCAGAAAAACCAGCAGGATTCCGACGATCACCACCAATTTCCAGCTAAGATTCTTATTCATGAAAAACCAGTCGTTTGTCGATGGTCGTTAGTCGTTAGCCAAAACCACGGCAGTCAAAAATCTCAGCCGCTCCGCGAGCGACCAACGACGAGCGACCAACGACTATTTTCCTTCCTCTGCCGTTGTTACCGACACCACCGACGCTCGGGTGACTTCGAGCTTCAAATTGTCCGGTGGCACACGCAAAGTCACCGCATCGTCTTTGAGACTGATGATCGTTCCTCGCAACCCGCCGCTGGTGACTATTTTGTCCCCGTTTTTCAATTCGCTCAGCATCGCCTGCCATTTCTTCTGCTTGCGCTGCTGCGGCAGGATCAGCAAAAAATAGAAAATGGCAAATATAAACAGTAAAGGCGCAAGTTGGAGCAGACCTACACCCCCCGGCATCTGCAACCACGCCGCCAATCCGCTCTGTAGCCCCGAAAATAGGATTTCCAATGCCAAGTTGATCCTGTGCAACGAAATATCTGACAAAATATGCGGCTAAACGCCGCCGTTTCGAACCATCCCAAACCCAGCCTTGGGGAGAAATGCGGCACAAGTTTGCCTCTTTTGCCGCCTCATTTCCCCCTGGCTCGTCTTTATTTTTTGGCTAACTTCTCTGCGTAACCACGGGAATTATTTTCTTCTAAAGCCGGAGATCCTACAGCTTGCAGGCTGGAACCGGCGATGCCTCGCCCCGGTTTTCGATCGGAACGGCACAGAAAGAAGGGTTCTTATCCCCAAGTTCAATAGAATGCCGGACCGCTCGTTAGGTGTCAAGGACGATACACCGAATTCTCCGGCTTCGATCAAGCTGGGAAAGGTGAGGATGCCTGTTTGGCGGCCGAAAACCCCGGCAACTCTATGCCGATCCTACGGCTGGGTTCCTTTCTGGCTGAGCACAGGCGGAGGATACTCCGGCAGCCTCTGCTTGGCGGATTGCGTCCGCTTGACCAGCAACTCGTCAAACAGCATCGCCGGACTGGCGACGCTCGAAGCAACCGGCTCAAAACGGTTCTCCACACTGAGCGTCGTTCCCGCGGCAATCAGATTGCCGCGCAGCGAGCGGATGTCGAGGTCGGCGAAAACCGCGCCCCGCACCAATTCTTCCCGCCCATCCTTCGTCCAGATCCGGTATACCATGCGCGGGTTGAGCTTCGAACCCATCGATTCCACGTACAGGCCATAAGGTAGCTCCCGCTGCTTGCACATTTCAATGAGCTTCTTCTTTAAGTCATCCTCAGCCTGCGCGTCGGCGGACTGCAGGATAAGATTACCCGCCGCCGGCGCTGCTGTAGTGCTCGCCCCAGCCCGACCGTGTCCGTTCGAAACCGGAAAGTCACGGATGGGTTGCCGCCCAACCAGGTAGGAGACAAGTTGCCCCTTTTCCACCAGTGAAACTCGTTGCGCCTTAACCCCTTCGTCATCGATCAAGTAATTTCCGTAAAGCCGTTTGCCCAAAATCGTTGCGATCGTAGGATCGTCGAAAACATTGATGAACTCCGGCAATACCCTGCTCTTGTAACTGCTCGACCACACTCCCGTAGTCCGCGCGTTCTCGCCCAGCTTCGGCTTTCGGCCCAGCACGTTGGGCTCGATCAGTTCAGCAACCACCCGGGTGGCTGCATTGCTAGCCAGCAGCACCGGCCCGCGGTATTCCTCATCGACAACCGGCGCCTCTCGCATCTGCTTGAGCGTTGCCACGAACTTGCGGGCGCGATCGAGAAAAACATCGCGATTCGGCAGTTCTGCCAGATCGCGTCCAGCATCGCCGCGATTGCGCGTCAACAGCATCCCATCGGAGGCCTGCGTCGCCCCATCAACATGCAGAACGTAGTGCGCATATCCCGTCCGCGCAATCGTTCCCTCGGAATTCAGAAAATACCGGTTCTCAGCCGTGAAGCGGATCTCCGATTCGAAACTCTCCAGTTCATCGTCCGTGCGGTACAGCGCTGAGGCCTCTTCAATCAGATTCAGCCACGCCGTGAAATCTTCTTGCGATAAGTGCACGACCGGTTCGATCACTTCAACCTGGGGTGCTCGGGCGAAATCGTCAACCGGTTCATCGACCTTCAACTGCTTCAGGGCAGATTGCTTGGCGGCCAACGCTTCGGTGGCAGCTTTGTAGGCACGATCGGTGGCCAGCCAGATGCGATGCCGCGTGGCGAAGATGTCATCGTCGATGGGAAGAAGATCGACCGTGCCCTCTCCGGTGCCAAAGAAGCTGTCTTGTTTGTAGTCGCCGACCCGGACCACAACCCGCAACAATCGCCCATGCTCGCGTTGTTGACTGCGCAACGCTCCGAAAACGGCGGCGGCCTGGAACCCGTCAACCTCGATGACCCGGTACTCGATGTAATAAGGCGAAGGCGCATTCGCCAACTTCAGCTGCGCCTTGGAGCGATCCATTTCTTCCCGCAGCGCGCGCAGCACAATGTCGCCGTCGGCTGAATCGGCGGCGCGAGCCATCGGCATCACTGCGGAGAGCAGAATCGCGCATACGATCACCGCAGGAATGGAGCGTGATTCCAACAGTTGCCGCCGCGGTGAAACGGGCATGGACTGTCTGATCATTTCGCACCTTCTTTGCCATCCGCGCCAGGCGGCGGAAGAATGGGAGGCCTCGCATCCCCGTACTTTCGCTTCTGTACCTCGATGTTGGAAAACAGCATCGCCGGAGCAGCCGCAGAAACCGGAATGCTCCCGGATTCAGCTCCACAAATACCGTTGAACACGCTGGTCGTATCTCCAGCAGCAGCAATTTGTGTCAACACCGTCAGCGGCGTGCCCACAATATCGACTCCGCGCACAAGTTCATCCGGGCGCCCATCCCCATAAACCCGCCACACCATGACGGGCAGCACCTGGAAGGCTTGCGGCAGATCGCGCGAGGTTAACGTGAATCCACCCTGGATATCTTCGAAGTACAGGCCGTAAGTCTTCCCCTGCTTCTTGATTTCCTCGATCAAGCGCGAGCGCAACTGTGCGTCGGGAATCGTTTTCGAGGAAGTCACAATCAGATTGCCCTGGCGGCCAACCGTCATCCGCCCGGATTGCGCCCGTCCGTGCCCATTCGAATTGCCAAAGTCTTTCACCGGCATCCGTCCCATCAGAAAATTCTTCAGGACGCCATCCTTCACCACCTCCACCCGCGCCGCCGGAGTCCCTTCATCGTCGTAGCGATAGAAGCCCGACAATTCCGTACCTGCGAGCGTGTGCAGCGTCGGATCGTCCGTAACGTTGAGAAACTCCGGCAATATCTTTTCATTCACTTTCTTGGCAAAAGTCTGGCCTTCGTCGCGCCCGCGCTGGCGTTGCCCTTCCACACGATGGCCCAGCACCTCATGAAAGAAAACTGCCGCAGCTCGGCCCGAAAGCAGCGCTGGACCGCTATAAGGTTCGGCGATCGGCGCAGCACGCAAAGCGCTCAAGTCGTCCGCGATTTTTTTTACCGTCGCCGCCACTTCCGCCTCCGCGGGAAGTTTTGCCGGATCAGCAAGCTGGAAAGTTTCGACCCGCCTCAGTTGCATACCATCGTCGGCCTGAGTGCCCGCCTCGATCATCACCCTGAAGATCGCCTCGCTCGTGACAATCTTCGTGCCCTCGGTCGAAACTAGGTAGCTATAACCTCGAGTGGCATAGAGAAAAACGACTGCCTCTTCAACTTGCGGATATCGCCGGAACAACCCGGAATAGCGCCGCGCCAGTTCTTCCCAAGCCTTCTGTTCGGGAAACCCGGCTGGCGCTGATTTGTCGACGTAGGTGGACGGCTTTTCTTCGGAGAAGTCGGCCGAGTCGTCATCGTCTTTGGCTCGAACCACAGTCTTCGTCTTCACATTCGTGTAGGCTTGCCGCGCCTTCCGATACTCCTCATAGCTCAGTCTCCACAGCACTCGGGCTATGGCGTCGGAGTCGTCCTGCTCCGGAAGTTGGCCGGTTGTGATGCCGGACGACCGCTCCTTACCATGGGTGTTATCCAAAGAGGGTGTTCCGATCCGCATGCTGACATCCGCCGACCGGTGTCGCGTGCGCGTCGAGCTTAGGATGGCTCCCTGCGCGCCCAGAATGACCAGGGCCTCGCCATCCGTCACTTTGTAGCTGGCAAAGTAAGGAGCGGGATCCTGCGTCGCAAGCTCCGACTGGCCGCGATGCAACTCATTTTCCATGGTCGCCAGCAGAAGATCGTCGGGCCCGGTCAGCGGGGGTTGCGCAAACAGCCCTCTCTGCCCCAGAACGGCCGCTAATACAAGAACAATTCGCAGGGACGCTGTATTGTGGGATTTCATGGGAAACGCCGAGTCTATCAGGACCACTCAAAAACAAAAAAGCGGCCCCTTTCGGGGCCAATCTTTTTCAAAGAGGTCGAATGGCGGGTGTCAGAGGAAACTCATTTGGACGCCGGATCGGGGAGTGGAGCCGACAGAGTGAAAAGTCGAAAACATTGAGAGTGAGATAGTTCCAACGTTGCGACCTCTTTAGTACTGAGGAAATAAGCATTTGCGGAACCAAAATGATCAAGGACGTCTATGCCCGGGACCCATTTCGGCAACCTGTCTACAATCAATAGTTTGGAGCGGATTTACCAACCGCGTGAGAGTCATCGGGCCTCCCGGCACGTCAACGTCAGATGCAGAAAGCTGCACATTGACAGAGATCGCCCTTCTTGACCCCGTCTCGCGGCACCAGTCTCGCGACACACCAAGGTCCGGCAAGACCTCGCCCACGGGTTCTCTCCCCAAAAAAACAAGCCCCCTCGAAAGGGGGCGTGGAGAAGGAACTTAGCTTTCTAGCTGTCGCCTGCCACCGTCCGCACCTTCCCTGGCAGGAAATGGTAAGGCGGCCAGGGACCGGTCACAACCATCTGACAATTCTTGAGTTGCTTAGCGGCCGTGCTATAGCGATTTTGGTACTTCTCGATCGACTTGGTGTCAATAAGATGGGCAATATCGAGCAGCATTCCGTCCGCATCAACCTTCTTGCAGCTAACCTCTTCTTCGAGTGGATTGAAGAGTTTGTGCACCTGGACCGACAGGGCCCGCGCCTTAGTCTGTCGTTCCCGCTCCCGTGACGCCTTCTCCCGCAGCTTGGTCAGGTACTCTCGGCCGACCGTATCGGGCAAAACGATCTCTTCCATGTTTCCACGCAGAGAGCCATCCCTCACCGTCAGCTTGATCCGCATCTCGGACTTTCCCCGCAACCTCGCCACACTTTCACAGAAAGTGCGCCGGTTCGACCGAACCGCCTGGCGGATCGCATCCTCGGTGTCAAAGATCGTTCCAAATCGGAACGGCAAAACCGTTGCCGTTCGAAAACTGCGGCTGACCACCCGGGCGTGTTCCAAAACCGATTTCTCATCGAGCTTGGATGTGGCGCGGTCAAACTCGCTCACAATAACCGCAAACTCACCGCTGGGGTAACTCATGACGGGAGCCGAATTCACTCCCTGGATTCCATCTAACAGAAAGGGACGGCGGGCGCGAACACCATTGGCAAGGGTTTGGTGTTCCGTGAGGCAGTACGCGTACCACGACATGCATTCTCTCCGAATTGCACCGGGGCCTTGTGCACCCCTTTAGATTTTTTAACTTTGGGCTGCGTCTTGTACCTAGAAGTTTTGGTTTGTTGAGACAAGATGAACGCGAAATCCTGCGTCCTAGGCTGATAGTACTGCCGGTCTTGTATATTTGCAACCTTTCTTCTCACAATTGCATCGCTACACTGTCTCAATTTGCTACGGCCAGACAACCTCTGCGGCTCTGATGCGCCCGCATGCTAGAATCGTTGTCGTGATGCTTGGGGCCGATGCTTCCTGATATCCTAAAATTACTGGAATTGCAGATCGCGGACAAAGAAATCCGCAAACTGCAGGACGAAGTCGCGTCACTGCCGAAACGCGTAGCAGTGATTGAGCAAAAGCTGGCCGGAACCAAGGCGCAACTGGAAAAAGCTCGCGCCGCGGCCAAGGGCGACGAGGCCAACCGCAAGAAATTCGAAGCCCATATCAAAGACCTGCAAGGCAAGATTTCCAAGTATCGCGATCAGTCTCTCGACGTAAAAACTAACGAACAGTACAAAGCGATCATGAATGAGATCCAGTTCGCTGAGCAGGAGATCCGCCTCAGCGAAGATCGCATCCTCGAGGTGATGCTCAACGTCGACGCACGCGAAAAAGAGGTGAAGGCCGCTGAGGCCGAACTTAAAGCGGAAACCGCTGCGATCGAAAAAGAGAAGGAAGACGCCCGAAAAATCACCGCTGAAGATCAGAAGAAGCTCGCCGACTGGAACACCAACCGCGCTGCCCTGCATCACGCCATCTCCGAAGATGTTCTGCGACAGTATGAGCGCGTAGCGAAGTTCCGCGGCACTGGTTTGGCCGAGGTCCGCGAGCAGAAATGCATGGGCTGCCAGGTGATGTTGCGCCCGCAGACCTACAACGAAGTGCGCAATGGCGAGAAAGTCATGGTCTGCGAATCGTGCTCCAGGATTTATTACTTCAATCCCGCCAATGAAGTGAAGCCCGAGCAGGAAGTCGTGACTGTTACCGGCAGAAAGCGCGCGCGCCCCAAGGCAGACGCGCCGCAGGCCTGGTTCTATCGTCCCGATTTTGGCGAAGAGGGTGAAGTTCTCCTGGTCTTTACCAACGGCGGCGGAAATTCGACGCGGCGCATCTACGAGATGCATACCGGCCGCCAGGTCGGCGATGTCCTCCTCCGCGAAGGAGCCTACCGCCTGGCGTTTCCCGAGGACCTCACCGACTCTGCCCTCCGTCTCAACGGCCATTGGGATGAGACGGAAATCGACGAGTGGGGTTCGGAGATCCCCTCCAACGCTCTCGATCTTCTTCACAAGGATCTGCTGGCCATCAGGCGCGAGCACCGTGCCAGTCAAAAGCCTTCCACCGCTCCTCAGCCGCAAACTGCTGCCCAGTGAATTCTCACCTTGCTAGCCGCCCGCGGCCGGCGATGCCGTTCTTAAGATTGTTATTCCCCGATTCCTACTCCACGCCATACGGATTCTTGTACCGCAGCACCTTCGCCAGGTCCTTGCCGCGGATAATCCCAAAGGAGTGATAAGCCAATCCCCAGGAATCGATCGTCGACATGTCCGGAAAAATACAGGCTTCCAGTACGGTAAAAATCGGATCCGATTTCTTCACCCACCCTCCGCCGGCCGCATTAATTCCTCCGAACAGGTCGGTGCCGCCGAGCTGGGAGCAGTAACAGGACGCCGGATTGCCATTGCAACTCCCAGTAAGCGCGGGAGCAGCATAATAGGCCAGCGCTGCCAGCGTGGGCTCCTCGTTATAAAGCGTCGAAAGCTCTACATAAATTCGCGATCCGCCGTTCTTCATCGTGAACTCGCAGAATTGGCGAACTCCCCCAAGACGCAGCCACGACTGCGGATCGCCATTGGTGTTGTAGTAAGCGACACGATCGTCGACTTCGCCGCCTTTCTTGACGCAATAGTCCTCCGCTTTGGTTAAGTCCGAGCCCGCGCCTGAACCTGGGTCAGCACGCACACCAGAGTTATCCGCACCGCTCCCTTTTGCCGAGTCGGCCTGCCCGGCCTGAACCGGCCGAGCGGCGGGAAGAAACACGACCATGGTCAATGCGACCGAAATCAAAGTCAACAGTGCAACGAGTGGGCGTTTCATGAGGGGCCTCCGGAGAAACCTGTAAATCAAATTCCTGGTCGATCGATTTTTTGCGATTTATCGACGGCAAAGGTTAACACAAGTGATCGCTGTCCCCCTTTCAGGCCCTTGTGTCCCCCGTGGTTCAGACTCTAGGCAACCACACTAGAGGCGCAACTTTCGCCCGGTTTTGCTGTAAGATTCTGCCACGAGGTTAGCGATGAATCCCCGACAACCAGAAAATGATTTGAGCATCGGCTCCGCATCCCGCCGTTCTTTCCTCAGCCTTTCCGCGGTGGCATCGGCGGCGCTGGCCCTGCGCATCGTCACCGAACCGATGCTGGCTCAAACCGTCGCGCACACGTTTCCGAAAAATGCCGTCCGCATCGATGCCAACGAAAACCCGCTTGGCCCCGCTCCTTCGGCGCGCGAGGCCCTTGCCGCGATCATTCCCCAGAGCGGCCGCTATTCCTTCGGACTCACGGACGATCTCGTCAACGCGCTCGCGCAAACCGAAGGCCTCAAGCCGGATCAGCTTCGCCTTTATCCCGGATCGAGCGAGCCTCTTCACCACGCCGTCGCCGTTTTCGCGTCACCGCAGCGCAGCTATGTCACCGCCGATCCTGGATACGAAGCCGGAATGATCGCCGCCAATACGATCGGCGCCAGAGTGGTGAAGGTTCCCCTGACAAAATCCTACGCCCATGATGTCAGGGCGATGCTGGCCGCCGCTCCCGACGCCGGGATCTTTTATATTTGCACCCCGAACAATCCCACCGGCACACTCACCAGTCATTCCGATATCGAATATCTCTTGGAAAACAAGCCCAAGGATTCCGTGGTGCTGGTCGATGAAGCTTACATTCATTTCTGCGACGCGCCCTCCGCGCTGGACTTGGTGAAGGCGGGCAAGGATGTCATCCTGCTGCGCACGTTTTCGAAAATTTATGGACTGGCAGGCCTGCGTTGCGGAGCCGTATTCGCCCGCCCCGATCTGATTGAGAAAATCGAGAGCTATTCCGGATGGAATCCTATGCCGGTCACAGCCGTAGTGGCCGCGACCGCCAGTCTGCAAGACGCTCAACTGGTGCCCGAGCGAAAACGCATCAACGCCCGCGTCCGCGGTGACGTTTTTGCCTGGCTCGATCGCAACGGATACTCCTACATTCCCTCCGAATCGAATTTCTTCATGCTCGACGCCAAACATCCGGCGAAGTCGGCCATCGAAGCCCTGGCCCGGCAAAATGTTTTTGTGGGACGCATCTGGCCCTCGCTGCCCAATTACACTCGAATCACCGTCGGGACCGCTTCCGAGATGGAACAATTTCAGGCAGCATGGCAGAAGGTCATGACCGGCGCGGTGACCGCCGGCGTGGGCGCAATTCCCAGCGCAGCAGCATCAGCCGAGCGCCAGAGGAATCTCGACGGTATCGTAATTCCAAGCGGCAGGCTCGCGTAGGCATAGACGCCCTCGTCTGTGCGAGCCGAGCGTAGGCTCAACTTCAACTCCTGCCTCGGCATCTTATCCGCGCTCCCCAACCTCGGCACGCTATACCATCTATCCATGCCAAAGAAAAGCGCCGCTGCAGCTCCTCTGAGGGAACTGTCGATAAAAATCTCCGCCCGAGGCGCTACCCGCCTGCAAGCCCGTCATCCGTGGGTCTACCGCTCCGATATCATCGGAGAATCGGACATCCCTCCCGGCGCCGTCGTCCGAGTCCACGATCAGCGCGGAAAATTTCTTGGCACCGCCCTTTACAGTTCGTCTTCACAAATCGCCATCCGCATGATCTCGCACGGATCCGTGCCCGATCTCCCCCTCCTGATCGCGGAGCGCATTCGTGCCGCCATCGCCTACCGCAAGCAAAATGATGTCGTCGCCAATACCGACGCCTACCGCATCGTCTTCAGCGAAGCCGATTTTCTGCCCGGCTTGATCGTTGACCGCTATAACGATGTCCTTTCGCTCCAGATCCTCACCCAATCGATGGATACTACGCCCGTGCGCCAAGCGATCCTCGAAACCCTCAAGCAAGAAACGCAGCCCGCCGGAATTGTAGAGCGCGTCGAACCACGCATCCGTGAACTGGAGCAATTGCCGCCACTTCCCTCCGGCCTGCTCTGGGGAGACAAAAGTTCGACCGAAGTCACCATGAACGGCGTCCGCTTCCACTATGACGGCCTAGAAGGTCAGAAGACCGGGGCCTTCCTCGATCAGCGCGAAAACTACGCCGCCGCCGCGCAATACGCCCATGGCGAGGCCCTCGACGCTTTCTGCTATCAGGGAGGCTTCGCTCTCCATCTCGCCGGGAAATGCCCGAACGTCACCGGAATCGATAGCTCACGTCCCGCCCTCGAAATGGCCGAAAAGAACGCCACTCTAAACGGCCGGGAACTGGAATGGGTCGAGGCCAACGCCTTCGACCTCCTGCGCGACTACGCCGCCGCCGACCGCCATTACGACACCATCGTCCTCGATCCCCCCGCCTTCGCCAAAACCAAACATGACCTGGAAAAAGCCCTGCGCGGCTACAAAGAACTCAACCTCCGCGCCATGAAGATGCTGCGCCCAGGCGGCATCCTCGTCACTTGCTCTTGCTCCTTCCACGTCAGCCCTGCCGACTTCCTCAAAATCGTAGCCGACGCCGCCCAAGACGCCCACAAGTCCCTGGGCTTGATCGAGAACCGCGGAGCCGCAAAGGACCATCCCATACTGCTGAATGTCCCCGAAACCAGCTATCTGCAGTGTCTGATATTGTCTGTAACAAATTGAAAAACAAGCCTTATTTTGTACTTGACAATAATACACTACGATTTTATTATCTTATCATACTAATGAAACAAACGGGCTCTTGAGCAGCCCGTATTTGAAGGAGGTTTCAGTTATGACTTTGCTTACCCGTTGGGACCCGTTCCGTGAATACGTCACTCTGCAAAACCGCATGAACAATCTGTTCCGCGACCCTCGTGCGCAAGAAGGGCAGGACGAATCGTTGACTACCACCGCATTCGCACCGCCCGTCGACGTCTACGAAGACGAGCACAATGTCACCCTCAAAATTGAGGTGCCTGGAATCGACGAGAAAGACATCGACGTCCGCATCGAGAACAACACGCTGACCGTTCACGGCGAGCGCAAGTTCGAAAAGGAAGAGAAAGAAGAGAACTATCGCAGGGTTGAGCGCCACTACGGCACTTTCACCCGCACCTTCACTCTCCCCAACACGGTCGACCAGGAAAGCGTTCAGGCCGACTATGACAAGGGCGTGTTGCAGATCAAGCTGGCCAAGAAAGCCGAAGCCAAGCCGAAACAAATCAAGGTAAACGTCAGCAGCCAGAAGACGCTCGACGGCAAGCAGCCAGAGAGCAAGCAACCGAAGAGCGCCAGCCAGGCCGCATAACTTAGTTCGTGGAGCGACGGGCGTCTCGCCCGTCCAGCCCGGCAGTTGTAAACTTAGCGGGAGGCGAGAAACAGCGCCTCCCGTTTCATTTTGAACGTAAAATAATCTGTCATCCCGAGCGCAGCGAAGGACCTCTGCATTTTCTGCTGCGTGCTAGCTACACAGTTTTTCGCTGCGCTCCGCATGACCCATCGCAAGGAAGGACAAAACCCATGGCCATCCGTTGGGACAAATTCACCGTAAAAGCGCAGGAAGCCATCCAGCGCGCAAACGAACTCGCCGGCGAGCACGGCAACTCAGAACTCGCCCCGCTCCATCTGCTGGCTGCCCTAGTCGAGGACAAAGAAGGTATCGTCGCGCCCGTGCTCGAAAAAATTGGCATCGGCCCGCAGGCCGTGCTCAGCGATCTCTATAAGGAAATCGAGAAGCTGCCGAAAGTTTCCGGCACGAGCGGCGCGCAGCAGCCCTCCATGTCGTCGCAGATCAACCAGGTTCTCGAAAAGTCATTCAAGGAAGCCGACACCTTCAAAGACGAATACGTCTCCACCGAGCACATGCTGCTCGCATTGACGGATCTGAAGCGCGACCCGGCCCAGCAGCTGCTCGCCCGCTACGGTGCGACACACGATGCCATCCTCAAGGCCCTGACCGCTGTCCGCGGATCGCAGCGCATCACCGATCAGAATCCCGAGGCAAAGTACCAGGCGCTCGAGCGTTACGCCCGCGACCTGAACGAGCAGGCGCGCCGCGGCAAACTCGATCCCGTCATCGGTCGCGATGAAGAAATCCGTCGCGTCGTGCAGGTGCTTTCGCGCCGCACCAAGAATAATCCTGTGCTGATCGGCGAGCCCGGCGTAGGCAAAACAGCCATCGTCGAAGGCCTTGCCCAGCGCATCATCTCGGGCGATGTGCCCGAAGCTCTGAAGAATAAACGCGTCGTTGCCCTCGATCTTGGAGCCATGCTAGCCGGCGCGAAATATCGTGGCGAATTCGAAGACCGCCTGAAGGCTGTGCTGAAAGAAATCGAAGATTCGCAGGGACAGATCATTCTCTTCATCGACGAACTCCACACCCTGATCGGCGCCGGAGCCGCCGAAGGCTCGATCGACGCCTCCAACATGCTGAAGCCAGCGCTTGCCCGTGGAGAACTCCGCGCCATCGGTGCCACTACGCTCAACGAATATCGCAAGTACATCGAAAAAGACGCGGCTCTCGAACGCCGCTTCCAGATCGTCTTCGTCGGTGAGCCGAACGTCGAAGACACGATTGCCATCCTTCGCGGCCTCAAGGAAAAGTACGAAGTTCATCACGGCGTCCGCATCAAGGATTCGGCGATCGTCGCCGCCGCAACCTTGTCGCATCGCTACATCTCCGACCGCTTCCTTCCCGACAAGGCCATCGACCTGATCGACGAAGCCGCCTCTTCGCTGCGCATTCAGATCGATTCCATGCCCACGGAAATCGATCAGCTCGAACGGCGGGCCACCCAGCTGGAAATCGAAAAACAAGCCCTGAAAAAAGAAGACGACCCGAACTCCAAAGAACGCCTCGCGCATGTCGAGAAAGAACTCGCCGGCATCCGCGAGCAATCCAACGCGCTGAAAGCCAAATGGAAGCAGGAAAAAGATGTCATCGCAAAGGCGCGCGCGCTGAAAGAAAAGCTCGAGCAGCTCAAAATCGAAGAAGCCGCCGAGGAGCGCAAAGGCAATCTCGAACGCGTGGCCCAAATCCGCTACGGCCTTATCCGCCAGACCGAGGAGGAACTGCAGAAGGTCAACTCGCAGATCGATAGCAAGGCCGGGCATCGCATGTTGAAAGAAGAGGTCGACGAAGAGGACGTCGCCCGCATCGTCTCCAAGTGGACCGGCATTCCTGTCTCCAAAATGCTCGAGGGCGAGGTTAAAAAGCTCATCAGCATGGAAGACCGTCTGCGCCACCGCGTCATTGGCCAGGATGAAGCCCTCGAACGCGTCGCCAACGCCATCCGCCGTTCGCGCGCCGGGTTGAGCGATCCGAAACGCCCCATTGGGTCTTTCATTTTCCTGGGACCCACCGGCGTCGGCAAAACCGAACTCGCCCGCGCTCTCGCCGAATTTCTCTTCGACGATGAGCGCGCCATGATCCGCATCGATATGTCCGAATACATGGAGAAGCACGCCGTCTCCCGCTTGATCGGCGCGCCTCCGGGATATGTCGGCTACGAAGAAGGCGGTCAACTCACCGAGCAGGTGCGACGGCATCCCTACGCGGTCGTGCTCTTCGACGAAATCGAAAAAGCGCATCCCGATGTCTTCAACATCCTGCTGCAAATCATGGACGATGGCCGCCTCACCGACGGCAAAGGCCGCAAAGTCGATTTCAAGAACACGGTCATCATCATGACTTCGAATCTGGGCTCGGCGTACCTCCAGTCAGAAAACGTTCGGTCGGAGGAAGCCTTCGATCGCGCCTCGAAACAGGTGCTGGACGCTCTGCACGGGCATTTCAAGCCCGAGTTCCTCAATCGCGTGGACGACGTCATCATCTTCCGCCCGCTCGGCAAGGAACAACTGGTCAAGATCGTCGATCTGCGCCTCGAAGATTTGCGCCGCCTGCTCGCCGATCGCAAAATTTCGTTGGAACTGACCGATGCCGCGAAGGAATTGCTCTTCACCCAAGGTTACGATCCAAACTTCGGAGCGCGACCGTTGAAACGCGCCATCCAAAAGCTCGTGCAGGATCCGTTAGCACTGAAAATTCTGGATGGCGAAGTTCTGCATGGCGACCACGTCATCGTGGACGCCGATAAGAAGGCCGGGAAGATGACATTTAAAGTCAGCGAGCGCGTCGGCGAGAAGGAAACGGCTCGGGTCAAAAAATAACGCTCGACTCAGCGTAAGCCGATCTGTGCACGGTGGGCGGGACGAATGCGTTCGCCCCTACGCGCTTCTGGGTGGCGTTTTGAAGCGCTCCGCAATCTCTCCGCGCGACAGATACCACGCCGCCATCACGCGCACGATGATTCCCAATCCACCGGCTGCCAGCGCTTTCGGATTGGCAACGGTTGCGGCTGATATCGACGGCACCAGCATTACGATCCCTGTGATGGCAATCAGCGTCGCTGCGTGGCGAACGATGTTGTTGAGTTCTACCAGGCCCCACGCGACTCCGCCGCCAATGACGGCCGCCAGCAGGAACATGTACGGACCGGCCAATTCCAGACCAAACAAAAGCGGTGCCCCCATTGACATCGATATCTCTCCCGGACGAACCAGCATCCAGCCACCGATAACCCCGAGATAGATTGCGCATAGAGCGAACAGAGCGGCAATGGCTCGCACTCCGCTCGGGATTGCGTTGTCTGGGTTACCGGTCATAGCCGATGCCTTGCACCCTTGTCATCCCGCACGAAGTGAGGGGCCGGGTGGTCACCGCAAGATGCGCATCCCATTTCGTTCCGGATGACAATTCAGAATCGTTGACTTGAGGATCGTAGAATATCGTTGTGGCCGCACCTTCACAATCGGAACTGGCGATTTTGAACCTCAAGGCTGGAATGCCTGCCGCGGACAGGCGAAACGCAGGCTACTGGAGTCGTTGTACGCAACTCGGGGATGGATTGAGTCGTCCGGTGATGAAGATCTCTAAATGCCGTAGTTCACGCTACGGAGGCCATCTTTGTAAGCGTCGCGGGCTTCAGTGGCTTTCGCATGGGCGTCGTGCTCTTTGAAGTGAGCATCATCCCAGTGCTCCATTGCAATCATGGAATGATCGGGAGTCGCCAGCGCCTCCTCAGCGCGAATGGCGTCAACCCATTCATCGACCGTCTTCTTGTAGGCGAGGCGCAGTTGGTCAAGATCCGCTTTGCTCATAGTGGAGGAAGGTTAATGCCGCGTCGGAGCGCGGTCAATCAGTTCTGGAAAATTTCACAAAACATTAATGCTGTGAAAACTCTCGTGCGTCTCGCCAACCCGCAATGTACTGCCGCCTTCCCCACCGAATGTTTCATCCAGCTTGCCGCTCCTCTCCCCTAGGTTGTATCGTACTCGGGCCAACGCTCAATCTCATTGGGGGATCGATGAAGTTCCGTGGTCATCTGTTGTATGCAGCTGTTGTTTGCGTTTTCATTTCGTCGCTCGTCATAGCGCAGGCTCAATCAGCCGCGTCATCTTCGAAAGTGGTTGTCATCCATGCCGGACGCCTGCTCGAGGTAAAGACCGGCAAGACGCTCACCAACCAGACCATCGTGATTCAAGCCGGCAAAATCGCGGGCGTCGGCTCCGATGCGCAAGTGCCAGCCAACGCGCAAGTCCTCGATCTTCCGAACGCGACTCTTCTGCCGGGGCTGATCGATGCGCACACGCACCTTACATTTACCACTAACTTCGGCTACTCGCGGCTCGGAATCTCTATCCCGCGCGAGGCGCTCTATGGCGCGCGGAATGCCCGGGTCACACTCGACGCCGGTTTTACAACTGTCCGCAACGTAGGCGCCAGCGGCTTCACTGACGTTGCCTTGCGCGACGCCATCAATGCGGGCGACGTCCCCGGCCCGCGCATGCTGGTCAGCGGCCCGCCCCTGAGCATTACTGGCGGGCATGGGGACAACAACCTGCTGCCCTTCGAGTATCATGCTGCCAACGACGGCGTCGCCGATAGCGTGGATGGCGTACGCCACATGGTTCGTCAGAACATCAAGTATGGCGCTGACTTAATCAAGTTTATGGCCTCCGGTGGAGTGCTCTCCAAGGGCGACGATCCGCAGGCGTCGCAATACACCCAGGAAGAAATGAGAGCCATAGTCGAGGAAGCGCATCGCCTGGGACGAAAAGTCGCGGCCCACGCGCACGGAGCGCAAGCGATCCTCTGGGCATCGAACGCCGGCGTCGATTCCATCGAGCATGGCTCCTACATCGACGACGCCGCCATCGCCGCCATGAAGAAAAACGGCACCTATCTCGTGCCCACTCTTTATCTGTCAGACTGGTTTATGGAGAATGCCGAACACATCGGCACTCCGCCCGACCTGATCGCCAAGGCGCGCGACGTGATACCGGCCGCGCGCAAGAATGTGGCGCGCGCCTTCGCCGCCGGAGTGAAAGTAGGCTTCGGCACCGATGCCGCCGTTTACCCCCATGGACTCAACGCGCACGAATTCGCCGTCATGGTGAAGTTGGGATTGACTCCGCTGCAGGCAATCCAGTCGGCCACAATTAACGATGCCGATCTGCTCGGGTGGTCCGACAAGGTCGGGACGATCGAGCCGGGAAAGTGGGCTGACATTGTTGCCGTCGATGGAGATCCGCTGGCCGATGTGACAACGCTCGAACGCGTGAAGTTTGTAATGAAGGGCGGCGAGGTGGTCAAGAATCTGTACGCGAAGTGAGGTTAGAACCTAGTCAAGGCCAGGGGTGGGATTGCAGAGGTGCAGCTCGTGCGCGAGAGGGTGTGCTTCCACCTCTGCAATCTAACCTCTGCCGTCTGCATTCCGATAGAATCCCTCACGTGTCTGTTCATCTTCAGATTGAAGCTACCCGCGGCGCCGCCCGCGCCGGCAAACTCATCACTCCTCACGGAGAGGTCGAGACCCCCGTATTCATGCCGGTCGGTACGCTCGGTTCGGTCAAGGGCGTTTCCCAGGATCTGCTCGATGACCTTGGCGTCGAGATTCTGCTCGGCAACACTTACCATCTTTACCTTCGTCCCGGCGTCGACACCATTCGCAAAATGGGCGGGCTGCACCGCTTCATGTCCTGGGATCGAGGCATCCTTACTGACTCCGGCGGCTTCCAGGTTTTCAGTCTTACCGATCTCCGCCAGGTCAGCGAAGAAGGCGTGGCCTTCCGCTCGCACCTCGACGGCTCCGCTCATTTTCTGAGTCCTGAAAAAGCGATGGAGATCCAGATCGCTCTCGGCGCTGACATCATCATGGCCTTCGATGAATGCACCGAGTATCCGGCTGACGGCGCGCGAGCGCGAGCGTCAATGGAACTTACCCTGCGCTGGGCCGCGCGCTGCAAGAACTATTTCGAGGAGCATAAAAACGAAGTCCCGTGGGCTCAGCGCGGCAGCGCCGCTTTGCCCCGCCACGGCGCGGAGCCTCGCCACTTCACAGGCTCCACGCAAGCTCTCTTTGGCATCGTGCAGGGCGGTATGGATCCTGACCTCCGCCGCGAATCCGCCGCCCGCACAATCGATGTCGGCTTTCCCGGATATGCCATCGGCGGCCTTAGCGTCGGCGAGCCTCGCGAACTTACCCGGGACATCGTTCTGTCCACACTCGAGCATCTTCCCTCCGGCCAGCCGCGTTACCTCATGGGCGTCGGCACTCCCGAGGAAATCGCGCAGTATGCTCAGGCGGGCGTCGACATGATGGATTGCGTGCTGCCCACACGCGCGGCCCGTCACGGATTGCTCTTTACCTCTGAAGGCAAGGTCTCGATCAAGCAGGCACGTTATGCCCAGGATGAAAGCCCGCTCGACCCCGCCTGCGACTGTCGCGTCTGCCAGCGTTATTCGCGCGCCTATCTACGCCATCTTTATGCATCCAACGAGTTGCTCGCTCAGGTTTTGAATACGGTCCATAACCTTCACCATTATCTGGCGACGATGCGCCGCGTCCGCGCATGGATTCGTGCCGCTCGCTCCCCGGGTGTCGATGTTCCCTAGGGGTAAATTCCCGCCGCTCTACAGCCTTCCCGTAGTTGACGCTGACCTGTTTCACGCTTACGATATTTGTTTGGCTTCAGACTGTCGGCAGTGACTGTGAGGCGCTTCATCGCTCACACGCACCCCGCTTTAAACAGGCAGCATCATGGATAAGAAGAAACTAGAGACCTTCAGAAAAAGACTGGAAACCCGGCGCAACGAGCTCCGCCACATGGTTGTCCGCAACCAGCAGGATGGTCGCACCGCCGACGATGAGGCTACGCAGGACGTTGCCGATCGCGCTGCCAGCTCCTACAACAAGGAATTTCTCTTCAGCCAGAGCAATAACGACCGCCAGTTGCTCAACATGGTCGATGGTGCCCTCGCTCGCATCCGTGAAGGCAGCTTCGGCGAATGCGTCTCCTGCGGCAAAGAGATCAACGCCAAGCGTCTCGAAGCTGTCCCTTGGACTCGCCACTGCATCGAGTGCCAGGAAAAAGCCGAGCAGGGCTTACTCGAAGCCGCACAGTAAAATTAAGCCACAAAGATCACAGGTGAAGACGACTCTCCAGTCCTTCGCTGAAATCTCCGCCATCCTGACTTTCGAATTAGGCCCTGGAGTTCTCTGCCCAAGTTCTCTGCGGAAGTTCTCTGCCCAGTTCTCTGCCAACAATCCCGCTTCTCCACAAAGCCGTCGATCCCGTCTCCAGTTGACAACAATTTTACAAACCGCTGACCTCCACCTGACAAGTTCGTAGTCTCTCCCGCATAGCATTGCTGGCGCGCAGGAATCTTGTTTTTTTGCCACCTGCGCGGCGGACATGGCAATCGTCCTCGCCGCCACCCGGTTTCGCTCCAAGGAGAGTCTTGCTATGCGACAAGCTGCTATGTTGCCCACCTTTCGTCATCACCCTTTTCGCGCCGCACTGCTCGTGCTCGCGCTGTCTGTTGCCTCTCACTTCGCTTGGGCCGCTTGCGGCCAGTCCTACGCCGCCACCTCTCTGGTAAAAAATACCGGCAAGAAAGGCGATACCCAGCTGATCAATCCCTGGGGACTTGCCTATGGGCCAGGCGGTCCATTCTGGCTTAGTGATGAAGGGTCGGGGCTCTCGACGCTTTGTACCGGCACCGGCGTCAAGCAGAGTACCGTCGTCACGATTCCTCCTGCGTCTGGCACCGGCCTCGGATCGCCGACCGGCATCGTCTACAACGGTTCGACCGAATTTCAGATCGACCACTGGACTTCGGTCTTCCTCTTCGCCACGCTCGACGGCACCATCAGCGGCTGGTCCCACTTCGATCCCACGAACGCACTGATTGGCGTCGATCACTCCAGTTCCGGAGCCGTTTATACCGGACTGGCCATCACCAGCCACTCTTCCGGAAACCTCCTCTACGCCGCCGATTTCTGGAACAACAAAGTCGACGTCTACAACGGTACCTTTGAGCTCGTGATGTCTTTCACCGATACTGCTTTGCCCGCCGGCTTTGCTCCCTTCGGCATTCAGGACATCGGGGGGCAAGTCTATGTTGCCTTCGCCGCCACCGATGGCAAAACCGGAGGCTACATCGACATCTTTGACGAAGACGGCACATTCGTGAAGACCCTCATTCACGGGAAGCCCCTCAACCAGCCCTGGGGCATTGCCCTCGCTCCTTCGGATTTCGGGCCCCTTAGCAGCACCCTGCTGATCAGCAATAACACCAATGCTGGCACGATTAATGGCTTCGACCCCACCACCGGCGCGCTCGTGGGAACCATGAAAAACGCCGCCAACAAAAACATCGTGATCAACCAGCTCTGGGGCATCGAGTTCGGCGGTGGATCTTCCAGCAACGGCAACACGAACCAACTCTTCTACACCGCCGGCCCGAAGAATAATGCCAATGGCGTATTCGGCGTCATCAACTTTGAGTAGCTGTTCTTCCCACCACCCTCCCCGCCATGGCGGAGGGTGGCTTTTTTCTTTTGTGCAATCCCTAAACCTATGATTCCAATCGATCAAGCCAGCGAGCGCGTCGCCCAAAACGGCGAGATGGCCAGTTCGGGCCATCCCTCAGGTCACTTTTGCCCGCTCGATACAACCAAACCAGTGGTATCATTCTCCAACTGCTTGCGCCCCTCCGGTGGGGCACGGGAACGAAAATCTCTAGTCGCATGAGGGTGAAGCAATGGCTTGGACCACTCCTGTTTTCGAAGAAGTAGTTTTGTGCTGCGAAATTAACTCCTACGTAAGCGCCAAACTCTAAACCACCGCGGATGCGCATACGGATCCCCGGTTCTGCGGCCGGGGGCAGATTCCCGCAGTGGAATTGCGGCTGCCGGAACTGTGTCGGTATACGTCAAAACGTCCCGAAAAACGCGCCTGGGGATGCCTGCGAAGACCCGCGCGACAGGGAATTTCTCGGTAAGGCGCGCACTCAGGCTCAACTGGCGCTGAGCGCCAACGGTTCCTCCTGGTTCCTGGCCGGAGCCTCTCCCGATTTGCCCTCCCAGATCGAAAGCACTCCCGACCTCCATCCCCGTGCGCTGCGCGATTCGCCCATTTCAGGCATCGTGCTCGCAAGCTCCGATCTTGATCACGTTCTCGGATTACTCCTCCTGCGTGAACTCCAGCCCCTGCGCGTGTATGCCGCGCCTTCCATCTTGCGAATTCTGCGCGATGAGAACAGCATGTTCAGTATGCTGAACCGCGTCGATCCTCAGGTGGTTTGGACCCCGACGCAATCCGGCATGTCCTTCCCCCTGCTATCCGCCGACGGAAAAGACTCCGGACTTCTATGCGAGGTCCATTTCCTTTCCGGCCGCTATCCGAAATACGTCAGGACTCAGCCCGCAACCCTGGCGCCCAACGAAGCCACGGCTGCGCTCTTCTTCGAATCTGCGGGTAAACGACTAGCCTATGTTCCCGCCATCGGAGCCCTCGATGATGCACTGCTCGAAAAACTCCATCGCGCGGACCTGCTCCTGTTCGACGGCACCTTCTGGAGTGACGACGAGTTACCCCGCCTTCAAGGCAGCGGCGAGACCGCCCACCAGATGGGACACATTCCGGTGGAAGAAAGCCTCCGCTTGTTGAAAGGTATTCAAGCCGGGCGCAAAATGTTCATTCACCTCAACAATACGAATCCGATCTTGAACCAGGCGAGCCCGGAAAATCAGGCGGTTCGTCAAGCCGGATGGGAAGCGGCGGAGGACAATTGGCAACTGGAACTGTAGTCCCCAGCGGCACTGCAAACACCAAACTTACCTTGGAGGAGTTGCGCCAGGCGATGCGCCAGGTCGGCGAAGAGCGCTATCACCACAAACATCCCTTTCACCTGCTGATGCACCAAGGCAAGCTCACGCGCGGACAGTTGCAGGCCTGGGCGCTGAATCGCTACTACTACCAATCCATCATCCCTATCAAAGATTCCATCATCCTTTCGCGGGCGACCGATCCTTCGTTCCGACGTGTCTGGCGCAAACGCATTGTCGATCATGACGGACAGGACGGTGATGACCAGCGGAATGGCGGAATCCTCCGCTGGATCAAGCTCGCCGAAGCCACCGGCCTCGATCGGGAGCGCGTCATCAGTGCCCATGAGGTTCTGCCGGCAACCCGTTTCATCGGAAATGAATATCTGCATCTGGTGCGAACCCGAAGCTTTCTGGAGTGCGTCGCGTCTTCCCTCACCGAACTTTTTTCCCGCGATCTGATCGCCCTGCGCATGGAAAAGATGCGGGAGCACTATCCCTGGCTCGCCTCGGCCCTCGATTACTTTGAGGCGCGACTGACCGAGGCTCCCGAGGATGCTGCCTTCGCCCTCCAATACGTCTTCGACCATGCCACCACCCGCACCGACCAGGAGCGCGCCATCCAGGCCTTGCGCGACAAGTGCGACATTCTCTGGGCGCAGTTGGATGCGCTCTACTTCGCCTACGTCGAGCCCGCTTGGCCGCCCCCGGGCGCCTTTCGCATTGACATTGAGGAGCAGACGAAACAATGACCGACAACGCAGCGAGAGAAACCGCGGCTGAGTTAGTCGATGCCAGCATTCCAAAACTTGCCGCCGGATGCCGCTGGGGCGGCACCACCGAAGCCCCCGTCGTCCTCTTTCCCGAAGGCGCCGTCCGCGTCGAAGGAACCGGCCGCATCATTCTCGAACTCTGCGACGGACACCTTTCGCTGGCTGAGATTGTTCAGAAACTCGAGGGCCAATTCATGTTGGCTCCAAAAGAAAAGATACGAGCCGACGTCCGTTCGTTTCTAGAACAATTGCACGTCAAACGCATCATCGACTATTAAATCGACTGGAATATTAACCACCGATCCCCTACCGATCCCCCGCGATCCAGCAATCGCTGCTTGACATACCACGCTATAATCAAGTGTAGGGTAGCTTGGAGCGGCCGACCGATTCTCAAGCAAGTTATTTGAAATCTATACTTTACGCAACTTACTCTCGGTAAGTCGCTGATTCGAAAGGCCTAGCCATTGGGAGGCGGCAAATAAGTCCTTTATTATGAATACTTTGTAAGTTAACTCCTTTAGAATCATAGACCGTAGACGTAAGTTATTGATTTTAATATACCAATAGGGATAGGGGGGTACCCTCCGAGTACCGCCGGAAAACGGTCGTTCATTCATCGGTCGGTCAATCGGTCGGTCAATCTTATAGATCGGCAATCACAGACCGGCATTCAAAGATCGCATCTCAAAGATCGCCGAGCGAAAAATCGCTGACCAAAGATTCAATGACGAAAAGTTCCTATCCTCTGGCATTGATCGCCGAGATCACGCATCGCTGCCCGTTGCATTGCGTCTATTGCTCGAATCCGCTGCAACTCACGTCGCCCAACCAGGAACTGACAACCTCCGACTGGCTGCGCATTTTCCAGGAAGCTGCGGCGCTCGGCGTGCTTCATCTTCACCTCACCGGAGGCGAACCTCTGGCTCGTCCCGACCTCACCGAATTAATTGCGGGTGCAAGCCAGTCGCGTCTCTACACAAACCTGATCACCTCCGGCATCGGCCTCTCCCGCGAGCGCCTCGCCCAGCTTGTAGAAGCAGGCCTGGACCATATCCAACTGAGCTTTCAGGATTCGGGCGAAGGCCAGGCTAACTGGATTGCCGGAGCCCGCGCGCACGCTCACAAGCTCGACCTGGCGGCGTGGATCCGCGGACCTCACACTGGCGAACCTGCTTCCAGTAAGCGTCGCATCGCGTTTACTGTAAACCTGGTCGTTCACCGCCAGAATATCGATCACCTCGAAGAGATGATTGCCGCGCTCGAAGCGCTCCAGCCCGACCGCATGGAGATCGCGCACGCCCAATACTACGGTTGGGCGCTCCAGAATCGCTCTGCGTTGCTGCCGACGCGCGCCCAACTCGACCGCGCCGTAGCCGTAGTCGCCCGCGCCGAGGAGCGTCTGCGCGGCAAGGTCCGCATCGACATGGTCGTCCCCGACTACCACGCGCGTTTTCCCAAAGCCTGCATGGGCGGCTGGGGACGCCAGTTGCTGCTCATCGATCCCGCCGGCCGCGCGCTGCCCTGCCATGCGGCGGGGGTGATCCCCGGCATGACGTTCGACAACGTGCGCCAACATACGCTCGATTGGATCTGGCAAAGTTCAGAAGCATTCAAGAAATTTCGCGGCCAAGACTGGATGCCCGAGCCCTGTCGCTCCTGCGACCGCCGCACGGAAGATTTTGGTGGATGCCGTTGCCAGGCGTTTCTGCTGACCGGCGACGCGAGCGCGACCGATCCAGTGTGCGAACTTGCGCCGCTGCATCATTTGATCGAGAAGGCGGTACTCGAAGACTCGGTAACGAGTTCTACGCCAGAAATTCACGAGGCGCCCTTCCACGTCTTGCAAGACAAGATGGCCGGTTTCTGGAGCTACCGGACGGACCCGCAGAGATGAGTGCTTCGCTTTGACGCTCCCGAAATCACCCTGTTAAACTAGGTGATTGCCATCCTACCGTTTATCTAAGAAGGAAATACGTGCGCGCAGAAACCCGGCATCAACTGAAACAAGACCGCTTCAGCAAGGTTACGATCGAAGCGGCGGAGAACGCCGCCCATTGGTCCGTCGAACACCAGGCGAAACTGATTGCCGGTGTCATTGCGGTCGTCGTCATCGCCGCGATCGCGTTTGGCGGCTGGTACTACGTCAATACGCAGGACGAAAAAGCCAGCGCCGAGCTCTCGACCGCCGTCCGAACCTTTGAAACGCCGGTGCGTCCCTCCGGTATGCCGCCCCAGCCGGGTATGGACAGCTTCGGGTCCGCTGCGGAACGTGCCACTGCTGCCCGCAAACAATTCCAGGCCATCGTGGATAACTATCCACGCACTCACACCGCCGACATGGCGCGCTATTTCGTCGGCCTGGCTTCAGCCCAACTGAACGACAACGCTGCCGCGGAACGCAGCCTGCAGGAGGCGGCCAATTCCTCGAACCCCGACCTGGCTGCCCTTGGCAAATTCGCACTGGCTAACGTTTATCGCTCCGAGCACAAAGACACGCAGGCGGTCGATCTCTACAAGCTACTCATCGACAAGCCAACCATCGTGGTCAGTAAGGCCACGGCGCAGCTGGAACTAGCCGGTTTCTACGAATCGCGGCAAAAGCCCGATGAAGCCAAAAAGATCTACGAGCAGGTGGAAAAAGAGAATCCTGCCACCGAAGCAGCGTCTCTCGCCCAACGCAGAGCCGCTGCCCTCAAGCAATAAATTGGTCAGACGTCCTTAAGCAGAATTTCTGGTTGCGATGCGCCGCAGGCAGGCAATCAGCCGGTCACAGTCCTCAACCGTGTTGTACACATGCGGACTCACTCGAATCGAGGTTCCTCGAATGCTGACAAATACTTTTTCCTTCGCCAGCATTTCCGGCAGATGTCTCGGTATCAGTTCCTGCCTTCGCAGGCAAAGATAGTGCGGCGCGCGCAGCGGTTCATCCGGCGCGGAGAACCCCAGATCCCGAGCAGCCTCCGCCAGTCGACGGTTGAACGCGCCGCTTGTCTCTGACACCTGCGCCACGTCCCACTCCAGCAATTGCTTCATGCCGCGAAGCGCCGCCGGAAGCAGCGCAAAATTCGAGCGCTCTCCCATATCGAAGCGTCTTGCCCCGTGATCGTAGTTTTCCGTGTATAAGATCAAACTTGAGAAGTCACGGGCGTTGGCGCGCCCAATCCAGTTCTCTTCCAGAGGCATTCCGTTCTGGCAACTGGGTGCAACGTAGAGCAGGCCTACCGAATACGGCCCTAACATCCACTTGTAGTTGGCAGCGACGGCAAAATCGGGTTGCACGTCGCGTACGCTAATAGGGAGAGCGCCGAGCGACTGGGTTAAATCGAGCACAACCGCTGTTCCCAACTTACGACAGGCCTCCCCGATGCGAACCAGATCAAGCCTGCCTCCACTGGACCACTGCACGTGCGGCAGAGCCGCTATGGCAACATCCGGTGTAAGCGCATTCAAAACGGCTGCTGTCCAGTCGTTGTCTTCGGGCCACGGGACGACTTTGAGCGAAGCTCCAACCTCGTTCGCCCTTCGCTGCCATGCATAGTAGTGAGAGGGGAATTGCTCCTCGAGTACGAGCACGCTCTGACCCCTGCTTACCGGCAAATTGCGCGCCGCCGTGGCGATGCCGTAACTGGCTGAAGGAACGATGGCGATGCAGTCCGCCGAGCACCCGAGGAACTTCGCCGCCGTTGCGCGAAACTCATCGGAGCCAACGAAGAATTGGTCGGGTGTGATTCCCCACGGGTGCATTTTGCGCGCCAGCCCGAACGTTCCAGCTTCGACTGTCGCCTTCATCAATGGCGACATGTAGGCGCAATTCAGGTAGGCAACGTCGTCGGGGATGTCAAAGAGATGGCGCTGGCAGGGAATCATGGGCTAGTCTTTGGTCTTCGGATTGGCATCAGTGTATCAATGCGGAAGGGGTTGCCGAAATGCGTGAAGTCCAGACGGGGTTAAAGGCTACCTTCTCCCTGTTAGCATTTTGCGTGTTAGCCGTTTCAGCAATGGCACAGACAGCGAACGCGCAGAGTTCGCTGGCTTTTGCGCGCGCCGCCAAATTGCGCCGCGGCATCAATGCCTCGGAATGGTTCGCCCAGGTCTACGACCAACGTGGCTACACAGCTGAACATTTTCGGGCATGGACAACGGCCGACGACATCGCCTTGATCAAGTCGATGGGCTTCGATCACGTCCGCCTCGGCGTGAATCCCGAGCCCATGATGAACATCCGCGAGCCCAATAGGATTCCAGCAGACTACCTCGCGTCCCTGGATGCGGCAGTTAAGATGATTCTCGATCACGGACTGGCAGTGGTGATCGACCTGCACCCCGATAGCGATTTCAAAATTCGCCTCACCAAGGACGACGATTCCGTCGAACGCTTCGCCGATTTCTGGCGAGCGCTCGCGGCTCATTTCTCGACGTGGGATCAGGACCGCCTGTTTTTCGAAATTCTCAATGAACCGGAGTTCAGCGACCGCTACCGCTGGCTGGGCGTACAAATGAAACTGGCGGCTGCGATCCGCCAGAGCGCCCCGGCGCAGACGATCATAGCGTCCGGTGCGCGATGGTCCGACGAGGATGAACTTGCCTTTCAGGAGCCGCTACACGATGCAAATGTCATTTACAACTTCCATTTTTACGAGCCGTACATTTTCACCCACCAGGGAGCAACCTGGAGCGCTTATTACTGGCACTGGGTCCACGGGCTGAAATACCCGTCGAGTCCGGAGCAGGCGGCGATGGTCGCCGCACAGGTGCCGGATGCGGTGGACCGCTTGCAAATCATCCGTTATGGATACGATAACTGGGACGCTGCCCGCATTGAATCCGAAATGAAGCAGGCGGCGGAGTGGGCGCGGCGGCGCGGCGTTCCATTGGTGTGCAACGAATTCGGCACGTTTCGTGATTACGCCGATCCCCTTGACCGCGATGCCTGGCTGCACGATGTGCGCACTGCTCTGGAGCACAATGGCATCGGCTGGGCAGTCTGGGACTACTCGGGATCGTTTGGCGTGGTCACGAAGAAAGATGGGAAGACCATGGCCGATGACGGCGTATTGCGGGCGCTGGGTATGAAATGAGTTGCCCTCAATATCTTCTGCGACTTCCAGTTTTTGAATCGGATTTCCGATGATCTAGTCGAATAGCTATAGGAGAAATAGAATCATGAACGAGAAAGCTGCAACGGTCGCTTTACAAGATGAAACTCAATCGTCCTCCAATAAGACATATCCAGCAAAAGCCTATTCCGCCAATAGCGCGACTTCCGCTCTCGCATTGGGCTCGATTCAGCGTCGCGCTCCGCGACTCCAGGATATACAGATTGAGATTCTGTACTGCGGCGTCTGTCACTCGGATTTGCATCAGGTACGCAACGAATGGGTAAGCATGATGCCCACCGTCTATCCCTGCGTGCCCGGGCACGAAATCGTTGGCCGGGTAGTGAAGGTGGGCAGCGCTGTTAAGAAATTCAAAGAGGGCGATATTGCGGCTGTCGGCTGTATGGTCGATTCCTGCGGCGTATGCCCGGGCTGTCGAGCCGGAGAGGAACAGTTTTGCGATGGTCCCGCGACCTTCACTTACAACGGAGAAGACAAGATCCTGGGAGGCGTCACCTACGGCGGCTACTCGGAAAGCATCGTGATAACCGAAGCATTTGCGCTGAAAGTACCCGCGCAACTCGATCTCGCCGGAACGGCGCCTCTGCTCTGTGCGGGCATTACGACCTATTCGCCGCTGCGTCACTGGAATGTGAAGAAGGGGCAGAAAGTCGGCATCGTGGGTCTGGGCGGACTGGGCCACATGGGATTGAAATTCGCCCACGCCTTCGGCGCCAATGTTGTATTGTTTACCACCTCTCCTAACAAGACCGAAGACGCGCTGCGCCTTGGCGCCGATGAAGTGGTGATCTCGAAGAATGCTGCCGAAATGGAGAAACATCTGGCGAGCTTCGATTTCATTCTGGACACAGTCTCCGCCGAGCACGACCTGAACCCCTACATCGCCCTGCTGAAACAGGATGCAACCCTGACGCTGGTGGGTGCGCCTCCAACCCCGGCGCCGGTACTCGGCTTCGGACTGCTTTTCAAGCGGCGCCAGCTTGCCGGTTCCATCATCGGCGGACTCCGGGAGACGCAGGAGATGCTCGATTTCTGCGCCGAACATGGCATCACCTCCGATATCGAATTGATCCGGATACAGCAGGTCAATGAGGCTTATAACCGGCTGCTGAAAAGCGACGTCAAATACCGCTTCGTAATCGATATGAAATCGCTGCGGTGACGGCGGCGTTGTTTCCCAATCGGGGTAATCCGCCTTCGCTTCGCCGTGTAGCGGCCCGCCCTTCAATGTGACAGAAAAGCCTTCATCTTCTCCGCGTTTGAAAGGCCCCTCGGGGCCTTTCGAGTGTTGGAAGCGGCCTGCGATGCGGCCTACCTACCTTTGGATATATGTGCAAATCTCACATTTTGTGACAAAAGTGCTGATTTTCAAGGATTTCCGCCTTTTTTCGGCGCAGGAGAGTTAACCAACCTAGAAACATAGCGTTAGCAACATCTGGAGTTCCGAGCCAGGTGCCAAAGCTCACTTGGCCCTGTGAGATGAAGCCTCCTGTCCTTTGATTCCACAATCTTTTCCACAGGGCAAAGATGTCTCTAGGTCGGGTTTTCCGGGGGTCAGCGCTGGCGTCGGGCTTTTCTCGTCTTGTCCGGTAAGGCACACACCCCGACGTGGGGTCAGATGACATGAAAAAATGGGATTTTCAGCTACTCCCCAGGTTCGTTATTGCCTTCCATCAGGTTGGCAAAGCGCGTGGAATTATGCAGGAAGGCGAGATTGAACTTGCCGATCGGCCCGTTGCGCTGTTTAGCGATAATGATTTCGGCACGGCCCTTCAATTCGGGATCGTCCTGCTTATAGACCTCTTCGCGGAAGATGAACATGACCACGTCGGCATCCTGCTCGATCGACCCCGACTCGCGCAGATCGGAGAGCTGCGGCCGGTGATCGCCGCCCCGGCTTTCGGGAGCGCGGCTTAACTGTGACAACGCTACGACAGGCACACCAAGCTCCTTGGCGATGGCTTTCAACCCGCGCGAGATGGAGGAAACTTCCTGGGTGCGATTTTCGAAGCGCTTGCTGCCGCCCGACATCAATTGCAGGTAATCGACGACGAGCAAGTCGAGGCGTCCTTGGGATTGTTTGAGCCGCCGGGCCTTGGCGCGCATTTCGCTCAAGGAAATACCCGGCGTGTCGTCGATAAAAATGAGAGCGTTGGAGAGTTCCTCCATGGCGCGCACGATCTTCTTCATATCGTCGCCCCAGAGCGAGCCGGTGCGCAGCTTCTGCGCGTCGACAATGGCACGCGAACAGAGCAGGCGTTGCAACAGCGCCTCGCTCGACATTTCAAGCGAGAAGACGCCGACCACGCGTCCGTCGTCAATAGCGGCGTTCTCGGCGATGTTCATGGCGAACGCGGTCTTGCCCATCGACGGGCGAGCGGCGACAATCACCAGGTCAGCTTTCTGGAAGCCGCTCGTCATCTCGTCGAGATCGGTGTAGTGAGTGGCGAGGCCGGTAATGCGCTGTCCGCGCTGCAGGAGGGCGTCGACGGAGCCAAAAGAATCGCGGACAATCTCCTTGATGCCCTGAAAGCCCTTGCCAATGCGCTTCTCGGAGAGCTGAAAAACGGCAGCCTCAGCTTCATTTAGAATTTCGTCGGCAGGCTCGGCCTGCTCGCTGGCCTTGGCGATGGCCGCGTTGGCCACGTTGATCAGCCCGCGCAGAATCGCCTTGTCGCGGACGATGCGAACATAATGCTCGATCGAAGGCCGGTCCGGCACTCCGTCAAGCAACCCGGAAATGTAGCCGACGTCGCCGACGGCCTGCAGATCTTTTTTCTGCTCCAGTTCCTCGACCAGCGTGATGATGTCGATGGGCCGCGAAGATTCGGCCAGATCCATCATGCGCGAATAAATGCGCCGGTGCGAATCGATGGAGAAATCTTCCGGCTTCAGGTGCTCGGCCGCGTCGTTGAAGGCGTGATTGTCGAGCAGAACGGCGCCCAGGATGGAGCGCTCGGCTTCAATGTTAGCCGGCAAACGTCCGACGCTGGTTTCGAGGGTAGCCACGATGTTGAGGTGAGTGCGTTGCATCGTAACCTTTTTCGTCCTGTGGACGTATGAGGAGCCAGCAGGAAAACGGGTCCGAAAATAAAATTCTTCGGGCGCCAATCCGCCCAGGAAAAACTCGTGGCGACAAGCGCCCTCGTCAGTTTGCCCTGAGCGATCAGCCCTCAACACCGCAGTATGTCATAAGGCGAATAAAAAGCAAATACCTCGGCTGAGTCTTCATGGTGCGACAGGAATTATGCAGCGATACGTCGAACTTCCCAGGCCTTCGTTGACTTGCCCGCCTCCTCCACGTAAGATTTGCCCCTGATGATCGGACAAACCATCTCTCACTACCGCATCGTGGAGAAGCTTGGTGGTGGCGGCATGGGCGTCGTCTACAAGGCGGAGGACACGCGGCTCGACCGCTTTGTAGCCTTGAAATTCCTGCCCGAAGATGTGGCCCAGGACCGTCTCGCCCTGGAACGGTTCCGTCGTGAGGCGAAAGCCGCATCCGCGCTCAACCATCCCAACATCTGCACTATCTACGACATTGGCGAGGACAATGGGCAGGCGTTCATTGCCATGGAGTTTCTGGACGGCTTGACGCTCAAGCATCTGATTGGGCAAAAGCCGTTAGCCATGGAAACCGTCCTCGCGCTGGCCATTGAAACGGCCGATGCGCTGGAGGCGGCGCATTCCCAGGGTATCGTGCACCGCGACATCAAGCCGGCAAACATTTTCGTCACCAAGCGCGGTCATGCCAAGATTCTCGACTTTGGATTGGCCAAGGTTGTAGCCGCCGCCGGCTCTTACGCTCAGGGCGGGTCCGACCACACGCGGACGGCTGCCTCGCCCGATGAGGAGTTGACCAGCCGGGGCGCGGCGCTCGGCACCGTTGCCTACATGTCTCCGGAGCAGGCGCAGGCTAAAGAACTGGATGCGCGGAGCGATTTATTTTCCTTCGGCGCCGTGCTCTACGAGATGTCAACCGGCATGATGCCGTTCCGTGGCGACAGCACGGCTGTTATCTTCAAAGCCATTCTCGATGCGGAACCCGTCCCAGCCGTGCGGCTGAATCCTGACGTGCCCGCCGAACTCGAACGCATCATTGATAAGGCAATCGAGAAAGACCGCGAGCTGCGCTATCAGGGAGCGGCCGAGATACGCGCCGACCTGAAACGACTGAAACGCGAGACGGACTCACGCCATCGTCCCTCGTCAAGTTCGACAACGGTCCCGACCGTACAGGATAGCGGGCCGCAATCTGGCGCGCAGCATACTGTGTCTGCGCCGGGATCGTCCGGAGCAGCAGTGTCGGGATCATCGTCAGGCAACGTGTTCGCCAATGTCGCGGCAACAATGCCCGCTCCCGCCGCGCACGCCTCCGGACCGACGAGCAGTTCCGCCGTCGACGTCGCGAAGAGACATAAGCTGGGAGTTACCGCTGGCGCTCTCGTCGCCGTTGTTCTTTTGCTGGCCGCAGGATTCGGCGTGTACTCCATGCTTCACCGCACCGCTGCGCTGCCATTCCAGAATTTCACAATCACGCAGGTCACGAACTCGGGCAAGGCGGGAGCGGCGGCCATCTCGCCGGACGGCAAGTACGTACTCAGCGTACTGATCGATAAGGGACAGGAGAGCCTGTGGCTGCGCAACGTTGCCACGGGCAGCAATACCCAAGTCGTTCCGCCGGCGCCCGTTGTCTATCGCAGCCTCGCTTTTTCTCCCGACGCCAACTATTTTTATTTTCGCAAAGCGGAAGACGCGCTCGAAACCACTTTCTATCTTTATCGCGCTCCGGTGCTCGGCGGCACTCCGCAAGTTCTGGTTAGGGATATTGACAGCGATATCGCCTTCTCTCCCGACGGCCGTCGCATCGCCTACATTCGAGGTAATGACCCCGAGGTGGGCAAATACCGGCTGCTCTCCGCGAATCTTGATGGCAACGACGAGAAGGTTCTGCTCATTGAACCCGCGCCCGGCAACAACGCGTTTAATTTTCCAGCCTGGTCCCCGGACGGCCAGAAGATTGCCCTCAGCGCGCCCCCGGCAGCCAATGCCTTAAGCGTCATCGCCCGGTTCAATTTCAATAGCAGCAAGTTGGAGCAGTTAGTCGCTTACGACGACAAGCTGGTGAACCAACTGAAATGGACGCCCGACGGCAGCGGGCTCATCGTTAACTACCAGCAGGCGGGTCCGAGTTTTCAGCGCGCGCAAATTGGTTTCGTGTCCAGCAGCGGAGGCGCACTCCAGCCCCTTACCCGCGATACCAACAGCTACCGCACTCTGACCTTGTCCGCCGATGGCAAGACTCTGGCCACGGTGCAGATGAAGACGACGCAGAGCTTATATCTCGCCTCCGGCACCGGCAGCACCGCGACGGAGTTGCCGTCGCTGCTGCCGCAGGGAGAATTCGTCAGCGGATTTGGCTGGGACAGCAGCGGCAATCTTCTGATCGGAGAGTCCGGGCATCTAGCGCGCATGGCGCCGGATGGCAGCAACTCGAGTCAACTGCTGGGAGATGTCGCGTCCGAGGTCGTGGATCCTTCGGTCTGCGGTCCTCGCTACATGGTATTTACCTGGACTTTTCACGCCGGCTCCCACGTCGCCAACATTTGGCGAGCCAACTCGGATGGTTCCAATCCCGTGAAACTCACCGATATTGGCTCGCGGCTTTCGGTTTGTTCGCCGGATGGAAAATGGGTGTATTACCTGAATGATAGCGCCGGTCAAATATGGCGTTCTCCAACCGACGGACCGGGCACGGCGGAGGTGGTCCGCGGATCGATTGTGCCCAACGCGATTATTGCCGGCCCGCGGCCTGCTCTGTCGCCCGATGGAAAATTCCTGGCCATTGTTATCGTGAACGCGTTGAATCCGGAGAGTATGAAACCGGAGGATAAGGTCGCGCTCGTCAATCTGGAATCAGCGGGGCCGCCGCAACTGCTTAAGATTGAACCGGGGATTACCGGCAGCGGGTTTCAATTCACTCCCGATGGAAAGGCGCTCGCCTACGCGGTCAAAGAAAACGGAGTCGACAACGTCTGGGTGCAGCCGCTCGACGGTTCTGCGGGGCGGAAGATCACCAACTTCAACTCCGAGCAGATCGTCGATCTCCGTTGGTCGCCGGATGGGAAGAATCTGGGCATACTCCGCACCCATTCCGATTCCGATGTAGTGCTGCTGCAGGAAGCGAAGCCGTAGTTTGCGGCTCTGTGGCGATTCCTTACACCCTCAACTCGACCACCGTAGCTCCGCCGCCGCCTTCATTGATGGGCGGCTCAATCACTGACTCCACGTGCGGATGCTTCTGTAAATACTGCCGCAGGGCTTTGCGCAGAATCCCCATGCCGCTGCCGTGGACGATTCGTACCCGCGGCAGGCCGGCGAGAAATGCGCGGTCGACAAATTTCTCGACCTCCGCGGTGGCCTCATCGACATTGCGGCCAATGACGTTGATTTCGCTCGGCGTATTGAGGCCGCTCGATTCGTTCTGCAGCTTGACGCTGATGCCGCGGGATCGCGCCGCCTGCACCGGCGTCTCGGAAACGCTCCGCGCGCTTGTCAGAACCTCCGCCATATCTTCGCGGGCGATGCGCATCTTCATCGATCCGATTTCGACATCGAAATGATTGTCGCCAACTTTCTTTTTCACGACCGCGGCGCGGCCCATCGACTTAAGCTTCACCGTGTCGCCTTCGGAAACGTGTTTGACCAGGCTGGGCTGGGCGTTGGGGTCTCCGCGATCGGCGCCGGTGTGGTGCGCGACAACCGTGGCGTCGAATTGTTCGCGAAATTCGCGGCGCATTTTGGCGATGCGCCGTTCGGCATCTTTCGATAATTTCTGCTGAGCGGCGCGGTCCTGTACCGCATTCACCGTTTCGCGGGCCTGATATTCGAAGTCGCGGAAGAGGCCTTCGAGTTTCGCCTCCATCTCGCGGATTCTGGCTTGCTGTTCTTTGCGGCCATCGCTCGCGAGATGCTGCTTCTCGCGGTCGAGCTCCTGCTCGCGGGCTTTCATGCGGTTGCGCTCGGCTTCGAGATCGCGAAGATCGGCGTGCAGGCGATCGAGAAAGCGGCCGACATCCTGGGTTTGCGAGCCGAGGCGCGAGCGCGCGGAAGTGATGATCGCGGGGTTCAGTCCGAGCCGCTGCGCGATGTTGATTCCGGCGGATGCCCCGGGGACGCCGATTTTCAGCTCATAAGTCGGCTGCAGCGTGGCCTCATCGAAGCCAACGGAGGCGTTGATCACTCCAGGCGTATTCGCGCCATAAACCTTCAGCGAAGTGTGGTGCGTAGAGATCACGATCATGCATCCGACTTTGCGGAAATGATCGGCAATGGCCACCGCCAGGGCCGCGCCTTCTTCGGGATCGGTCGCCGAGCCGAGTTCGTCCAGCAGCACCAGTGAATTCTCGGTCGCGGTGCGCGAGATGAAATCGATGTTGGTGACGTGCGCGGAGAAGGTGGAGAGATTCTGTTCGATCGATTGATAATCTCCGATGTCGGCCAGAATGGCGTCGAAGACGGGCATGTCGGCACGGTCGGCAGGAACGGGGATTCCCGACTGCGCCATCAGGGCCAACAGGCCAAGCGTTTTCAGCGAAACCGTTTTGCCCCCGGTGTTAGGGCCGGTGATCACCAATTGGCGATGGTCACCTTCGAGTTCGATGGTGACGGGGACGATTTCTGCGTTCTTTAATTTCAGATTTCGTTCCAGTAATGGATGCCTTGCGCGGTGGAGAATCAGCCGGGCTTCGGCTGTTTCTTCTGACAAAGTTACCGCGACGCAGTTGTAGTCTTCGGCGAAGCGAGCTTTGGCGAATTGCAGTTCCAGTTCGGCGAGGACGTCGGCTGCGGACAGAATGGCCTCGGCATTTTCTCCGATTTGGCGCGTCATCTCCAGAAGGACGCGATGAATCTCGGCCTGTTCTTCATCGAGCAGGCGCACCAGCTCATTGTTCTGCTCGATGGTTTCGAGCGGCTCGACAAAAACGGTTTGTCCGCTCGAGCTTGCGCCGTGAACCACGCCCTGGACGCGGCGTTTCTGCTCGACCTTCACCGGGATTACAAAGCGCTCGCCACGGATGGTGATGAGTTCGTCCTGCACCGTGCCGCCTTCGGCCAGTTTGCGCAGGTAGCCACGGAGCGACTCCTGAATCTGCCGTTTCTGCTTTTCGATTTCGCGGCGAACGCGGCTGAGTTCCGGCGAGGCGCGATCGTCGAGCGTGCCATCAGGCAGAATCTTGTTGCGGAAGACGCGCAAGAATGCGGTGAAATCCTGAATGCCAGCGGAGAGCGCGTTGACGGCGCTCCACTCAGAGCGCATGGCAGCCGGTGGCTGGCGGACGATTTCGCGCCATTCGGCGCCGCGATCGGCGATGAGAACGATGTCGCGAATCTCGGTGGTTTCGAGGGCGGCCCCTGCGATGCGGGATTTCTCGATCAGCTTCTTGACTTCAGGCAATCCGGCAAATTCAAAGCGTCCGCCAACTCGCCGATACTCGCGGACTTCGGTCGTGAGCCGCTGCTGGGTTTGAATCCAGTCGTGATCAAGCGAAGGCAGAAGCTCGGCAATGCGCCGCTGCCCTAGCGGCGATGAGGCATAACCGGCGACCAAATCGCGCAGTATCTCGAACTCCAGCAAGCGCGCACTGGTGTGGGCCACGGGATGGGGCACGAAAGACATCCATTGAATGTTACAACGCGAACGGATTCCCGGGTCAGTACAGGGAGAGGCTCGAGGCGGAGATGATTCGGGGCGGGCGCGCGGTGTACAATCACAAGCGCTGGTCAGCGCGACGGAACTGGCGGCCGACGGCCCCGTAGCTCAATTGGATAGAGCATCAGACTTCGGATCTGAGGGTTGGGGGTTCGACTCCCTCCGGGGTCGCCACTCGAAAGCGCCTTTCTCTATTTACCGCAAACGCCAACTTCTGACCTCGTTCTTCCTCGAAACCTGCACTCTGGTTACTTGCTGACTCTCCCGGTTTCGCGGTGCAATAACACTGGCGGAGACGGGGTAAGCCCCGTCTCTACGGGGGAAAACCATGGGACGCGTATTCGGATTTGTGGGCACGGTGGTCACGCTGGCGATTGGAATGTACATCTATTCGCTGCAGGTTAAAACGCTTTCTCCGGGAGCCGGGAGCGGCAACTCCGAGGAAGCTGCGACCATCACGGGTGTAAAGAACGACCTCATCGGCATTGCCAACGCCGAGCGCGGATACCTGGCGTCACAGGGAAAGTACGCTTCGCTGGAGGAGCTGATTTCGGGCAATTACCTCACCATGAAGAACGAGCGTCCTCCCTACATTTACGACGTAGAAATTGCTTCCGGCAGTTTTCGGGCGACGGCCACCCGCACCACGAAAGGCGCTCCGGCACAGCTCTGGATTACGGAAACAATGCAGGTTCAGGCGTCGGACTGAAGCCCATAGGCCTGAAGTTAGGTCTTCTTCCACTCAGTCAAAGACATGAGTTCGTCCATGATCTCCTGCAGCCTCTGCAACCGCCGCTCCTGATCGGAGGCCCCTATCAATTTCTTTCCCCCTTGCAGATAGAGGCGGTTCGCTTCGCTGATCTCCGCGATCTCTTCTCGCAATTTCCCAACGCGCTCTTTGACCGACTGCGGCATACAAATAGGCTAGCAGAGATCATGCCGCTGCGCGGAAAATGTCGCACTAGAAGAGCAAACTACGCGGCGCACTACACGGTGCAGTTTGCTCCCCACCCCCTGCGGGCGCTATAGTTACTAGTTTCGTGTTCCTATGTTCACTGACTTCACTGCGACCGACCGCTGGACCAAGAAGCAGGTGCACTGCCTCTATCAGGCTCTGATCGTCGCTATTGCCACACGCCACGCCGATGCTGTCGACATCAAGTTTCTGGTCGATGGGCGGCCCGCCTGGGTTGCCCTTCCACACCCGGCCTGGGTCGAATACAAGAAGCGCACGGGAAAGGTCATCACCGACGCCTTGGCCAAAGAGATTGCCGGCCATTTTCTGAAAACCGCCCTCGAATCGGGCGAAGGCCTGGGCCGCGAAATGTATTCGCTTACCATCGACGAGACTCTCCATCACCTGGAGGGCGTCGTGGCGCAAGTCGAGCCAAACGATGTCGCAATCCGATAGCGTCCGCAGCCGGCGCAACTGTGATCCGAGTCACCCTGGAACGTGACGATTACCACTCCGTAAATCACCCGCCATCTGGCAAACTTCTATCGGAAATTCAATACCGCGCGATACATACGGCAGTCCGGCTTCTGGCCGAAAAGAGCTAAATGAGGGACAATAACTCCTATCGTTGGTCGCACCTGCGAACGCTCTTAACGCAGCCTTTGAATTTTCTGCCTGCGCACCCGATTTTTCATGGCAGTAGATCGTGCAGTTTTGCCATCAAAGGAGAAGTTTATTTATGGCCAGCCTGATATCCGATATGGAAACCATGACCGCAAGAACCACCGCTAACAAACATAAGCGGCTAGGCGCATGGGTGGAAGAGGTTGCCCAGTTGTGCAAGCCCGATCGAGTCCACTGGTGCGACGGCTCGCACGATGAATATCAGGCCATGCTGCAACTGATGGTGCTGACCGGAGCTGCCATCCGGTTGGCCGAGGACAAGCGCCCCAACAGCATTCTCGTGCGATCGAGTCCGGCCGACGTGGCGCGCGTCGAAGACCGCACGTTCATCTGCTCACGCACCATCGACGAAGCTGGTCCCACCAACAACTGGGCCGACCCCGTCACAATGAAGGAGAAGCTGCACGGGTTATTTGCCGGCGCGATGACCGGACGAACGATGTATGTCATCCCTTACAGTATGGGGCCGATTGGCTCGTCCATTTCGAATATCGGCGTCGAGATCTCCGACTCGCCATATGTTGTCGCCAACATGCACCTCATGGCCCGCGTCGGCGACCGCGTGCTCGAAGTTCTGGGGAGCGAAGGAGCCTTCGTGCGCGGACTGCACTCGGTGGGCGCTCCCTTGGCTCCAAATCAGGCCGATTCCAGCTGGCCCAACAATGAGAAGGACAAATACATCTGCCATTTCCCGGAGACGCGCGAGATCTGGTCGTACGGTTCCGGCTATGGCGGTAACGCGCTGCTCGGCAAGAAATGTCATGCCCTGCGAATCGCATCGGTGCAGGCCCGCGACGAAGGCTGGATGGCGGAGCACATGCTCATCCTGAAGATGACCAGCCCCGCCGGGAAGGTTAAGTACATTACCGGAGCGTTCCCTTCGGCTTGCGGCAAGACGAATCTCGCTATGCTGATTCCGACCATCCCCGGCTGGAAGGTCGAAGCAATTGGCGACGACATCGCCTGGATGAAATTTGGAGCCGATGGGCGTCTCTACGCTATCAATCCCGAATTCGGATTCTTTGGCGTGGCGCCCGGTACCAGCATGAAGTCGAACCCGAACGCCATGCTCACCGCTACCAGGAATTCCATCTTCACCAATTGCGCCATGACTCCAGACGGCGACATCTGGTGGGAGCAGATGACCGACGAAAAACCGGCTGAATTGATCGACTGGCTGCGGCGTCCGTGGACCCCTGCTTCAGGCCGCAAAGCAGCCCATCCCAATTCGCGCTTCACCGTTCCCGCCAGCCAGTGCCCGGCGATTGCGCCGGAGTGGGAAGATCCGAAAGGTGTGCCCATCGACGCCATTCTCTTCGGTGGCCGCCGCGCTGGCGTGGTTCCGCTGGTGACAGAATCCTTCAGTTGGCAGCACGGGACATTCCTGGGCGCGATCGTCAGCAGTGAAACGACTGCTGCATCCGCCGGCAAAGTTGGCCAACTGCGCCGCGACCCGATGGCGATGCTTCCCTTCTGCGGCTACAACATGGGAGATTACTTCGATCACTTTCTCAAGATCGGCAAGCGGCCCGGAGCCAAGCTCCCCAAGATCTATTATGTGAACTGGTTCCGCACCGACGAGAACGGTAAATTCCTGTGGCCTGGATACGGTGAAAACAGCCGCGTATTGAAATGGATCTTCGAGCGTTGTGACGGCAAAGTACATGCCGTGGATACGCCGATTGGCCGGCTCCCCGAGCCCGCGGATCTGGATACAAAGGGTCTCAATCTTCCCGCGTCGGCCGTCGCCAAGTTGCTCAACGTGGATTTGGAAGGTTGGCACGCCGAAATACCCTTGATCCGGGAATACTTCGCCAAATTCGGCACCCATCTCCCGGAAGGCCTGAACCGAGAAGTCGGAGAACTGGAAGATCGGCTTTGGAAGGCGAGGAAGTAGAGAGACGCTTGAATCATCAAATCATTGAGTCATTGACATTAACTCGTTCCACCAATGGCGCAGGGTTGATCGCCTCAGTGATTCAATAGAGCTATGTTCGCACGGAAAGTCCGCGTGGAGTATGAGCACGAAGGGCAGCGTCAGCCATGCCCGCTGAAGTGGCTCGACAATTTCAGTATGCGTAATTTCACCAACGCATCGGTTTTTGACGACACGTTGCCTGTCTCGGATGGTTGCTTGGAAATTGGAGCTAATGTTCCCGTCGATCAACTCCGCGATGCGATGGAAGACTGGTTTCGCCGGAAAACTTACCTGCCCAAAGACGCTACGCTTGTTCTAACCTTGAATTCATAACCCAGAGCTTCTGTCATCCCGAGCATTGCGGGGGACCCCTATTCTTCCGAAACTGTATGCCCGGTGTGGGTCCAGAGCTTAGTTCGATCCCCCGAATGAGGAAGCTCTTTCCATCTTGAGCAGCCGTGCAAATAAACGGACGATCATGCCGTCGAAGCGGGTGCCGCTCCTCTTTCCCAATTCCGCCATCGCCTGCTCGTCCGTCTTCGGCGGCGCGAACGATCGATCGCTGGTCATATTTACATAGGAATCAGCGACGGCGATAATGCGGCCATACAGCGGAATGTCCTCACCCTTCAGTCCCAATGGATAACCACTGCCGTCGAAGGCTTCGTGATGCGATTCGATGGCTTCGGCCACCCGTTCGATTTCCGGTATTGCGCGCGACAATTCCGCACCCACTCGCGGGTGCGTCTTGATCACGGCAAATTCATCTTCTCTCAGCGCGCCGGGCTTGTTCAGAATTCGAATCGGGACGAACAGCTTGCCCACGTCATGCACCCGCGCCGCAAACGTGACTTCCTCCACCTCCTGCGCTGGAAGGTTCAGTGCACGCGCGATGATCCCGGCATAATGTGCACATTGTTCACCATGTCCCGCAGCGTTGTGCTCCCTGAGTTCAGCCGCCCGCGCCAGCGCCTCCACCGCCTCCCTCATCGCTCGATGGCCTTCATCTTCCTCGCGTCCGCATAGCTTCCGCAAAGTACCGATGAGTTCTTCAAGGTGTTCCGGCCCATTATGCTCGCGCTGCAGGAATCCTTCGATATATCCCGAGATCAACTGCCGCTGCACAGCCGAGCCTTCGCCGAACGCATCCGAGGTTGACACCTGATTGCCGCCCGCGTGCTTGGACACATACATGCCCGCATCGGCAACCCGAATCAGATCTTCCATGGAAAATCCGTGGACCGGGAAACTTGCGACGCCAAAGCTGCCGGTAATCTGATGTTCTTCGAGCATAGGATCGGTAGCGAGCCAGAGGCGCAGCCTTTCGGCCAGCACCTGCGCCTGCTCTATGCCCGTCTCCGGCATGAGGATGATGAATTCATCTCCGCCGTAGCGTGCCACGACGTTCGACTGGCGGCATTTTTGTTCGAGCAGCCGGCCCACACGCGCCAGCACCAGATCGCCTTCCAGATGGCCCAGTGAATCGTTGACTTCCTTGAATTTATCCAAATCGACCAGCACCACCGAGAATGGCCGTCCGGAGCGCGACGCGCGCTTCCATTCGGAACTCAATGCCTCCCAGAAAAAACGCCGCGTCTTGATGCCGGTCAATCCATCGGTAATCGATTGCTGCTGCAATTTCTGGAACACGAACGAGTTGTGCAGCGCCGTCGCCAGAAGATCAGCCAGTGTATTCAGAATCAGAACATCCTGCGGTGCGAACGCATTTTCATCGCGGCTCTCGATATTGAGCACGCCGAGCAGCGATTCGCCATAACTGATCGGCAGGCAGAGCACAGCGCGCGATTCCAGCAGCACGCCGGCGAGTTGTCCCGGCCCGGCGTTCTGCACCAATGCGCTAACGCCCGTGCGAGCGACTTTACCCAAAACTCCGCTACCCACCGCGATCCGACGGCCCAGAGTTTGCGATGCCGTGCCCGCTTCGGCTTTGATCTCGATATCTTTCGTGGCGTAATCCATGATGCCGATGCCGATGTGATCGTAGCGGAAGTTTTTCTGAATTTCGCTGACGATGTTGGCCATCATCCCTTCAGCGTCCTCGCTCGAAATTGCCATCTTCGAAATGTTATTAAGAAATGCGAGATGCCGGGCGCGCCGCTGCTCCTCCGTAAACAGGCGTGCATTCTCGATAGCGACTCCCAGTTGGCCGGCTGCGGTCTGCATGACCTCGAGATCTCGTGCCTGGAATTGCGATTCACGCTCCGTGCTCAGGGCGGCCATCACTCCCACCGCTTTGCCGCCTAGAAAAATGGGTACGCCGCAGAACGAGCGCGCCGGCCTATGCGGGATGAAATCGACGCCAAGTTTCGATCGCATCTCTTCCACGTCTGACGCGATCAGCAGCGGCTCTCCCGTTTTGAGAATGTGTTCAGTAAATCCACTGCTGAGCTTGCGCGAACGCTTGGGCAGCGTTACACCCTCTTCGATCTCCAATTCAAAGTGGATCTCGTCTTCCTCCAGGAACGCGATGTAAAACGTGCTGGTATCAAAAATCTGACCGAGTTCCACCTGCACCGTGCGCAGTACTTCCTCCTGGTTGAGATGAGAACTGATGGCCTGGCCAATTTCGGTGAGTAGTTCGTATTCTTTCGTCCGGCGCTGCGCTTCGTGCATGACGATATAGTTCTCCAGCGCCAGCGCAATCTGCAGGGCCAGCCCAATCAGCAAACGCAGGTTCGAAGAGCCGAACATTCTGCGTTCAGCATGAGGAAACAGCAGAACCCCGAAGTTGTGCTCCCGCGTCTGCAGGCTCACCGCCATCAGGTCGGTGATTCCCTCGGCCAGCAGCGTTTGCTTGCAGGCCTCGAATTTTCCACCGGAGAGCGCCGGCAGGGGCTCTTCTAGGTCGGCGAGGTTGCTGAAGGTCACCACTCCGCCGCGTCGGAAGGCGAGTTCGGCGATGTAATCTCCCGCTTGAGTCTTTTGCAGCTTTTCCAGGAACTCGGCGGAGAATCCTCTTTGCACCGAAGGCACCGTCCCTCGCCATTGTTGCGAGACGAAGAAAACGGCGCGTCGCGTCGGCAAAGGCGCAACCAGCCTGTCAACAAAAGATTGCAAGCTAGGAATCAGGTCAGAGGCTACCAGCAACCGCCGCGGGTCGAGGCCCAGAGTGGAAAAGGCGAGTGCGTTTTCCTGGATCGCGTTCCGCTCATTTTCAAATAGCACCATCACCATGGCGATTGCCAGCAGCATCTGCGGAATCGGACCGAGGATACCTCCCAGCGAGCCGCCCACGCCGAGGAAAGGCTGCCGGAGTTGCCCAACCCCCATCAGCGCCGCCCATAGTACCAGCGAAAATGCCAGCGTGCGGAAGGCAACGGAGTTCCGGCGAGAAGCGTAGCGGTAAAATTGGAAAGAACAATAGAGCAGCGCGGCCGCCAACCCCACTTCCAGATGCAGGTAGGGTACCGGATCGGCGCTCTCGCTGAACACGCCGCCTACGATGTGTGCGCGCAAGCTTGCACCCGCCAGCACCACTCCGGCCACCGTCAAGGCAACGTCGTACCACTTCAGCTGGAACGGCTCCTTCATCAGCCGGGTGGAAACAAAGATGCAGATCGCCATCGCCACCAGCAGCAGCGAACTCAGGAAGAACAATAATGGCGAAGCGCCGTGAAAGTATTCGACCGACTTCAAGGCATAGTGCAGAGTGTATGCTGCCCAAGCCAACTGCCACGCCCGAAAATAGCTGTGCCGGTTCTGCTCGTAAAGGTAGCTGAAGACAAGCAGGACCATCAGGGCCACGGCCCCGGGAATCAGTACCAGACCTGTGGCAACGCTGTTCATGGGTTGACTTTCCTCGTCAGACGTTCCCCGACATTCTCTAATCGTGGCCCGGACGCTTGAATTCGCTAACTCTCGCCTAATCCTGTCATAGACGGCATATGGAAACAACAGGTGGCATCCGTCAGATTCTGTCTTTCTCTCCTGGGATAGCGAATCCAGTATCTTCTTATAAGATGCCCCGCCGCCACAGCGGTTTTCACAAGAAGTGTTACCTCGGTAACCGGTTGGTAACCATCCCGCTACCATTGATCAGCGCGTCTAGCCCCGGCTCCGCTCCCGCCGCTATACTCACAAGTTATGCTCCGTGTTCGATTTGCGCCGTCTCCCACGGGTTTTCTGCACGTTGGCAGTGCCCGGACCTTCATCTTCAACTGGCTCTACGCCCGCCGCAACCGAGGAACCATGGTTTTGCGGCTCGACGACACCGACGTCGACCGCAATACCGACGCCTCTGTCAACTCTATCTTCGAAGGCCTGCGCTGGCTCGACCTGGGATGGGATGAGGAATACAAGCAATCCGAACGCCTCGCCCTGCATCGCCAGATTGCGGACGCCATCTTTCAAAAGGGGCTGGCTTATCGCGATTTCACGCCGGCGCACACCGGCGACAGCGAAAAATCGGGTGCCAACCAGACCTGGCTCTTCAACCCTGGCATGCGTGAACTTTCCCGTGCCGAAAGCGACCGCCGAGCCGCCACCGGAGAGTCTTTCGCCCTGCGTTTTCGTGTTCCGCGCGGCACCGGCGAGCAGGTCCGCTTCAACGACGCAGTCTACGGCGAGCAAGGCAAAGCCGCCGACGACATCGAAGACTTCGCGCTTCTCCGCTCCGATGGCATGCCCACTTACCACCTAGCCTCCTGCGCCGACGACATCGATCTGCGCATCAGCCACGTTATCCGCGGCCAGGACCATCTCTCGAATACTTACAAACACGTGCTGATTTTCGAGGGCGCGGGAGCCCAGTCGCCGCAGTTCGCGCATCTTCCGCTGCTGGTTGCGCCCGATGGCTCGAAGCTTTCCAAGCGCAAGCACGGTCCTGTCGTCAGCGTCACCACCTACCGCGACGCCGGATTTCTGCCCGAGGCCTTCATCAACTTCCTATGCCTGCTGGGCTGGTCGCCCAAAGACGATCGCGAAAACATGACGCGTCAGGAACTGATCGATGTCTTCTCCCTGGAAGGCATCAATCGCTCCAATGCGGTCATTAATTTCAAGGAACCGGCTGCCACTCCCGAGGAGACCTTCGACCCCAAAGCCGTCTGGCTGAACGCCGAGCACATTCGCGGACTTTCCGTCAACGATCTCAGCGCGCGCCTGCTCCCCATCGTGCAAGCCGCAGGGTTCTCGGTCACGCCGGAGAAGATGCTGTCCGTCACCCCGCTGATTCGCGAACGTATCAAGCTTCTGCGCGACGTCCTCCTCGCCGCCGATTTCTTCTTTGTCGACGAACTTGCGCCCTACGACCCTGCCGAACTCATCCCACAAAAGGGCGACGCAGCCATGGCGCTGAAAGTTTTACGTCGCGCGCGGGAGGTCTTGCCGCAAACGGAATTCAAACATGATCCGCTGGATCACGCTCTGCGCGCGGCGGCACAGGAGATGGGATTGAAAGCGGGACAAATGTTCCAGCCAATTCGAGTGGCCGTCTGCGGCCGCAAGAATGCTCCGCCATTATTTGAGACGCTCCAGGTTCTAGGAAAGGAAACAACGCTGGCGAGAATCGATCAGGCGATCAAGAAGCTCGCATAGTGTCGTGTGGTAGCGGGGCTTTGCCCCGCCTAGCTCGGCAGCAGACGAGAAATGAAGCGACACCGTCTCACGGTAGTGGTGCAGTTTTCTCAAACTGCACCACTACCCGTCTCACCCATGAAACATCAAGATGTGGGCATGATGCTGCACCCACATCCCGGCGCCCAGCACGACGAAAACTCCGACCAGCAGGACCGCGACCCGCCGTAAGACGTCATCCTGCTGCGGAGCAACTTTTGCGATCAGCGCCCCCAGGAGTAGGCCCATGAGCAGGCCTCCAATATGCGCCGCGTTATCGGTGCCAGCCATCACCGCTCCAAAAAATAGGTTGTAGCCCACGAATACCACGACACTGCGCAGCGTCCCGCTGAGCGCGGCGCGCGGCACCGAAAACTCGCCGAGATAGAAGGATGCGAGCAGGGCCCCAGCGATCCCAAAAATCGCGCCGGAAGCGCCCACGCTCAAAATGACCGGATTCCAAATGATGCTACCCAGGCTCGCCGCCAGACCGCAGATCAGATACATCAAGGCAAAGGTCCAATGGCCGTAGACCGATTCCGCCAGCCTGCCGAGACCCCACAAGCACCACATGTTGAAGCCAATATGCAGCAGTCCCGCGTGAATGAAAACGCAGGTCAGCAGCCGCCACCACTGCCCGCTGACCGTCAGCGGGCCAAAATTGGCTCCCCACTGCACCAGGTCGCGGCCCGAGGGATTGTCGAACATCGCGACGCCAGACAACGCCATGGCCAGAAACACCGCGACATTAATCCCGAAAATAGCTTGCGTGACCGCCATCGATGTGGATTGACTCCGCACCCACGGCACGGTCTCAACTCGCTGAACAGGCAGGTCTTCGCCGCGCTTCGCAGCTTCGTTCTGCACACACCACTGACAGAGCTTCTTGCCGAAGCTGAGCCCCGGAAGCTGACGGCCGCATTGCACGCAATTTGCCATGAAAAGATTGAAGCCTGCAGTGCCTCTCGTGTCAATGGAGCGCCGGGCGTCCCCGCCCGGCCACAAGAGCGCGCGGTCACCGCGAATCCACTTTACCCATATAGAATACAAGGATTATGAGCACCACGAATTTATCTTCACCTAAGTCTATTGAAGCTGCCGCGAAGGAAGCTGGCGCAAACTCGTCCCCTGAGCCTCGCCCCTCGAACTTCATTCGCGACACCGTCATTGAAGATGTGAAAACAAAAAAGTACGGCGACGCCGTCATCCAGACCCGCTTTCCTCCCGAGCCCAACGGCTATCTGCACATCGGCCATGCCAAATCCATATGTCTCAACTTCGGATTAGCCGACGAGTTCGGCGGCAAGACCAATCTGCGCTTCGACGACACCAACCCGGAGAAAGAAGAGCAGGAGTATGTGGACTCGATCCTAAAAGATGTTCGCTGGGTCGGCTTCGAATGGGATGGCCTCTACTACGCTTCCGACTATTTCGATCAGCTCTACGAGTGGGCGGTCAAGCTGATTAACGAGGGCAAAGCTTACGTCGACGATCTCAGCGCTGACGAAATTCGCCAGTATCGCGGCACGCTCACCGAACCCGGCAAAGAAAGTCCGCACCGCAATCGCGACGTGACAGAGAATCTCGACCTGTTCGAGCGCATGCGCAAAGGTGAATTCCCCGATGGATCACGCGTGCTGCGGGCCAAAATCGACATGGCTTCGCCCAACCTGAACCTGCGCGACCCGATCATGTATCGCATCCTGCGCGCCGAGCACCACCGCACCGGCGGCAAGTGGTGCATCTATCCCATGTACGACTACGCGCACGGGCAGTCGGATTCCATCGAGCATGTGACCCATTCCATCTGCACGCTGGAATTCGAAGATCATCGCCCGCTCTACAACTGGTTCATTCAGCAACTCGGGATTTTCCCGTCGCAGCAAATGGAGTTCGATCGTCTCAGCCTCACGTACACCCTGCTCAGCAAGCGCAAGCTGCTGATATTGGTGCAGGAAAAACACGTCACTGGCTGGAATGACCCTCGAATGCCGACGCTCTCTGGAATCCGCCGCCGAGGCTACACCCCCGAAGCCATCCGCAATTTCTGCGCGGCCATTGGAGTGTCGAAGACCAATGGCACGCTCGAGCTTGCCATGCTCGAACACTTCGTTCGCGAAGACCTTAACAAGCGAGCGCCGCGCGTAATGGCCGTGCTCCGGCCATTGAAAGTGGTCATCGATAACTATCCTGAAGGCCAGGTCGAGGAAGTCGACGCGGTCAATAATCCGGAAGACGAAAGCGCAGGCAAGCGCAAAGTTCCTTTTTCGAAGGTACTCTACATCGAGCAGGAAGACTTCCGCGAAGATCCTCCCAAGCAGTATTACCGCCTGTCTCCCGGACGCGAAGTACGCCTGCGTTACGGATACTTCATCACGGCAAAGTCGGCGATCAAGAACGACAAGGGAGAAGTGGTCGAGGTGCATTGCACGTATGACCCGGCGACGCGCGGCGGCAATGCTCCCGATGGACGCAAAGTGAAATCGACCATCCACTGGGTTTCAGCCGCCCATGCCATCGACGCGGAAGTGCGCATGTACGACAAGCTTTTCACCAAGGAAGATCCGAACCAGGTCGAAGATGGTCAAGAATTTACCGCCAACTTGAATCCGAATTCGCTGGAGGTGATCGCACAGGCCAAGCTGGAGCCATCACTCGCAAACGCCCCAGTCGAGAGCCGTTATCAGTTTGAGCGTCTGGGATATTTCTGCGCGGATCCGGATTCCAAGCCCGGAAGTCTGGTCTTCAACCGTACCGTGGCTCTGAAAGACACCTGGGCCAAGGTCGAGAAGAAGAACGAGAAAAAAGCCGGCAGGTAGATTAGCAAACGCTGGAGCAACGGGCATCCTCGCCCGTCCCCAGCGAGACAGAGTCGTGTAGAGACGCGGGTTGCCGCGTCTCCCTCACAGCACCTTGCAGGCCTCCTCAAACTCCAGCCGTGGACTGCGCGGGAAAAGCTTGCTCCCATCTCCATAGCCCAGGTTGCAGAGAAAATTAGCCTTCCATTTACCGTCGGGAAAAAATTCGGCGTTCACCTTGCCCGCGTCAAAGCCTGACATCGGTCCACAATCGAGTCCCACGGCGCGAGCGGCGATGATGAAATACCCACCCTGCAGTGAACCGTTGCGGAAGGCCGACTCGTCAATCAATGGCTGATTCCCCACGAAATAAGAACGCATGTCGGCATGGGGGAACAGTTTGGGAAGCTTCTCATGGAACTCCGTGTCCCACGCAACAATAGCCGTGACCGGCGCAGCCTTGGTTTTTTCCACATTCGACGGAGCAAGCGCGGGCAACAGCCGCGCCTTCGCAGCCTCGCTCACGAGAAATACGAAGCGCGCCGGAGATGAGTTCGCGCTGGTCGGCCCCATCCGCGCCAGTTCGTAAGCTTCGCGCAGCGCCTCAACCGGAACGCGCTTCGGGAGCCACGCGTTGTGCGTGCGGGCCTGATGGAATAACTGGTCAAGCGCATCGCTCGAAACTCTCGTCGGATGTGCGGCTGCTTCCCTGTTTGGTGTCATCGCCCCTGCCTCAATGGTTTTGACTACCGTTGCTTGGATGCCTCGGACCAGCAAAAGAATCAGGTTCGGATGACCCAGACCATCCCGCGGCAGCATCATCTGCAAGTCATGCGCCGCACGGCTCTCAAAAGAAGTCGCCTCATTGCTCCCACGGCCGGCCCGTATGCACCATCCACAAATCGGTATCTGGCGATGCAATCACTCCAAACGGCATCCAGAAATAACCCCTCTGACCCCAGTCGTCTCCCCAACTGTTCTGTATGAGCGCCAATTGCCTCGCCAAATCGAATCCGAGGCAAAGTACTTCGTGCCCCCCCTGCTGCTCTTCACTCGGCAGCGGGGAAGGCATGATGCCAGTTTCCGCAACCTGATCCGACATAAAAGATTCATAGACCACGAATCCCACCAGCACCGGCCAGGGAATAGGATCAGCCAGGCAACTGAGAAAGTCCGTCAGGGTTCCAATGCGGTGATAAGCGCCGGTCTTATATTGCACTGCGTTCTGTGCTTGCTGCGGCGTGGGACGCGTGAGCTTGCCTTCGACATAAGGGTAAAATGCCTCCTCGCAACAACCCAGCGTCGTGAGCACCTGGCAGCCGGTACGAGGCATGGCGCCATCATCGCGTGGAAAGGAACCATCGGCGATGAGTTCCTCCACATATAGGCACTGCGGGCTCAAGATGGGCGACTTCTGCTCGTACTTCCGGGCGATCCACTCGCGCGCCGATGAAAAAGCGTGCCCAGTGCAACTGCCTTCGTCGCCCTGATCCTTGATCGGCCCACCCCACAAACGCAAGTCGACGAGTTGCGGCAGCGGCCGCACCGCCGATGACGACCGGTACATCCGATCCCGCACATCATGCACATCTCGCAGAGCGCCAAAGCAGCGGCTCTTCACTGCAGCCGCCCGAAGGTCGCCCAGCGCACAAAGCTGGAGTGCTCGTGCAGCCTCAACCTCGGCGTCACGGCATCGACCGCCGCGTTGCCCGTCTTCGCCACCAGAGCGCTGTTATATTCAGCCGCAAACGTCGCGAATCTGTAATTTGTAACCCTCATCTTTGGCGATACCGCCGCGTTCTGGCAGGAGGGGATAACAGCCACGACCGCTTGTACCGTCCCCGCCACTAAGTCAGAGAGAATGGTGATCTTTGCCTGTGTATTAGGGTCCTTAACCTGCGCGACCTGCAGCACCAGTGCCTGATCCGCCTGATAATCGCTGACCGCAGATTGCAACTGCTGGCAGACACCAGGCGCCGCCCCCGACGAGGCTCTCGCGAAGTCTGCCGCCAGCGTCTTGATCGCGAGTGCGTCCGCATTGATCTTCGCCGTCAGATCTCCGTTAACTGGCTGTCCATCGGCTACGGCGGCGATTTGCAGAATATTGACCAGCGCCGGAGCAGCCGCAGCCAGAATAGAATCGACGGTGGACAACCAGGCCGTCGAGCAGCCCGCACACAACATGGCAAGAGACAGAGCACTGATAAGAACGGTTCTCATAAGACAACCTCCTGAATAGTTACAACGTACTATTACTTGGTTGACGTAATAGCCGAGTAAGGTGACGGCAGCCAATGTGCGACAACGACGGCGAGTGGAGCGCAGATGGCGGCAGCAGTGGCATGGTTATTCCAAAACGCGGCAATCGCAGGCGTCGCGCAGTTCGCCAGAGTCGTGAGCAGTAAGATAATGGTGGGACAATACGCCGCATACTTTTTCATAATTGTGTCTCCTGAGATTAGTTAGTTGAGAGGTACGCCTGGCGCTGAGAGACGAAAGCTATCCCGGTCAGACGTTGATGCCGCACTCCTATCCCGCCAACGGGGAGCGCTTGGTTGATTGCAGGCGACGGCGTATGATCCAGACCCGGGTCGAAGCGGCTGCATCCGACGAAAACAATTCTTCAACCGTAAATTGCCGTGAAAATGTGCATGGAATGGTTTACTCTCGACAAGTGCCCCGCGGAATGATTAGTCTGGATAAGGTCCAGTCGTCCCGCAGTTTGCGCCCCGCGGACAGACATACCGCGTTTGCGTCATAGCGTTATTAAGCTGGTCCGTGTTGACACCCTCGGTGGAGTAAGAACTCGATCCCACGTACGATACATCCGTATCCGTAAAGTTATTGGCCCAGGGCAACGCCATCAACGGACAGTTGAACGGAGCGTTGGATGCCGAACAGGGGCCAGATGGAAAACTTACCGCAGGAGTCGATCCCATGAATCCTGCGTATCCAAGGCACCCACTTGTCGCAACTTGAGGATCAGAACAATTGACCCCGGTATTCGCTCCAGTGCCGGCGAGACCAGATTGCGGAAAATAGTTGGAACAGCCTGGACAGAGAGATAGGGGATCGGCGACACCCCAGTAAGTAGGATTCCTGCCGGTCAGCACGTTGTTATAAAACTCAAGCGTATTGGGGTCCCAGCAGGCAAAGCTCGATTTTAACGGTGTTGACCCGATCCCTTCCTGATTATTCCCTACGTTACAGAAGAGATCGGAAGTCAGGTTCGTATCGTTATCAACGAATACATTGTTAAAGAACCAGTTATCAATGAAAAGCTGGGTGTTGAAATCGGCTTGGATGGCAAACGTGTTCGGCGAGAAGAACGTATTGTTCTGCACGGTAAGCTTCTCGGGGAACCCCGCCACATTGTTAAGCGTACAAGTCGCGCTCGTATTCGCAGGTTGTGATGGAACCTGATAGTAAACCGTCAGAGACGCAGGCGAAGTGGGTGCGATGGCATAGGCGTTCACTTGCGGTGGTCCGCTGCCAACCCCCGCGGCGTATCCGGTTGCGGAACAGTTGTAGGCATAAATGCCGTTTCCCGGCCCAATGTCAAGGATGCGCGAGCCTTGCGATGCGAAGGTGATATCGGTATTGGAGCCCTGATCGAGAAGCGACGAACATTTCGGAGTGCCAGAGTTGTCGCACAGCGTCGCATTAGCTCCGATCTCGGCGATCTCGTTCGTCGTAATTACGGGCGAGACTCCAGTCCCCGTTCCGCCGGTTCCATCCTGAGTCTGAAAATTGCTCCCACCTGGATACGTTGTTCCTCCCATCGTGTAGGTCCCTGGCCATCCCGAGGGGATATCAGCGGTATTGTTGATGATCAGCGTCTGGCCCGCCGCCGCGCAATTCGCTCCCGGGCTCCAGTAGGTCAGACTTGTAGATGGCACGTTGCCGGTATTATTCGGCAGTAATGACTGATAGAGGATCGACGAATAACTCACGATAGTGCCAAAACTGTAAGTCGTACTCGAGTTCCAGTTTCCAGCCGGACACAAGATCGGGTCCAGTCGCAGGGGTTCGAAGATTTCAACGTGTCCGGCGCCATCAGTAGCGACCTTTGTCATCTTCGCGGTCGCGTCAATCTGAATTGGCGTGCAAACGGCTTTTACGACAAACGGTGCCGTACTCCCATTCGGCACTCCGTTACCAGTGTAAGACATGTTGCAAGGGTACTTATTCGCTCCTCCGCCCCATGGCCACTGGTAGTTAGGATTGCCCTGTTGATTAGTGTCGTTGATGTTCGTTCCCAGGTTATTGATGTAGTCATCGTTAGTCGCCGGAAGGCTGATGCCACCGCCGTCGCCAGGGCCGATATCCGAACTTCCACCGGTCGTGGCCATGGAAGGGCAGTTGCGAATCCAGTTGTTCGAAAACCGAACGTTGTCGATGTAAGTTAGTGGCAACCCGCTGACCGGATCGTAAATGCCGCAGGATTCCCCGCCAGAGCAAGTGCGCGGCGCCGTTACCACGCACCAACCCGTCTGCCCGTCCGCCCATGAGCCGTCGATGATATTACCGTCGAATAGAACGCGGGAGCCCAATTTCAATTCCACCGAGTTCTTGACCGCCCATCGAAACGGGCACGTGCTCTGCGCGCTCGTGTTATGTGGCGACCCGGCTGAGATAGGGCCACAGCCCCAAGGAGGACCGGGGCTGTTGCCGCTGACTCCAGTCAGATACCTCGCATTCAGGTCTTTCGCAAGAAAGTTGCGGCGCACTTCATCGTCGTTCTCGGGACCCCCATTCTGATCCACCGGCCCCCCACCGTTAAACCACGAACCGCCGCCTGAGGTTTCTTCCCAGTTATTCACGTCCTTATAGGGCCCTTTCGAGAATCCCTGCAATGACGCATGGGGCTCACTCGCCCACCAGTGGATTTTTTCGATATAGCCGTTCTGGCGCCATCCGTAATCGGTCTCGAACACCACGCCATCCACCACGTCGTCGCCGCAGCCCTGCACCGGAACTCCCGCACCGTAAACGAATGAGAACTGACCAGCGGAGTTTTTCGACGGAGGATTCGATTGCGTGTAGGGATAAGTGCCGGGACTTAGCGACGTTCCTGAAATTACAAACTGTGTATCCTGCGCTCCATTCTGCAAGCCCTCGGCCAGCGTTCCATCATCAAGGATCGTCTGGGCGACGCCGTCGATGTAAACCGTCGAACCGGCTGCAAATGTCATGCCAAAGTAAGAGCCGCCGGCCCAGGTCACAACTGTATTGCTGCCGGAGACAGCAGTCGTGACCGTCCCGGTGTTTGTCCACGCCCAGCAAGCGCCCGAGGGTGCCTGCGTCGCCGCAACACCCGCGACCGCATTGCTCGAAACCGCGTTAACGTTGGCCAGTTCAAATTGCGAGGACGACAGCCCAGCGGAAAGTACGACACATCCCACACAGTTCAATACCGCATTGCCGCCGGTTAGGCCTGCAACGTTCACCAGAATGTTAGGAGTAAAACTATTACTCGCAGTGTAGACCGCGGCCGTCCCATTGCTTGAAACGTTGGTGATTGAAGCCGTTCCCGGCACCGGCTGGCCCGGGTCACCGGGGTCCCAGCCGTGAATGTAGTAACGGTCAAGCCCGATAGAGTCCGGCGCGATGCAGGGTGTTGCCACCGAGCATGGGTTCGAACCGTAAAGATTTGGATCTGCCTTGAAGCCGTAGAACGCCTTCGACGGAACGATGCCAGACTGTGCCGCTCCCGGCTGCACAGTAATTTCCACATCGCGTACAACGACATGGTTCGTCCAGCAAAGCGGTTGCCCGCTGACCGGAGACTGGGGACAGAATGACGGGTTCGCCAAGTCCGGTCCCGCATAAACCCCGGCTTTGCCATTTGTAGGGAGGGGCGCATCCAGTTGCACCTTCCACATACTCGCTTTATCGTTCGGTAATGCGCATCCGGGGTTGCGCGCACCACCGAAACCCGGCAACCCCCGCCCGCAAGCCATCTGGCCGGCAGGCAGCGGTGTCGTCGAGTCGATGACCAGGCACTTCGCCGGTTCCTCGCCGCCGTTGCCTTTGCCGGGAAGGCTGATCAGGGCATTGTTGCTATCGAAATTATTTCCCTCAAGCACGGTGCCTGCCGGCACTTCGACCAGCCACCAGGCATCAGCGAAGTGCGGGGTTTGGGAAGCGTTGTCAGCATTGTCACGCCAGTTGCCCATCGCATCTTCGAGACCGGCAGGCGTTAAAGCATAAGGCGATCCGATAGCCTCGCCCGCTGCGTTCGGCCCTGTGTTAATCGTCGTTCCGAGGATTACAGTCGTGTCGTAAACGCCGCCCGGTGGATTGCAAATCGTGTTGTCCACCCAATTCAACGGCAGGGCGGCAAGAAACATTTGCGGAGCGTTTGCCATCGACCCCCATTGGCTGCTTCCCGAAATCGTCGCCGATCCCGACATCACCGCTTGCCCGAAGACAGGAAGACACTGCAGAAGCATCACGCAGGCAATGCCAAAACCATTGGCGCTCCGAAGCTTCACTAACCAATTCAGCAAAGTTCGATTCATCTCTTCTCCATAAGTCGGACCGTGCCCGTCGTCGGGCGGCTAGCCGTCTCCGGCGCAACTCCGCTTCCGGCCACCCACGCTTCGCTATAATGTTTGTTTGCTCTTATCCCGCCGTTTGCGCGGGTTCACCGAAAGGGAACTATGCCGACTGACGTGGTCATGCCCCAGATGGGCGAATCGATATTCGAAGGAACCATCACCAAGTGGTTGAAAAAGACCGGCGACAAGGTTCAGCGCGACGAGCCCCTGTTTGAGATCTCCACCGACAAGGTCGACGCCGAAATTCCCGCGCCCGCCAGCGGCGTCCTCCAGGAGATCAAGGTCTCCGAAGGCAATACCGTTCAGGTCAACACCGTTGTCGGCGTCATTGGCGATGGCAATGGCGCCACGGCTGCCGCGCCCGTTAAAGCCGCTGTTTCCGCGCCGCCGGTTGCCTCGCCCACGGAAAAAGAGACCGCAAAAGTGGCGGAAAAAAAGACGGAGGCTCCTGCCGCGCCGTCAGCACCCGCGCCTGTCGTTCCCGAGGACGAAGGATCCTCCGATGTTCGTTCCTCCCCGCTCGTCCGTAAACTGGCCCGCGAGCACAACGTGGATCTCGCAAAAATCAGCGGCTCCGGCACCAGCGGCCGCGTTACCAAGCAAGACGTGTTAGATTTCGTCGATCGCCGTTCTAGCGCTCCAGCGACGTCTGCTCCTGCCGCAGCCGCGCCTCGTCAGTCCGCAGCTCCGTCGCCGGCCGTCATTCCGGGCGAGCTCGTGCCCTTGTCGCAAATGCGCAAAATCATCGCCCAGCGCATGATCGAATCGCGCCGCACCAGTGCGCACGTTCACTGCATGTTTGAAGTGGATATGACCCGCATCGTCAACTTGCGCACCAAGCTCAAGAATGGATTCGAGCAGCGCTACGGAGCGCGGCTTACCTTCATGCCCTTCTTCGTGCGCGCCGCCATTATCGCCATTCAGCAATTCCCCATCGTCAATAGCTCGATGGAAGGCGACAGCCTCCGCTACCACCAGCATGTCAATGCTGGCATCGCCGTCGCGCTCGATTGGGGCCTCATCGTTCCCGTGCTCAAGAATGCCGACGATCTCAACTTCCTCGGACTGCAGCGCGGCATCACCGATCTGGGCGAGCGCGCCCGCACCAAAAAGCTCACGCCGTCAGACGTCGAAGGCGCCACCTTCACCATCACTAACCCTGGCCAGTTTGGAGCCGTCTTCGGCTTGCCCATCATCAACCAACCGAATGCCGCCATCATGGGTGTGGGCGGAATCACCAAGCAGCCGATGGTGATCACCGACAAAGATGGTACGGATTCCATTGCCATCCGTTCTGTGGTGCACCTCACACTGGGCTATGACCATCGCATCATTGACGGCGCCGTAGCCGACCAGTTCATGGCCGTGGTAAAAAAGACGCTCGAAAACTGGAGTGAAGAAGTCGGATAGGAATCGGTTGATCTCATCATCGGGCCATCGGGGAATTCGAGCTCAAATGCGAGAAGTTTTTGACTTTCAATGACCCGTTGACCCGATCACTCAATGACCCGATTTCCTCTAAACCAACGGCGTTTCCCCCAAGAGCGCCGGACCATCCTCCGAGCGCGAAACAAAATATCGCGCCACATCATCCCGGAGCCCCGGCTTGTTTCCTGTCCAGCGCCACAATCCCTGGCAATCCCGCACGATGTCAGTCGCGGGGTTAAACTCCCACTTCCGCAGCAACTCCCAGCGCTCCCCGTACGCGCGCAACGCCTTGCTGCCATGAAAAGCGTGCGTCGCAAAATTGTCGATGCATCCCACCGGCGAACGCCCTTCGATGCTGTTTAGTCTTGCCGCGCGCGCCTGCCAACTGAGCACCGCCTCCACATAAGGAGCCGTGCAACGCTTCATCTCGGCGGCTACATTCGTCGCCTGCACCAGCCCGAAAGCCATATGCCAGTCGGCGCTGCCCAGAATGCAGGTGTCCAGCATTCCGCCGACTGCATTGAAAGCATCCCGCCGCCACGCCCACGCCCCGCCGGTCGCCCCCGGTGCATGACCAAACGGAAAACCCTCCGATTGTGGCAGTGGCGCATAGTAAGTATCCGCTCCTCCACGCCGCGTTCGACGGTTACTTAGAAATTCACCCGGATGTAGATAATTCCAGGCAAAGCTCGCGCTCAACCGGTAAGGACGATGCCCCATGTTACTGGTTGCAGTCACACCACTAAGATCGGCATAAGTGCTGAATAACTGCACGAAGCTATGATGCTGGAGCATATGAATTGCCTCCAGCGCCCAGTCGTGCCGCGTGAAATGAAAGTCTCCATCCACATACCCGCCATATTGCCATCCCGCCGGAAACCTACGCACTCCTTCGTTGATGGCGCACTCTTTGATCCAAAGACTGGAGTCCGTCCGCAATTGTAGATCCAGAGGGTTACCGGCGCTTGTGACTTCATGCGGCCGGTCTCCGAATGCAACCTCAACCACGTGCAACGTTACATTAGGACTGTTCTCCATGTGAAACCGGAAATCATGGAACGCATCCCGCCGCCGCTGCCATCGATAAGGATTCGAATATACCGAAACTATATGCAGCGTCTGTCTCTCCGAGTACTCCACGAACTCGCGATGAACGTTCGGGTGCTTGAAAATCACAGCCGGTTCCTCTCAATCTTTGCTGAGCAATCTCTTATTACATCCCAAAAAAGTTTCGCCACGCTACGATGACGCCGATCGCCAACGTAATCGTGAAGGTGATCCCGGCTATGACGATCCGGTCATAGACGGCCCGGCGCAAGTCATTTTTCTCCAATTCCGCTACGCGTTCCTCGGCAAGTCGCATCCGCCCCGGTTGGCCGTTACCGACAATCATGTCAACTTTAGCTTCCAACCGCCCTAACTTCTCCAGGACCGTGTTTTGAAACTCTCCGTCGTTCACGCGCTCTCCCCCGGCCGGTCGTGCTCCGGCCGAACTGGATTCACCATTTGCATACTTCATAAAGGATAGTCGACGTGCAAAGCTGCTGAATACCGCGAATACTTTGGCGGCGTGCTGTTGTCGTAGCTTTTCAGAAAATAGTCTTGCGCTCGTGCATAACGGGTGAGCGTGAAACTGCCGCTCGTAAACCGGCCGATCAGATTGCCGTTGTAACCCTCACCCCACCCTTGGTCCGAATATCTCACCTCGATGCCCCAACCTGCTTCCGGATTCACTCCCGCGTCAATCGTCACCGTAGTAGAGGTAACATTGGTCACCGCAGCATCGATAAGGTCGTCAAGATATGCGCTACCCACTTCGGTCACATCGAGGGAAATCAGGGTCTTCGTTTGCTTCATGAGCGCAGTTACAAATGCGAAGTCCAGAGAAGGGTCGCCTGCATCGACAAAGCGCAGCGTGTAGCGGCTGTTTTCACCGGCAAGATCGAGAATCGCCACATCCACTTCCCGTACGATCGCCGTAAACGAAGCCATCCGTGACGGAACATTGATCGCCAGCCCGTCGCCCGGAAAGACATCGGTCGCGCCCGCAGGCAGGAACTGGCTCCAGACCCGATACTCCCCCGCCCACCCCGCTCCGGCATCATCCAGTAACGCCAGCGCTGCCGTCTCGCAATCTGCCGAGGTCCGAGGCACGGGTAAACCTACCTCGCGCACGCTACCACGCACCCCGTCGTCATCCCCACGTTGGTGCGCTGCAATGCTCGCCGAGTTTATAACTCGCGCTGCCGCGTGATTTTGAGCGCGGTAACTGACCTCGATCAACTCGTTGGCCGCGGGTATGTATTCAGGATAGAACTCGAGTGCCGGCGAACTCGTGACCTGACATTCCGCGCCGTCCAACAAGGAGCCGGTCAGGACTGTCACCGGATTTTCTCCAGGTAACGTACTGCGCACCAGCGCATCGACCGGCAGACCGATATACGTGAACGCCGCCGAACACTGGAGGTTGCCCGCATTGATCAACGCATAAGTGCAGAACCCTGGTGCGTCGGGAATAACGTCGTCGTAAAGAACGGTAGCCGGGGCAATCTGCGTCGCCGGATTCGTGGGATCGATGTCCTGCACTTCCAGCACAACTCGTACATCGCAGCTTACAGCCGTGCCGCCTCGCGGTGATCCCGGCGGATAGAGCGACGAATGAAATACCTGCTGCCTCCGGTACGCCTCGGTCGGATACAGCATCGTCGTGAACACGTAATGATGCCCGCTCTGCGTACCCAGTGCCGACCCCGTTAGGGAGCCATCGACCAGCGCCTGAATACTGCAATCGCTACCCGAAGGCGTGATCCTGAAGCCGGCCACGCATCCGCCTATCGACACCGGTCCCGAATAAAGGCCACCGATCACTGCATCAGATGCCGCATTGAATGTGAAGTCGCCATGCTCTAGTATCGTGGCCCCACCCAGTTCGACTTGCTCAATGAAGGTCAGCAGAGTTTGCCCATCGACCCCTGTCCCCCCGGCGACCTGTAATTGGCCATTGCTGACTGTGATTACGTTCAGCGGATCAGTCAGGTTCCAATGCGTCGTGTCCAGGTCGGTATAAGTCTCATCGAGAATCGTGCGGCTATACAGTGCGACCTGGCTGCTGCGCGTGAATGGCTTCTGGGACATGTAGAAATAAGTCGTATAGCCGTCACCGCAAAAGTAGTCTCTTACATGTGCTCCTGGCTCCAGGGGGCCCAAGACAGTCAAGTCATTGACAAGGCGGTTCACGCTCTGCAACTCCAGATCCTCTGGCGAATAAGTAACCGCACCCTCTTCAAGCGAGTAGGTGCTCGCTCCCAACGGAATGAGGAACAAATTGCTGTCGTCGTCCCGATACGAGCAACGCGCCAGCACCGCAATCTCCGCTGCCGAGGCCGTCCACTTCTTCGCGGGGTCAACGCTGTAATAAGGGAGAACGTCCCCCGTTTCGACCCCTGCCACATCAAACCAGCCCGGCAACGTTCCCTCTGCCAGTTGCGTGAAAGCCGAACCGTCGCTGCGGTCCACAAACGATGGATGGGGTGGGGGCGCTTTCTGGTCCATCAGGCTGGCGTCGCTGAGTGCGGCAATCCCGTATCGATAGAGGATTCCACCGTTTGCCCATCCCAGATACTGATAAGCAGGAGTTTCGACAATGTAACCAGTAAACAAATCATTACCGCTCTCAAGCGTCAACTTAACCCGCGCTCCAAGTGTCGGGATTCCCACAATACTTGCTCCCTCAAGCAGTCCGAACGTGAGCGCCGCGGGGCGGTTCAGTTTGCGCGTAAGTGTAGGCGTCTTGCTCATATCCACGAATGCCGTGTAGTCCTGCGCGCCCAGCCCGCTGAGGTTATCAATCGATAGTTTCATGACTTTTTAGGGCTCCGACTTTTCCCGCCGCAAGCTGTGACCTCTCCAGCCGAGACTTCGCATCGCGCAATCGATACCTCCCTCCAGGGGATCAGTAAACGGCGGCCCCACTCGCAGGAAAGTAACTCCGATAGCACAGCACTGTCTCTCCGTCGTTGACATCTATCGTCGGCAAGGCTGCAAATGATGCCTGCAGTGCTAACTCGCCAATCGGCTTTGTAATCTCGACCACCGACTCCCGCGTCCATTCTGCCGTCGCGGTGCAAGGGCTCAGAAGGGGGTAAAAGAAACACACACGCCCGCCCGATTCATCTTCTGCGATGAATAACCCCGACCATTGCTGCAGAAACGTACCACCCTCACGGTCGACGAATGCGATCACCTGCTGCACCGATGCTCCCGATGCCGGCACTCCGCCCGCTAACGCCTGTGTCAGTAACAACGAGGTCTCGGTCACCACTGCAACACGACCAATATTGAACGTAATCCGCCGCACGTAGTTCGGATCCTGCCGAACGTCATCGGGATCCTGTACATATGCGCCAGAAACTCCGGTGCCCACATAACCAACCTGCCCTGCGTAATCCACATCGCACGCCACTAGGTCGCCGGCTTGAAACGCATCCACCGCTCCGCCTCCCAAGACAAGTTCTCCTGCGCTTGACCCGGCCAGCACAGGCACCGCAGTTAGCGGAGCCCCGCCTGACCCCTCTGGCGATGCGCTCGGATCCGTGGCCAACACGTTCATGTGCTCGGCGCCGCACGCTAGCGCCATCTGCAGCTTTCCCCAATCGCGAAATTCGAATTCGACTCGCGTTCCTAGGGCGCGTCGAGCCTGCGCCGATACCGCCCCTGCCGTCCCTCCCGCCAACCCCACGATCTGGGATGTGCTGGTGCGCTGAAGGTTTTCGATCCATCCCAGGTCGATCCACGGCGACGGCGGAGCGTCCAATTCGAAGGCACCGTTTTGTGATGGGTCAAAAATTGCCGTTGGTCCATTCACCCTGTCTACGGGCGCAAAGTAAGCGCGCGTCTGCCGTGATATGGGCCGCAATCCCGCGCGCGTCATGCTGAGACCTCGGCCAGAAAGAAATAGATCCTCAGTTGCGCATAACGGTCCACGCGTGCCAGGCCCGGCGCTCCATTGTTGTTTCTGGATCGAGATATCCCCAGGAGCGCTCGCGAGCAACGGTATCGTCCAGAATATCCCCGACCCTAAGTCAGCGCTTGGAGTCTGACTGTAGTCGAGCATCTCGGTATGCGGCGGGTCGCAGATGCAAACTAACTCGTCATCCATCTCGGCCAGTACGCGCCCGCGATCTACTCCTGCGCCTCCGCTGCCCTCGCTCGCATACCAGATATGGCAATCCAGCCCCAGCATAGGCCGCGTACTTTCTGCAATCAGGATGTCGCCGAAGTCGAGATAGAAGACCCCCGGCCGCGCTTCTCCGAAACGCGGCTCCATGTTTTCCCGCACCACGATCGCAGGCACAGTCATCCCATCCATCACCATGCTGCGCGCCGGATTCAATGCCGCCAGTCGCGCACGCAGCGCCATATAAAAACTGTCTTTCGCCGCCTGCATAACTCTCCTGTCGCTCGGACGTAAGTCTGGATAACTCGGAGCCGCTGAGATCTGATGGCTGCGAGCTCTATTTTTATGCCATTGCCGAAACACGATACAGATACGCCACTCCCGCCAGTCGCTCAACCACAAACCCCTGAATGTGAAACAGGTCTCCGCGGTAAATTAACCCCAAAGCCGTCTCAAACAGCACTTCCGCTGTCGCCACATTTCGCTGACTAACCTGCTCCGCCATCGCCGCGTGCCCTGCCAGCATCTCGATGCGTCGGCGCGGCCCGTTCGTCTCCGTGGTCAGTTCCCGCACAATCACGGGAGAAATTAAAGCCTGCACAACTCCAGGATCCACCAGCCCCAGGTCCGCCACGGCATCGCCTGGCAATCCCGCAGCCGGAAACAGCAGAATTACTTCCGTCCCGCCGAGCGTGCGCAACATGGCGTCCGCCGCCCGCGCTGCTGCCATTCCAGAAATTCCTGTCATCGTCATCCCACCTTCTGCGCCACATACGGCGCCAGCAGCTCGCGCACCAAGTCATCGAGCAGTGAGTCGGAGAAATACCAGAACTGCATTCCATCGGGCGCAACATTCTTTTTTACATTCAGCGCTGGAGTAGCCTGTGCATTCTTGACCAACTGCGCGCATGCGATCTTTACCGGATCGGGGAACGGGTCAAATCCCGCCGTGTAAACGATCTCCACCTCGGTAAACGCCCAACCCATGATGTTCACTGGGAGCGTAACTTCTCCCGTCTCCGCAAACGCATCCAGGATCGACACATCGAGGTCAACCCACGTCCCCGGAATTCCAAACGCAAGCGCTATGTCCCACAGTTCCGCCTCGTAGTCCATTTCCCCGCGGCGCGGTACGCCGTATCGCCCGCGCGCCGACACAATCGGAGTCGTCGCCGGTGCCAGCACGTTCAAAGGTAAGTAGCTGAGTTGAACCGGCCGTTGTCCGTCGTCGGTTCGAATTCGCTCCGTGTACTGATTGATGCCCAGAGTGACCCGTCGGCAATGCGCGTCGATGATTGCTGACGCGGCTGTCACCCACGCTAACCCGGTTGTTGCGTCCAGCCCGTAAGTTTCATATTCCGAGGGTTACAAGTAGTTCATGATGACTTTTCGCTTCCTAAGCCGCCAGTCCCCGGTCCTCGGTCTTTAAGCGGAGTTAGACCACTTACAACCGAGAACCGGGAAACTGAGAACTTCTATTACCGGTTGACGAGCACTTCGTAGTGAGCGTAAGACGCACCTTTTACGACCGGAGCACCAAATTTCACTACAACGCTCTGCGTCATCAGCGAACTGGGAAGTCCCAGTTTGAAAACTCGCGGATTCGGATCTGTCAGCCAGTGATACTCGATCATGTCCTCCGACACTATGTATGCCGGCAGCACAGCGTTGCCGGTTCCCGGGGTGCCCGTGTAAGGCAGCGCCCATTCGGGAATCAGTGGCAGCTCGCCCGCCTGCGTGCTCAGTGCCTTCACCGTCAGGCCACCGGTTATCTGTACCGTCGAGAGCACAACGTTGAACTCTGCCTTCATCTCGCGATCGATCAGATCGAGCAGCACGGGATTCGCATAGATCGCCGTGGGCCGGACATCGAAGGATGAACTCGCAACCATTTCTGCAATCGTGGTCTTCAGTCCGTCAACAATGCTCGCCGTTGTCCCTATCGTGACCGTGTTACCTCCCGCTTCGATCTGCCCGATCGCGCCGAAATACTGCGGCGTCGTCGGAGCACTCAGCGACGTGTCGTTGCCGTTCCACAGGGCAACATCATGCGTGCGCAAGAGCCCATCCACCGAATCCGCCAGGTCCTTGGCTTGCAGGTAGGCAAACTGGCTCTGCTGTGTTCCCACTTCCATATCAAACAGGTTGTAGTTGATCTCCGAGACCAGCGCTTTCAGCGGAACGGCGCGTTCCACCCGCGTTGGCACCTGCAGTACAGGTTGAATGTTGCGCGGATCGACAAAAGCCTGGCTGGCCGTCGGTGAAGGAATTGCCGTCTCTTCAAAAAATCGCGATGGCTGTCCCGTCGCAGGAACCTGCTTGATCCTCTGTCCAAACACGCCACGCCGCCGCACAATATCTGTAATCTCGGTCTGATACCGATCGACTTCGATAGCGCCCGGCCCTAGAAAGTCCGCCGCCGCGTGCAAATCCAGAAAGTTTGCCTTCATGTGTTCTCCTCAATATTTGAATTACGAAACCGGGTGCCCCGCTTATTCGCATTTGGCGCGAACCAACAGTTTTGCCCCATAAAAAAGGACGCGACTAGTTCGCGTCCCAGAACGACTAACCTTGCGATCAGCGGACAAAGCCTGATGACCCCACGACTGACGACTGACGACGAGCGACGGCCCAACCTTAGTCAATCATTCCCGCTCTGGCTAACTCGGCCTTCACCGCGATCCTCTGCTCCACGCTCAAAGCCGCAAGCGTTTTATTGAGAACAGCTGGGTCGAACCGCTCACCTTCAATCTCGTTCTTTCCGATCAACGCCGATATCGCTGGAGACAACGTCTTCCGTGCCATCCGCGAAGCCTGCGCCTTCAGGTCCGCATTCGACTTTTCCAGTTGCGCAACCCGCTGCTGCCAATCGGTTCCCGTTTGTTCGGTGTGGGACCGCTCTACCCGGGTAACACCCTCCTCGACCGCCGCGACAATCCGGTCCACTTTTGCATTCAGCATTTCTTGTTGCGCGTCCAGTTTTCCCAGTACGCGATCGAGAGTCTCCGTGGCCTCCGCCAATCGTTCGGCCGCCATCGTCATCTTCTCCACCGTATCTTCATTCATTGTGTCCTGCCTCCCTGGTGTATTTCGTATCCGCGTATCGCTGAGCGATCCGTGAAATGCAATGCTTTCCAGCTTCAGGGTTAATCACCCCAACTCGATCCAAGTCGACTTATAGGCTGCCTTATCCCTCCGCAGCACCGCGGCGCCCGTAAAGGTAACTCGATTCAACACCCACACCGTTGCCGCTATGTCCTCGACAAAGGCGTCGGTAATTTCGTAGGACATCCCCAGTCCCGCCTTGCTGCTACGATCGTTAAAGCCTCGACCTGAAGGAGTCGCGGCCTTCGCTTCCCCCTGTTGTGGTTTTCCGATCTCTTCGACAATCTCCGGAAAGTCCCGCCCATAAAGAAATCCTCCAACCTCAATCGCACGCCCAACTATGTCAGCGCGTGTAATCACCCCAATCTTCCGCCGCGCATCGTGACGATCCAGCGCAGGGGAATAATCCAGTCCCATCCCCATCAGTGAAGGAATGGCTGCCTCGGCCGCCCTTCGCGTCAACAACACCCGGTGTCCTCGTGCGCCCGAAGGCGATTTGTCCGATACGGCATCGACAATCGTCAACACTCCGCGAAACCCCACCCGGTTCGGGTGGCCATTTACCGCTGGCATCTCAATCGCCATCGACTCCACCGACAATCCCATGCTTCATCTCCTGGACAACTGTGCCTTCTTGACCGCAAACGGTCTCAGGTTGAAGGTCGCCGACTTCACGAAAACCAAGACCGTTTCTCAGTTTCGTTCCTGACTCCTGAAATCTGCGGCCCGAGCCCCGCGACTCCAGATCTGTCTCAGATAATCTCCGCCAGACCGCGAGCCCGTCGAACCTCATTCACCGTCAATACGCCGCTGCGCAGCAGAATCTCGTCAATCTGCGCCTGCTCCATCTCGTCCTGTGCATCGACGTCGGTAAATACAAATTCCAAGTCTGTCCACCCCAGCCGCTTGGCGATTGCATCGCGAGTGAGATACTCGGCCACCAACCGGGCCGTAGGCACAATCGCCGAGTGGAATCCCAAATCGCTCATCTCTCCAGCCGTTGACCTGTTCACATCCTGTTCAAGCCCCAGGAACTGCGCCGGCAGGTCGAAGGCATTAGCGATGATCCGCAGCAGAAATTCCTGCCAGGCCAATCGCAGGTCGGCGTCCGTCCCCGCTCCAAACCGCAGCACCTCGGGCTTCGATTCCGCCGCAAGAATCGGCACCCGGCCCGTCCCTTCAATCTCGTCCTGCCACCACCGGATCAGCCGCTCGTGATGCGTAGGAGTCAACCCCTGTATCCACAATGCGTACTGCACCACCGAATTCGAAGCGAGCCTCCCCGCATACCGATAGGCGCTCAAGAACGCATTAATTGTTTCGAACGCGACTTCCAACCGCCCCAACCCAAACGGCGTGTGCGTTCTCGGGTTGAGCCGGATGTAGCTCAGTTCGTTGTCGTTCAGAACGATCTGCCCATCCGCACCATACAACCCCGTAACCTGCGCATACCGCGGCGAATCGGGACGCCCATCCCAATCCGTCATGATCCGTATCGTCGCCCCATCCACCGGCCACATGATCAGAGGCAGTTTGTCCGTCGAGTCCAGCGTCCAGCCGTCGGTCAAGTCCAGCTCAATCGCTCCAAATCCGCCAACAATCACGTCCTCCAGGACCTGCTCCACCATCGAGCGAAACGAATCATCGGGATTCGGTGCTTCGAAATTTTCGGTGAGCACCTGGATCCGCTGCGGACCATGCGGAATCTGCTCCAGCGCTCGCCCCCGCCGTGGCTGGATCCGCCATCGCATCCCGACAATACGATCCTTGATAACGTTGATCGCCCGCCGTGCCACCGGCGTCTCCGCAAACCTCCGCAGGTTAGCCGGAGTAGGTTTCGGCACCAGGTTGTGCGGCGCGGACCTGCCCCGAGCGGAAGTCAACGCCCCCGCCCGAGAAAACCCGGGCGAAGAGAGTGGGGCCAGGTTCGACCCCGCTCCCACCGTCCGCCGTCCATCGCGCGAGGCCAGCAAACTCGTAGAGAGCCATTCCCGCGAAGACACTTTTCCCATCCGGCGCAAAGCGCCGCGCACTTTCTCTCGAATGTTCATGAATCTCCCTGTACCGGGCCTCAAACCCCGTCATCCTGAGCGAGGATTACTGCTTACGAAGTACGCAGCAACCGCAACCGAAGGATCCTTGCGCCTCCCCTATCTCCTCGGCAGCATCAAGGCTTTCTCTCCACCAAACAAAAACGGCACAGCTTTCGCCGTGCCGTTCAGCCGACACCCCTTCGATCTCACAAAATTCCGAAACCCCGGCTCACCGCTAGAATGCCGCTCAACAGATAGATCCCTCCCGCAATCGAGATTGCATCACCAGGTTTCCGAATCGCCATTCCGATCCCCACCGATAACTTTGCGCGCCTCCTGCGTGCCCAATTCGCAGCCGCGAACTTTACGCTCTCAACTCCCGCCGCACCTCGCCCGCAATCTCAGTCACTTCCCCCATGGTCCTGACCCGCACCGAATTCTGTTCCAGCATTCCTATAGCGAATCGGATCCTTTCATCCTGCGATGCCGTCCCCTGATCAAGCACGGCGGTCAATGAAGCTTGCAATTTCCGCGCACGCATCCCCGCATCGATTCGCGAATAACGATAAGCCAGTGCCAGCGCCTGATCCACATTCGCGGCTACCGACACCGCATGGAACATCCTCACCACGTCCCCCACCCGATATCCAAAATCAATCCGGAAAGGATCGCCCTGTCCCGTGTACTGAAACACATCCAAATCCCGCTGCATCAACTCCAGAACGCCGGCGTCGCTGAACGCTTCCTTCATGGTGTTCACAATTGCCCCGCGTCCCGTCCGCTGCTGCGCCCGCTCACCGCGTTCCATCGGTTCCAGGTACATTCCGGTAAGCAAGTCCATTTCTCTCTCCGGATTCTCCGTCAACACCGCCTTCGTCGGCGCCACATCGATCATCGTCCCGAATTTCTCACTTACAAACTCCACCAGTTCTTCCCGTCGCCGCAACTGCCCCAGCCTACCGTGGATTTCCCGCTCCACCATCGCGAACCATTCCAGCTCTACATCCGGAGCCACGCACTGCAGCATCCGCCAGTCGCGAGTAATCCGCACTTCTGCATATCCGCCATCGCTCTCCAGGAGCAACACTCCGACCGTAACGAAGTCGTCGCGCAAAGCATGCGGCAGGAATCGCAGCAGATAAAGTTCGAGTTGTCGCTTCTTAGCCATCGCTCGTCAGCTATCGGCCGGCCGAATCTGATTAGCTAGGCCGTAAAGATCTTCGCGAGAAAACGCCCGGGGCGCCGGATAAATGTCCAGAGTCAAAGCGCGCCTGGTGCCAGATTTCAAATTCACGACAAATCACGCATGATCCAGTCTCAGCAGTAAGCAGCCGATGCCGTATCTCAAGCCTGATGGCTGATGCCTGAAAAGCTGACGGCTAATTCTCCTCCCACTCCGGGAACGGCCTCCGCGGCGATCCTCGAAATGCCAGAATCAGCTCCCGTACCATCGTCTTCCTCGCAATCAGCCGCTGCACCAGTTCCTCCAATTCGCCCCACGACCCGCCATACCAAGCCGGGGGAATCTCCCCCGCCACTCTCCAGATCGTGTCCTCCTCCAACTTCTCGATCCGCGATAACCAGGGCTCAAACGACTCCCACCCGTTTACCCGCGCATAGACTTCATTCCGCGGATACACCCCCCGCAGCGGAAAATCCGGAAACGTCCACTCCCCCGCATTAAAGCAATAGCCCTGATCGATGAAGGACGCCGAAAATTTCTTCTCGCGCATCTTTCGCCAAAACGCCGCCTGCCGGCCATCGGCATTGCAAGTCCATTTATCCAGCGCCAGAATCCCCGCAAACGACTGTAGATTCCGTACTCGCTCCAGCATCTCCGGAGGCAGATAATCCAATACCTGACCCTCCACCGGACTCACCACATACCGCGATCCAAACTGCAGTCCCGCTTCGACCTGAATTGCCTGGCTCCCCAAAACAATGGTCAGTTCTGCCGTGTGCTCGACCAACCACGGCAGAACCTCTACCACCTCCGCCGCCGGAACCGGCAGTCCCACCCGCTCCGCCAGTCGCGTCGCTAGAAACTCGTTCGCCAGCACCCGCTCATGCTGCGGATTATTTCGGAACTTCACCACGTAGTAATATCCGTCGTCACACCGCATCAGGTGGCTCTGCGCGCCCCCACGCATCCTCTTTACGTGTTGGACAGCCGTAGTAGGCATAACTTCGCGACGGTTTGCTCTGCCTTTCCCCGTGCACCCCGTGGTGAAGATTTTGACGTGCTGATCAATCCAAGGGGATCGCGGCCATGATCGCGCCCTGGAGCACGATACAGTCGCCTGCGTCCTCCCGCCTGTGACCGCCACCACACCAGGAATGTTCACTTTTACCTCACTTCGCCTTCGCCTTCGCGGCCGCTCCCTTTCCCGCTTCCTCCTGCCGCACCGTCCAGGCAATCGCCAGCGCCATCACACAATCGTCGTGGGCACCCCCGGTCGCCCCGCTCCTGCCATCCACAAATCGCACAAACGTCCGGCATTCATTCAGCAATCGCGCGCCGCAGAATCGGCCCGGCTCAGCTATCAAAGCCGCCGACAGAGTTTCAATCATTCTGGGCCGCGTTACCGCCGAAGTCAGCCACCCGTCCTGGCCGTTATCCACGTACACATTCGCGTACTCGAACATCCGCAGATTCGCCAACACGCCATACCCGTGATTATTTCTCTCCACTGCCAGCAGCGCCGCATTGTATTCGTTCCCCAAGTTGACCAGCTTTTTCGCAAACTCGCGCGGTGGCCAATGCCCATGCAGCTCCGCACACTGCGTGCCCAACTCCCGGTCAATCACCTCCGCGCACGAGTAGTCGCCCGCGATCCCGCCTCCCGCCGGATCGGCTCCAATCACATATTCCCGCCTCCTCTGCACCGGCAACCAGATCTTCAACCGCCCGTTATCACGCTGCTCCAACGGTTCGCCCGCCGCCGCCAGCGCCTTTTCCACTGACGCCAGGTCAAACACGCATTCCCCTGACGCCCGGAAACAACTTACCGCATCTTCGGCAAACTCCTGCGCCGCCAATCCTCGCAGTGAAGCCCATTGCTTCCGCCGCCAGGCAATTTGCTCGATCCCCAGCCCCTGCGCTTCCTTCAGTTTCGTCTCTTCTTCCGTCAGGGGAGCGAACTTCGCTCCCGGCTCCAGCGCGTAAGCCGCGTCGTACCACCACGGAAAAAAATGCCGCGTATATCCTGTATCGTCCGCCCGTTGCCACTCTTCATAGAAAAGTCCGCCCGCACCATTGGCAGTCGACTCCAGCACGATCTCGCCGTTTGGCACCACCGCTGCCCGCAACGAAACCAGCGCCTCGTCACCTTTTCGGCCCCACCGCGAAACTTCCGAGCAATGCAGATGCTGCACCGTCCGTCCCCGCCCCGCATTCTCCTCCGCCGAAGCCAGACAATACTCGCTGTCCAGGTTCGGAAACACCAGTTGCCGTGCATTACGGTGCGAAGTGCGCAAATACCCTTTGCGCATATCGTCCGGCAGGTTCTCCCAAAACCGGCGCACAATCCGGAAAATATCCTCCGCCGATTCCCGGTCCTGCGTCACCTGCAGGCTCAGGATGCCCCGCTGCGATATTGTCTGCGCGAAGAATCGCGCCGCAATGTAAGTGGTGACTCCCAGTTGCCGCGCCTTCAGCACAATGTTCTGCCGTCCGCACTGACCCGAATACTGGCGCTGTGCTCGGTTCAATCGAAAATCGGTCTCGTTCGTCTTCTTCGTTCGGATCTTTAGGTACCGTTCGATGAACAGGTCCCGCTTTGTGAACTGCCACACTTTCCCCGCCGCCTCTTTCGAGCCTTGCGGTTGGTTTTCGGCGAGATCGTCCAAATGCAGGCCCAGATCCTGCAAGAATTCAGGAGTCAATTCCATTACAACCGGCAATCAACAGAAGCCTGCATACGTTGCCTGAGTCCGTCCCCCGCGAGCCTCTTACCTGTCCCTCTCTGTGTCCTCTGTGATCCAGGTTCTTGACGTTCGGTTTTTGCGTTTTTATCAACCCCGGTTGAAAACTCTAGACCCACAATCCCACTTGCCAACCACCGCCCCTTAATGGATCGCGCTGAAATCCCCCTGCACGTATGCGTAAGCCCCAATTTCCCACCCCGTGCCAAACAGGTTCTGATTGATTCCCAGCAGGTCGTATTGATATTCCGTCCCCAGATTGATCCCCACATCGATCACCGGGGAATTCACCGTCGGCCGGAAATCTGCCTCGCCACCACTCGACGGACAAACGTGGAAACTCCCACCTACATAACCCGGCGGCACCAGGTCATTCGCCTGGCACGACAGGAGCAAATTCACCATTTCCGTATTCGACTCCAGCGTAGCGCCCCCCTGCACCAGCGCGTCCATGAAGTTCTCGACTTCGTCCGGTCGCAACTCGTTCACATGCCAGAAGTATCCAATCGGCCTGCCCCAAAGCGCGTTCTTGAACAAATCCTGACTGACCTGATTGCGCATATGTTGGTAAGTCAGTCCCTGATAATTAGGCACCACGCCCTGGCTTAAAATGTTAAACGCGTCATAGCCCTTCGCCAGCGTCGCATCCGCCCCGCCAAGTACCCAGGTCGAAGTCAGGGATCCCGTGCCGCGCACGCCCTTGAATCCCAAGCCGTTCGCTATACTTTCCGTCAACGCGTCGCCGTAAGTGCCCGGCATTACATAGACCATGTCACTCAGATTCAGGCCGGGAAGCCCCGAGAGGTTCTGGGTAAACCAGGACGCTGCCCAGGTCATCTCGTCGGTTTCGACGTTGATCTGATCGAAGAGTATGCAACCCGGAGTCGCCGACGACGAGGTGCAATCTGACGCCGCCGGCAAGATGGCAGGCAGCGTCATCGGCCCCGGCACTCCCGCGCTTGAGAAAGTGTCGGCCAGTGAGATCGCATGTGCGCGGCCTTTGGCGAATTCATTGTCATAAGCGGTCGCATCCACGGCATAGCAATTCGGCTGCCCCTCCAGCGTCGATATAACGTCGGCCAGGGTGTCAATTTGCCCGGGTGCCGCCGTTCCTCCCGGAGGCACCGGTGTCAGGTCCCATGAGTGATAGCAAGCCGGGTCATAAGGCGATGTTGTAAGTGTCAGATTTCCGCCTCCGCCACTGTGCGTGATACTTACGGTGTAACTGCCCGTTCCAACATAGGAAAGCAGAAAAGCGTCGCAGGGTATCGGCCCCGCGTCATCGTTGCAAAGGCGTAGTCGAAGGCGGATTCCAGTATTGATGCGAAACGGAGTGCACGTTGATATCCCATCCCGCCTGAACCCAACCCTGCACCTCGCCGACGATCGACTGTGAATACGTTCCGCCAGTAACCACTGCGATCGATAGCGGTATCTCCTTCTCGCTCATTATCGGCAGCAACCCGTTGACGTAAGTATCGCTATACTGCACCAGCCCCGGATCGTCATAAGTCACCGTCGTATACGCCGGGCGCCGTTGCCACCTTCGTATCCATGGTGCGGTTTGAGCGGCTACATTGTGCGCCCCTGCCGCAGGGCCCGGCGTTCCTGAAACATCGACTGCGATCGCCGTCGCCAGGTAGTTTCCATAGAGGTGGCAGTAATCGTAATTCACCGCACCCTGCACGTTGTCGACGATCCCGTACGTACGATTCCCATAAGCGCGGCAATTCTTAAGCTCAAAGTTACACCCGCCGCCGCTGCATCCATCAAAGTGGTAGCCAACATAATTCATATTGGCATCGGTGTCATAAAGATGGATATCCAATGGCGTCCCCGTGGGGTGTACGTAAAAACCCAGTGGTACAGTGCTATTTTCCACTTGACTGTTCGCCGCCATGTTCGCTAGCCAGAGATGATCGCCCGCACCTTGTACCTGCACTCCATACGAGTCGAACCAGTCAATCTGCAAATGCTGAACCTCCAGCCATGACACGCCATTCAGATTCAGCAGACTCTCTCCGCTCAGCACAACAGGCGCAACCTCCGAATAATATGACGCCGGATTACCGCCCGTGCTATAGACATACAACACGTAGTTAGTCGAGTCGTACCAGAAGTCATGATCCCGACTAAGTTCTGCCTCGCCGTCTTGGGCCATTCCCCACAACGTTCCAAAACGCACGTATTCCAACTGCGACGGTGGCTGCGTCAGGCAGTAAAAGCCGCGGATACCACACTGTACAACGGTCGCCAGCCCGCTCGTGGACGAATAAAGCGTGGCCGACCAGACATTCGTTCCGTTCACCTGCGTCCACCAACGCGCTGCAACCGGCATGTACCCCGTTAAACGCGGAGCCTGCCCCGACCCATAACTGTCAATCTTGATCAAAGCCCCGCTCGTGCCGCTCGATGGCGGAGTCAAGGTCTCATTCCAGGTGCAATCGCGCCGTAGATTAACGGTGTCTCCCGGCAAGAAACTCGATATCCCCACCTCCAGCAAAGTTCGCCAAGCCTGCTGTGTACTCGTCCCTGGGTTACCATTCGACCCATAGTTGCAATCGACGTAATAATCTGCGGCGCGAGCGAGCGGCGCTCCCATTAGCAGAAGCAAAAACAACAGTCTGTTCATTGTCATCGTCAGGAGCCCCGCGAGAAAGAAGTCGAAGAGACAGCGGCTTGCTCCGTCTCCGATTGCATCTGAAGAGGCACCGACGGCCTCAATACACAATCAGCGAGGGAATCGAAGCGCCCGAACTGAAACTGTCCGCCGGCAGCGTTACCATGGCCGGCAATGCCGAGCCGCCTGTAGTGACTCCGACCTGAATATTAGCGGCCCAGGTCACTCCCGATCCGGGAGTGCCAAGCAATGCCGCGCAGGAGGAAGCACAGTTGCTGGTAAGCGCAATGTAGATTCTACCCGCCGGCACTAATATGTTAGAAGCATTCCACGAAATGTGCTTGATCCCCGCTGACGGAGCAAAACTGCTTCCAGCGGTAGAAGCGGTCGTCGCGATCAACGTTCCCGTACCACCCGAAGATCCGGTGTAGAGTCCGAGCGCATAATTATTGCCCGACGAATCCGCCGTCCCAACCACATAAGCAACATTGTTAGTGACGCACGGATAGGCGTTGTACACACCCCAGACAATAGCTTTGTTAGTGCCCGTGAACGCATTGCCCGAACCACTCTGAGTAGGCACCGTAATCCACGAGCAGGCACCTGCTGGTAACTGAGCCGCCGGAAGTGTTCCACTGGTAAGGTCGGATGCGGAGACCGTGACATTAGCCGCCAGGGTATGCCCATTGACTGTAGTGACGGTCGCAACGTAGCCGGGCACCGTCGGCGTGCCCGTAAACACCGGCGACGTAGTCAGCGCCAACGTACCTCCACTGCCCGAAGTTCCATAGGATGCTCCCCAGGATGACCCCAAAGAATTCGGAACTCCTGCTCCCGGATAGACCATTCCGCTTCCAGGGGAAGGCATGCAAGATCCACCGCCTGCTAACTGGCACCTAAAAACATTGTCAGAACCAACCCCCAGCGAAAAAGCCATCCCACTCGGCACTGCAACTGCAGTTCCTGTCCACTCTTCGCCTGACCACTGCGTAGGCTGCGTGCCCGCCTGGTTTATATTGCCCGTGACGTTCAGATTCCCGGTAAGTGTGACATCGCTGGAGAATGTCTTAGCCCCCATTATTGTTTCAGTCCCGGCCAAGTGCACCACGGTTGAGTCCGCTGCCGCTCCCGTGACCTGCGCCACGGAGTAATCCCCAGTCGCGGCCGTCACGGCTCCAGTCCGCCCGAACACCGATGCAACATTGCCCCCGCCCGCAGGCGCTTGTAGGCTCACGCGCATCCCATTCGTCTGTCCCGGAGTCAAGTTAGTAACATCAACATACCCGATAAGCTGTGCTGCCGGAAGCGCTGGAGATCCGTCATCGTGACAATCTCCCACTATAGTGACGCTGGGCGTCACCGCATCTCCAGCAACCGTCGCATTATCAAACATGCAGTAAGCATAGCCGCGCCAGGTAATCACCGCGTCTCCGCTCTTTCCCGCGCCACTTTGGACCACCCCAATCACTGAACTAACCGACGAAGTCGCCGCCAGCACAGCCTGCGACGGGCTATTGGAGTTGAAGCTGGCTAACTGGTTCAACCCGGTGCCCGTAGAACTATCGTTAGTGATTTCAAAATCATCGCGTCCATAAACCACCGAGTTAAATGACGTTTTGGCAAAGATGCTCTTGGCAGCGTTTCCCGTGTCGCTGCCTAAACTGAACTGATTGTCACCCACGCCTTGGACTGCCCACGGCTTGAGATTGCCCGTGGCATCCACCACCCATTTCAGCCCGCTGCCAACCCAAAGGCCCAAACCCGGAGCCGAGCCCGACGTTGCGTTCTCACTGCGAACAACGGCATAGTTGTCTGTACTGTCAAAGCCAAGCGACGTCCTCTGCCAGACTGTATTACTCACGTAATTGGAGTAAACACGCAGGTTTTCTACGTTGCCTCCATTACGTTCCTCGAGGTTGTCAGTGGGATCGCCGCCGGGGTCAGAATTAAACAGGTTGGTTAGCCCGAGCTGGATGACCTGCCCATTGTTATCGATGATCCGCGGAGTATGCGTCGCCGCATCAAACCAAAACACGCCCCAGTTAGGTATGCCAGCAGGTTGCGCCGTTTCAGCTAACTGAATCACATCGGACGTGGAACAATTCGCATTTCCGTTCGCGGCTATGCCTGTCGCAAAAGAACCGCTGCACTGCGTCGGAGTGGTTGCCAATGCCAGGGCCGTCCCTGCCTGTCCGCTGATATTCGAGCTAGTCAGCGCCAGTTGTTCCGTCGTACCGCCTATATTTACCACCGGCAAGTTGGCCGCTGTATCAAACCCAATACCACTAACGGGCGGGGCATATCCGTTCGCAGCAGGCAACAACAGGCTACCGCTCATTGTAATGGTGCTCGCAAACGTCTTGGCTCCTGTTACCGTTTCCGTGTTTGCGAGATGGACGACCGCTGCATCTGCCGCCGCCCCAGTGACTTGAGATACCGAGTAATCACCGCTAACTGCTATGACGGCTCCCGTGCGTCCAAATACCGAACTGACATTTCCGTTTCCGCCAGACCCGCAAGGATTCCCCGTAGAGGAAATCAGTCCCGCCGTGACATTGAGGCAGCCATTCGCTAGGCCAACAACCGTCACGCTCTGGTCGAACTTGGCCGGGACGTTGAACTCTTTCACCGACGCGCTCAGTCGCTCCAGCCAGTTCGCATGCACGCCGTCGCCCGTCTGCGCTATGTAATGTGTTATAGATACGGGTGCTCCAAAGGCAAGCTGCCCTGCTCCCAATCCGGCTCCCCCACTCGGCACATCTGTCCCAATCCAGGTGTCGCTCGCACTTGCCGGCGGACGATAGCCCCACGTTGATTGCGTGAGCCCCGGCTGGGAGTCGATCAAGGTAAGAATGTGATGAGGCTGAAGTGTGCTGTAGGGAGTGCTGGAGAAGTTCAGCCGGCCCTTCGTGACTGCTTGACCGCCACTTACCGCCGCGCCATCCGTCAGCAAGGTCGCAGATTGATTCGCTCCTCCATTGCCGGGTGCCGACGTCGTGCTCGCCAGACACGTGGTGTAACCCCCTGGCGACGTCGTCCCGTAGTCCCCACACTGATTCGCAAGTTGCAGAGCATTTCCATACAGTCCGACGCCAACCGAGTTCCCAGCCTCATTATCGACCTTGATGCTCCTGTTCACGGACACCAGCGATCCCGGCCAGAAAATAAGATTGCCCGCGTAATTTCCTATCTCGATCGTGTAACTTGAGGGTGTTGACGAACCGGTATCCGTATATGTGCAGACCAACGCCCCGGAGCAAGCTGACGATTGAGATAGGCCTTTGGCAACATAGCCGCACTTTCCCCCGGTCCCGCCGCCGCATCCCCCGCTGTAAGGATATGGCAGGTTTTGGCCGGGCCCCCCAGCACTCGTCATGCGAAGCACATCATAGGTGATAACATCGGTTCCATTCGCGACCCTGGGCCAACGAACCGGAATCGAATCGCTCCCTGTAGAAAGCCAGTTAAGAACCTGCATCGGAGAGGTCTGGGTGCCCGCGGTAGTATCATTCGCTACGATGTAGTAGGTATACGGGGTAGAACCCGTTCCAGCCGCGGCAAATGCCCCCGATGGCCCCCCGCTACCCGTTATTTGAAAACTGGCTGCTCCGCTTGACGTTCCGGCAATCAATCCGGCGATTCCTAGACCGGGGAAGGGCGAGTGGGCCGGAGTCTGCGGATTCAGTCCGTTGCTGCTCTCGGAGTAAACGTTCTTAAGATGCGCTCCCTGATAGTTGCCAGTAGAGTTCGCGGAGTACACCTGCCACGGACCCGTTGCCTGCAACACGGTGTTTTCGATGTACAGCCCGTTCGAATTATAGTCAGTTACTCCATTAGAGTAGTTCGCGGTGATCGTCGAATCGCGCAGCGTAATAACCGGAGCCACCTGGTGACTCTGGTTCCCCGCCGAAAATAGAAACGATCCAGTCCAGTCCTCATTGTTGTTCAGCGAGATCGATTGGTTACTGAAATGGTCAATCGCAACATTTTCGTCATCCCACAAATCAAAGAAGTTGTTGAATGAATCGGCTTCGCCTAGTACATCGTAAGAAATGTCGATGAAATGCGTGTTCATGGCGTTGTCGAGCACCGCAACATAAGCCAGGGCCACCACACCCGGACTCGCCTGTGCCGCAATGTCGCTGCCTGTGTGCGCATATTGAAAGGTCGTCGCGCTCGGCACCGCCGTCACCACCGCATCGCCCCAATACGCGCTGTTATCGGTGAATAAGTTCGTGACCATGTCCCCAACGCGGAAGCCGTGTGCGCTGGCAGTCGTGATAGTGACGATTTGCGACGTTTTTTGAGTCTGCGCGATCGCCACTCCGGCGTATGCCGGCGTTGACGAATAAGCGATTGGCGTTCTGAAGCTCAGGCCAGAGATCGTATTATTAGTATAGTCATTAGAACTAGCTCTATCGCCCACCTGTAAGCACGCCCCACGACCTATACAGTTCAGCGATGTGCCGTACCCGCTCAAAAGCGATTGGTTTGAGTGTAAGTAGATCGTCCCATACACATTATAGGTAGTCAAAGAGTGAGTGGGATATCCCGGGCCATTCGCCGGGATCGTAACATTGCACTGGCTGTTCTTGTATGAACTCGGGTCAACGCCACAAGCAGCGTTCAATGTCTCCTGAATGCCCGAGGAAGCCGAGCCGATCGAGTATCCGGCCGCATAAGAATAGAATGGAGCGAACGTGATCGTTCCCGTCGGCGCTCCCGAACCGCATCCCCCAGCGGCGCTGATTACGTTCACCGCTTCACTGTTGCTCCCGCCAGAAAGAAATACCTGATATCCGGCTCCACTCGCTGTGTCGATTCCCGCCGGACAGGGGGTCAATGTTACCGTCGCCTGCGATCCCGCAGTGAGTGGACTCGAAATGGTCTGCGTCCAACTCTCGGCGGTTGTCGCATAAGTAATACCTGTAGGAGCGCCGCTGCCACAAGACCCCCACGTCGAGTTACCGGTCAAGCATGTGTTGGAGTTCGCAACCCCCGCTCCTAACTCGCTCACCGGAACCGTGCCACTGATGAGATCTGCTTTCACCGAGAGCCCACTATCAATATAATGCCGGTCCGCCGCTTGATCCGGCGCTGTCGGGTCCGCCGCCAGAGTTAGAGGGCCCGTCATCGTTCCACCTGCAAGCGGTACAAATGCGCCTGCCCCTACGTTCTCCACAGCCGCGTCCACGTAACCTTTGTTGGCAGCGTCGTTAACTCCGACTGGGGCGGGCAGCGATGGCGGCACCGCGAACTCCTTCAGGCCGGTCACAGTTTCCGTTCCCGCGAGGTGCACTACCGTATCGTCGATCGCCAACGGCGCCACCACCTCATTCACATACTGCTCCGTTGCCGCGGCATTACCAAGGCCCGTTCCCGGAGTGGTCAACACAGCCGCGATCGTTGTCGGCGACGCCGTCGGCACTGCCCAATATTCTTTCCTGACCGTTCCGTCATCCAACTGGAAGATCACAACATAGTAAGTGCCTGCCGGAGACGCACCGACGTTTGGAACCAGTTGAACAGTGAATGCCCCCTCAGCTCCTAACGTCACACTCAGATTGCCCGCCGCCACGGCATCTCCAGCCGCGGATTCGAATGACGGCCATGAAATCAACACCACCCCCGATGCTTCGGTGCCGTCAGCTCTGTAGATGGTGTCCTGCACCGTCGTGAGCGCGGGCCCTTGCGCCCGTACCGTGATCGACAAATCGATTGCCAGCAGCAACACCAGCACTGGATACGTAGCCGCCAAAGCCGCCATGGCAAGACATTTGTTCGTCACCATCACTAATCTGGGCATCTCTCTTTTCTCCTCACGAGCACGCGCTTAGCCACCCGGGCCAATAAAAAAAGCCGCTCTCTCGAGCGGCGCGCCTTTCTCATCTTCTCTCTCAACAAATTCCGTCTGCCGAAAACGGCGTCAATCTGAACTCAGCGGTTCACTTCCCACCCGTGACTCAAGAAATCGCCGCACACTCTCGACATACACGTCCGCGAAGTCAACGACCGGCCTTCGCGTCTCGATCAGCTCCATGGCAGCTCCGATCTTCCATTCCAGCGCACATAATACCGCCAGCGTCATCATCGGAGCACGATGCACTCCGGCTGCGCAGTGAATGTAAAGCCGCGCCTCCGGAGCGTCCAGTGCCGCCAGCGCAAAGTCAACGCCCCGCGTCAGCAATCCCACCGGCTTGGGAAGGAAATCATCGTCCGTCGGATTCCACAGGACACGAACTCCAAGCGGCTCCGCCAACGGCCGATCGTCAAATTCCAGTTGCATGTTGAGCACATGGGTCACTCCAGCCTGCGCCAGTTCTTCCATGTTCCGGGCGTTCCATATCCCGCCCCCCAGCGCAATGCGTTCCGTGACCCAGGTGATGTCCATGCCGAGTTGTGTCAGCCCTTTCGGCTCTGATTCAAGATCCGTATCAGCGATGACACTAATTCTACGTCACGTTTCTTGACTTGAGTCCTCTTCTCCCAGAATGCAAAAAGGGCGCGATTTGCGTCGCGCCCTGCAGAGTTTCATTTTCTTCACTCTTAAGTCTAGGATATCAAACCGGAGGGGGGTATACCGCCAACTTTCTCACATTTATTTTCTCCCTGATTTGAAACACTTACACGGAAACTTGGACTTTTGCCCCCTTGACAGCTTTTTGGACTTTTCTCGGCTGTGGGCAGTTCCTCCAGTAACCCGCCTGCCAGCAACGTCCGCGACAGTTGATCAAGGGCCTCTTGCAGAAAGCGCTCGACCGTTCGTTGGGTGTGACCTAGCAGCCGTGCGACCTCGGGAATCGTGTATTCCTCCAGAATGTTCATGGCAAGAAGCTTCTTCTCCATTGCGCTCAACTTGTCGATTGCCTTTTCCATGTCGGTCACGAAGATGACGACGTCCTCAAAATTCCTCATTGTGTAAGAAGTAACTCGCGTTCGGAAAAACTCGCGGCCCAGTAACGACGGCAATCTGCCTACCTCAACCGATGCCCGCGCATACCGCCGCAACAGCGCCACGGTGCGCCTGCGGTAGGGCCACAGGTCCATCTCCGTCTCGCCGTACAACACGGATGGTGGCAACTCACCTTGCCCCATTAACGTACACATCGTCGTGCTTATGCCCCGTGTATTGGTCATGCGCGCACCTCTGATGCCGCCACGCCCAGCAAGCGATCAACCTTGGCCGGATCATTCCTGGCCAGGCTACAATCGGAGTCTCTTTGAAGTTCGCTCTCGAGAGGTCCTCTCTCCCGGCGCCGGTCTTTCCGTCGACGCGCCTTACGGGCTGGGGCATCCCCCGGGTCTGGCCGGTTTTTCAGGAGCGCATGGCAACTGACGCAATACACGCCGTCTGCTCCCGTCGGACGCAGCCACAACCCGCCGCACCGCTCGCAATACTTCAACTCAACTTTGCCTTCCTGCTCTTCGTTGCTACAATTCATGATCGCCTCCGCTTAAATGTAAGTAGTTGAGATTGCCCCAAAACAAAAAGCCCCGGCACCGATTTCTCGATCCAGGGCTTCGTTTCTCTTGCGATGACCTGCGGAGCTATTTAATTAAGAGTTGCCAGTTACTGCATCCGTGCGGCACTTCCCTGCTGTGGTTGCCGGAAGTAACCTTCTTCGTATCCCGATTTCAGCACTTGCCCATTTTGAACTAAGAGGCTCAAACGTCCGTTAAAGCGAATGGTCTGTAACAGCCGCTGCATAGCTGCTGAGAGTAATTCCGCAGACCGTACTTTCCGGCGGAATTCGGCAAACTGTTTTTCTTCGCTGTCATGCAACTGTATTTCTATCATGGCTGGATACCTTTCCTGCAGGATAAGTGCACGATAAGACATAGAATCACTTCATCCTAGATGTGCAAAATTGTAGCTGTCAATAGGCAATATGCATTTCGCAACCACAAACGTGGATGCTACCTTTGGAGATATGTGGTGTCATGATGTGTGCAATCCGTTGTGCGAGGAGTTACAGGGCAATCTATTCTATCGCCGGGGCCGCGACGCAATGTTGTCGCGATGCCGGCCAAGATTCTTCGCGGGGTATTGATGACCGCAACCACGGAACCCGACCGCTCTGCACGCCAGCGAACGCACAACAATCACGCACGATGAGGTCCTAGGCAACATCGGAGGAATTCGCGGTCACCCCGTTGACATTGCCCATCAAAGTGGCCGGGCGCCAGCCTCGGCAGGGCCTAATGTAGATTTTTCTGAAACTTTCCTAACCAAATCTCCGTACCAACGTCTGAATGCCTGGGACCCGAGTGTGCCCAAACTCACATGTCCAGATTCACATGTCCAGCTTCGACGATTCAGTCCCGGGCCACGAGAAACAGCCACAGGAGACCCGCGCTATGAGAAACGTTAGCCTGCCATTATTCATCGCCCTATTCACCCTCACAGCTTTCTCACATGCGGACGACTGGTCGAAGACCTTCGATCTCACCGGACAGCCCGATCTCCGCGTCGAGTCGCATGATGCCAACGTCCGCATCGATGCCTGGGATCAGAACAAGATTGAGGCGCATGTAACCACGCGTGGCTGGCAGATCGGGAACGGTGGTGTCGAAGTTGTCGACCATCAGCAGGGCAATGCCGTCCAGATCGAGGTTCGCGAGCCGCACCGGACCCACTTTGTCATTGGAGTCGATACCCGCCGGATTGAACTCGATATCCACATGCCGCGAACCGCAAAGATCAGTTTTCGCGGCAGCGATGGCAGCGTCACAGTGAAGGGACTGGCGGGCGACATGGATTTCACCAACGGTGATGGCAAACTCGAACTCGAAGATCTTGATGGACATTTGCGCGCCCGCACCAGTGATGGTTCTCTGCACGTCTCCGGACGTTTCGATGGTCTGGACATTCACACCAGCGACGGCAGGGTTGAAGCTGAAGCGCGCCCCGGATCGCAGGTACGTGAGCCCTGGAGCGTTCGCAGCTCAGACGGCAGCGTCACCTTGAGAATTCCGGGGGATCTGGCCGCGGACGTGGAACTGCACACCAGCGACGGTAGCATTACCACGAATATCCCGATCACGGTGGAAGGTAAATATGGCCATCACGACTTGCACGGAAAGATGAACGGCGGCGGAAATCTTCTGACCGTGCACACCAGCGACGGGTCCGTCACACTGGATAAGTTTTGAAGCAAACGATACTCTCATAGAGCAATTTCACATCTTGACCCTATGAATTGGAAAATCATCACCCTCATCCTGGGGGCGCTTTCGACTGCCCTGCCAGTTCTTGCCCAGCATAGTCTCTCTGAACCCGTGCTCGACGTGTCTTCCATGGATAAAACGGTAGACCCATGTGTCGATTTCTACACCTACGCCTGCGGCGGGTGGATCAAAAAGAATCCGATCCCACCCGACCAGTCGAGCTGGGGTACCTACAGCAAACTCGAAGACGATAACCGCGCACAACTGCGCGGGATCCTGGAAGAGGCGGCGAAAACCGGCGCTACGCGTAACGCGGTGACGCAGAAGATCGGCGATTATTACTCCGCCTGCATGGATGAGACGGCAATCGAGAAGCTTGGAACGAAGCCGCTATTGCCGGAACTGGATCGTATCGCGAATCTCAAATCAAAACAGGATTTGGCTGAGTACCTTGCAACCACACAGTTTCCACCCTCCCTCGAGGGTGGAGGTACGTTATTCACATTTCGTTCCAGTCAGGATTTCAAGGACTCGTCGCAGGTGATCGCCGAGGCCGATCAGGGCGGCCTCGGATTGCCGGATCGTGATTACTACTTGAAAGACGACGCCAAATCACAAGAACTGCGCAAAGCTTACGTAGCGCATGTCACAAAGATCTTCGAGTTAGTCGGCGACCAGCCCTCTGATGCAGCCGCGGAGGCAGCGACTGTGATGCGCATCGAGACTGCTCTCGCCAAGGGCCAGATGACTCGCGTCGAACGACGCGACCCGCCGAAGCTCTATCACAAAATCAGTGTCGATGAACTACAAAAGCTCGCGCCCGCTTTTGAATGGAAGATCTATTTCGCGAAGACAGGCGTGGAGTCGCTCGCCTCTCATCCCTCGACTTCCGCGACTCTCAACGTGGTAACGCCCGATTATTTCCACCTCATGAGCCAGGAGATCGAGAACGAAAGTCTGGCCGACTGGAAGACCTATCTTCGCTGGCACGCCGCGCACGATGCGGCCACCGATCTGTCCTCGGCGTTCGTGAAAGAGAATTTCAATTTCTACGGCAAGACTCTGCGCGGCCGCGAAGAGCTGCCCCCGCGCTGGAAACGCTGTACGAATAACGTGGATGACGACCTGGGCGAAGCGCTCGGTCAGGCATACGTGGAGAAGTATTTCAGTCCCGAGGCGAAGCTGGCGGCGCTCAAAATCGTGCAAGAAGTTGAGGCGTCCATGCAGAGCGAGATCCAGTCGCTACCCTGGATGGGTGCGGCGACCAGACAGCAGGCGTTGATCAAGTTGCACGCCATCGCGAACAAAATTGGCTATCCCGACCAATGGCGCGATTACAGCGCGTTGGAAATTGTCCCCGGAGACGAAATCGGCAATTCGGAACGAGCGTCATGGTTCGAGTTCCACCGCTGGATCGCAAAAATCGGAAAGCCTGTCGACCGCAAAGAATGGGGCATGACGCCGCCCACGGTCAACGCCTACTACGACGAGCAGAAAAACGACATCAATTTTCCTGCCGGAGTCCTGCAGCCCCCACTCTTCAGTTCTCTGTCCGACCCCGCTCCCAACTATGGAGACACCGGCGCTACCATGGGCCACGAACTCACCCATGCCTTTGACGACGAAGGCAGCCAGTTCGACGCGGAAGGAAACTTGCGCGACTGGTGGACCGCCGCCGATCGCAAAGAGTTTGAACTGCGTGCTCAATGCGTGGTCGATCAATATTCCGGATACACCATCATCGACAACATCAAAATTAACGGCAAATTGACGAACGGCGAGGATCTGGCGGACCTCGGCGGCACACTCTTGGCGTATTTGGCGTGGAAAGCGGACACGAAGAATCAGAAGCTCGAGCCGATCGATGGATTGTCGCCAGACCAGCGCTTCTTCGTCGCCTATGGCCAGGGCTGGTGCACCAACGAGCGTGACGAGGATAAGCGCCTGCGTGCCACCGTGGATCCGCACTCGCCGGAGAAGTATCGGACCAATGGCGTCGTGGCAAACATGCCGGAATTTCATGCCGCGTTTCACTGCCAGCCAGGGCAGCCGATGGTGCGCGAGAATGCTTGTCGCGTCTGGTAAACGATTAGCCCCGCTCGAACGCGTGTTTTTCTTCCAATTGCTTCCGCGCTGCCGCCATCTCGGCTTCGAAACGTTCCTTTTGATCCATCAAAACCGGAAGCGCGGTGGCGAAACGTCGGGCTAACGTGAAAAGCCCCCGCTCTGCAAGTCCGGCGGCGATTTCAGCGATGTGATCGGCCGTAGTATCCAGATAAAGAGCCTCGGTCGCATCGCCCAGCCAGACATCTCCGCCGACCAGAGATGTCTGCCAGTACACTTTGCGCTCGATCGTCCGGGCGATTTCCTCGTCGTTCGCCTTGCCAAAAACCCACTGCTTCATTTTGAAGCTGTAGTGGCGGCTGGAAAAAGGCAGCGGCACCAGCTTGCCCGATTTCACAAACTCTATTTGCTGACGGTCAACTTCCTTGCGCAGCGCATTGATAATGGGTCCTTCCGTGTCTTTCGCTTCGAGCGATGGCAACACTTCGCGCAACGTGGCCGAAAGGTTCACCGCCACCAGCGCTCGCAGACCCCCCGAGTTTTCCAGTGTGATCGCGGTGTGCAGCACGTCAAAGTCCGCCCCCGACGTGGCATGACGGAAAGGCCACTCCAGGTTGAAGCTCAGCGGGAGCCCGGTGCGCGTTACGTAGATGGTCTGCGAAGCAGAATTAACGTTGGTGGTGCTCATGTTTCATCCTTGATGAAAATTGCAATCTTTAATTTTAACCCTCATCTCCCCCCGAAAAATTAGATCCGCCATAACTGCCATAAATTCCAGACTGCGGACGCCCCCAGCACCCCACACAGACCCGCCAATACGAACCGGCTCAGCCGCGTCTCGATCAGATCGGCAAACACTCCAGCAACAAACACGAACAGGAATACCAGCACGGTCAGATGAAATCCCTGTCCTGGAAAATTCGGAGCGCCCACAGCCAGGATCAACAGCAATGCCGCGATCATCAGGGGAGCAGAATTGCCAAAATAACGGGTGCGCTTCCATCCAAAGAACGCACCGAGCGCCACCGGCAGGGTCAGCATCAGCGGCGGACTACCGCCAAAGATGGTTTGCAAAGCGTTGCTGTGTGAGATCCGCATGTGAAATGCCGCGGGCAGAAACGCTACCCAACTCGCATGCCGCATCCCTTCCCAGAACAGCGCCAGATCGCAACGGTAGGACGCAAACAGCAACAGCATCGCCGCTGCGACGGCGCTCAACCAAATCGCAAAAACGGCATAGGGACGCACCGGCGCTACCCACAGCATGATGGGCAAGATCACCAGTGCCAGCACCGCCAGCGAAAACTGATTGCCTGCGGCCAGCGCCAGAGACAACCCCAGAAGCAAAATGCGTCGCCAATTCCAGAACACAACTTCGCGCGGAGCATACAGCGTGTGTGCCAGGGCAATGGCCGTGAAAACCGTTCCAAACGCGCCCCACACCGCGCCCATCTCGCCCAGACTCTGCGCGCCGCCAACGTCTCCGATCATGGCGGGCGAAAAACAGTAAAGCGCCAGAGCGACGTATCCGCCGGCATTGCCATAGAGACGCCGCGCGACGTACCAGAGTGATGCTCCCAGCATGACTCCGAAGAACAAGTACGGCGATGCAGCCACCAATGGGCCGAACGATTCCGGCAGCCATGCCCCTGGCCGAACCACGAGTGGCGCCGCAGCCATCAGGTAATAGAGCGGACTGCGGTCCTCGTCGTATCCATCGCGCACGCGTTCGCAGGGAGCTATCGTCCCCGCGGCCTCGGAACGCGTCGCTTTGGGAGTTCCCGCAATCGCGCCTCCTTTCCACTGTTCAAAACCCTGGTAGATGCGCAGGGCCTGTCCCGGGTCGGGGACAGCCGCTTGCTGCGTTTGCACATGAATTAACCAGGCACATTGCAACAGATAGACCAGCAACAGCGTGGCCGCGGCAAACTGCGGAGCTCGGATGGCATCGGAATGAAGAAAACGGCGCAACTTTTCCTGAAGAGGCGAACCGAGTGTTTTACCATGTCCGGGATGGCGTTGGATAACCTAAAGCTGGGTCACCTAAAGGTGGGTCACCCAAATATGAATAACCCAAAGATGAATAGCGAACCGTTAGCACCTCCTTCGGCTGAATCGGAGCGGCCACTCAATACTCCACGAGGATCTGCGGCTGAAACTTCGTCAGCGGTTTTATCCTTGGACGGTACTCGCCGCGAGTCTCCACTGCGCGACGTTTTTATCAGCTCGACCGGACTCTATCCCGGAACGCGCTGGCTGATTTACCTCGCGCTGGCGTGGACGATTTTCCAGCTCGAAGCCTGGCTGCTTGTGTCGTTCCAGTCGCATCTGAGCAACCTCTGGTGGCGCGCGCTGATTGAAGCCAGCATGATGTTCGCCGCCTTGTTGCCGGCCTTCTGGATGGCTCGCATGGAAGGCTGCTCCTTCGGCGACTTCGGTCTCCCGGCACGGCGAGCATTTGGACGAAATTTCTGGATGGGAACCCTTTGGGGCATCGCGGCCTTGACCGTCCTGATGCTGGCGTTGCGCGTCGCGGGCGTCTTCCAGTTCGGTTCGCTCGCTTTACAGGGCGCTCGCATCTGGAAATTTGCCGCCTACTACGCAATATTTTTTCTGATCACGGGAGTCTTTGAAGATTTCCTGATGCGCGGCTATTCGCAGTGGGTGCTCGCGCGCGGAATGAATTTCTGGCCGGCGGCAGCGCTTCTCTCGGTGGCATTCGGTTACATTCATACCGGCAACGCCGGCGAATCGCCAACTGGTCTCGCGGCGACAGGATGCATCGGATTTTTCCTCTGCCTTACCCTCCGGCGTACCGGAGATTTGTGGTGGGCCGTCGGCTTCCACATGGCGTGGGACTGGGGCGAGAGCTACCTCTACTCTGTCCCCGACAGCGGCGCGGTTCTCCCCGGGCACCTTCTCAACTCCACTCTGAATGGACCCGAATGGCTGGCCGGCGGCTCGGCAGGCCCGGAGGGAAGCTACCTCGTCTTCGCAGTAATCGGAGCACTATGGGTCCTGTTTGCCCGCGTCTACCCAGACGTAAAATACGGCGCGCGCGAGCTGTGAAGAGGTGCCGAATCACCGCAGCGGGTACCCCCTCCCCCTGCGCCGATGATTGATAATTTCATCGATGCAGCTTAGGCTAGGAGAAAGGATTTCGAAATGGCCAACGGAGCGACCGACCCAAAACAACACGCGCATGAACTGATCGACCGAATGGCGCCCGGCCAAGTTTCGGCCGTCGTTGGTCTCCTGGAGATCATCCTGGATCCGTTCGCTCGCACCCTGGCCAGCGCCCCGTATGACGATGAACCGGTCAGCGAAGAAGAAGCTCGTGAGGTTGAGGTGGCCAAGGCCTCGCTCGCACGTGGCGAGGGCGTTCCCCACGATAAGGTTCTCGCCGAATTCGGCCTGACCTCCGAGGATTTTGAGCGCATGGGCCGCACGCCACTTAAACCAAGCGGCTCCGACCAGTAATACATGTCGAAGAAAATCATTTGGAGTGAGCGCGCCAAGGCCAACCTCCGCGCGATTGATCAAGCTACAGCCCTCCGCATTCTTCACTCTCTGGCCCGGGTTCTATCTGGCGGCGAAGGCGATGTCAAGCGGCTCCATGACATCGAACCTCCGGAATTCCGTCTCCGTGTCGGGGACTACCGCGTCCGCTTCCATGACTTGGGCGACTCCATCGAGATCATCTCCGTGAGACATCGTCGCGAGGCTTATCGTTGAAGTCCAATCTGATGAGCTCGCCCGCCCAAGCGGAGCTTGAGCGGGGCACCCGGCACGATCTGGCATGGGGCACAACGGAGGTAAGACTGAGAGTTGCTGGACGATAATGTCAGTGCCGCTTAGCGAGTCTCCGGCACTCCCAGATGAAGCCGGTGAAGAAAATGAAGACGGGAGCGGACCAGAGCATCGGGTTCATACGCATCAGGCTAATCGGCTCCCAACCAATCGAACCCTCCCCGGACGTTGAATGAACCAAGGCATAGCTCACCATACCAACCACAACTATGACAAGCAGACACACAGGAACCACGATGAGCGCAAGGATTCCAGCCAGCATGCTCTTCACGTAGATCATCGTGTGACACTCGTTTTTGCTAGATATCCAGGTTCTTCACGTCGAGCGCGTTGTCTTCAATGAATTTTCTACGCGCTTCGACATCTTCGCCCATCAGGGTGGTGAAGATAGTTTCGCACTCGGCGATATCTTCCAGCCGCACTTGCAACAGCGTCCGGCGCTCCGGATCCATCGTCGTTTCCCAGAGCTGCTCCGCCGTCATCTCTCCCAGGCCCTTGTAGCGCTGGACGGTGTACTCCTTGCGGCCCTCGTTCAGGACATAATCGAAAAGTTCGCGAGCCGTGTTTTTCTCCACGATCTCGGGTTCCTTAACGCGGCGCGCAGCCGGCTTGCCGGATTTTTTCTCCGCCTTCTCTGTCTCTTCACCCTCGGCGGCGCTCAGATTTTCCTCTTCGTTCTCGCCTTCGTTTTCTTCTTCGCCCTTGTCTCCTGCCTTGGAAGCCGATTTCGCCGGCCGGGGCAAGCTCTCGACTACGAACGGCGGCTCCAGATACTGTTCGATTTGCTTGAACTTGACGATCAGCTGGCGGCACTCGGGAGTGGAGGCCAGCTCCCAGTTGATGATGTGCTCCGCTCCCTGCGCATTGACGAAGGTCACCGCCCACAGATTATGCTCTTCGTCGAAGCGCGTCTCCACGCTTTTCAGCTTTAAATCTTTCTGCAGACGCTTGAGTTCTCTTTCCAGTTTCTCGATCTTTTTCGGCGGAGTATTCTTGTCGCCCTCGAAATCGGCGCGCTTGGCCAGGTCCAGCTTGGGCAGCAGGGTGGCGATTTTCTCTTCGCGGATGCGCTTGTTCAATTTGTCGAGGAATCCCAGATACTCGTTCAGCACGGTGATGAACTTGGTCAGGGCAGCGCCTTCCAATTTGGCGGCGCCTTCCCCGTACCGGATAATCAGGCCCTCGGAGGCGCGCTTCACCATCACTTTTACGAATTCATGCTCGTTCTTGATGTACTGATGCGTCTTGCCCTTCTTGATGCCAAAGAGCGGAGGCTGCGCGATGTAGACGTTACTGCGCTTGATCAGTTCCTGCATGTGTCGAAAGAAGAACGTGAGCAACAACGTGCGGATATGCGAGCCGTCGACGTCGGCGTCGGTCATCAGAATGATCTTGCCGTAGCGCACTTTCGTCGGATCGAAATCCTCTTTCGATATGCCGGTGCCGAGCGCGGTGATCATGGCGCGAATTTCTTCGTGCGCCAGCATCTTGTCGTAGCGCGCTTTTTCCACGTTCAGAATTTTGCCCTTGAGCGGCAGGATGGCCTGAAAGCGGCGGTCACGGCCTTGTTTGGCGGTGCCGCCTGCGGATTCTCCTTCGACCAGGAAAAGCTCGCAGCGGTTGGGATCGCGCTCGGAGCAGTCGGCCAGTTTCCCGGGAAGGCCTCCGCCATCGAGCGCGCCTTTGCGGCGGGTGAGATCGCGGGCTTTACGAGCCGCTTCGCGGGCGCGGGCTGCGTCGATCGCTTTGTTGATGATTTTTTTGGCGACAGCCGTATTCTGCTCGAAGAACGCTCCCAGCTTTTCATTGACTACCGCCTGCACGATGCCGGCTATATCGGAATTCAACTTTCCTTTGGTCTGCCCTTCGAACTGCGGCTGCGGCAGCTTGACGCTGATCACGGCTACGAGGCCTTCGCGGACGTCATCTCCAGTGAGATTTTCTTTTACGTCTTTGAACAGGCCCATCTGCTGCCCGGCATAGTTGATGGTGCGGGTCAGCGAGGTGCGAAAGCCGGAAAGATGCGTGCCTCCATCAACGGTGTTGATGTTGTTGGCAAAGCTGAAAACCGATTCGGAGTAAGCGTCGTTGTACTGCAGGCCGATTTCGATGTGCACCTGATCCTTGTCGGCTTCCATGTAGATCGGCTTGTCGTGCAGCGTCTGCTTGCCGCGGTTCAGGTGCTTGATGAATTCGGCGATGCCGCCGTTGTACTTGAACTCGGCACGCTTCGCTTCTCCGGTCTTCGAGTCGGTCTGGCGCTCGTCGGTGAGCGTGATGACCAGGCCTTTGTTCAGGAACGCTAATTCGCGCAAGCGCTGCGAGAGCGTGTCGAAGTTGTATTCGACGGTGGTGGTAAAAATTGTTTTGTCGGGAACGAAGTGAACTTTCGTGCCGGTCTTTACCTTGGCGGCTCCGGTTTTTCTTAACTTGCTGGTGGGCTCGCCTTTGGAGTAGGTCTGCTCCCAGGTGAAACCATCGCGCCAGATTTCGAGATCCAGTTCTTCGCTGAGCGCGTTTACGCAGCTTACGCCCACGCCGTGCAGGCCTCCAGAAACTTTGTAGGAGTTACTGTCGAACTTGCCGCCGGCGTGCAACGTGGTCATGACGACCTGGGCCGCGGGAAGTACGTCGCCGTTGTCTAAGGTCATGTTGCCTACGGGAATACCGCGGCCGTTGTCGACTACCGTGATCGAGTTATCGAGGTGAATTGTGACGTCGATTTTGTCGGCGTGGCCGGCGAGCGCTTCATCGACCGAATTATCGACGACCTCGTAGACAAGGTGATGCAGACCCATTTCGCCGGTCGAGCCGATGTACATCGCAGGACGCTTGCGGACGGCTTCCATTCCGCCGAGCACTTTGATCGAGTCGGCGGTGTAGTCTCCGTTGGACTTGTCATTTTTGTTCTTCGCGTCGAGACTTTTCGCGTCCACATTCTTGCCATCGGCGTTCTTGGCGTCGACGAGTTCGCTTTGCAATTCTTTGGTGGCCATTCTGCTCCGTGGAGAAAGCCGGGACTCTCCCTCAGCCCACCCAACGTCGAGCCCCCGGGCTCGGGTCAGACGCCTGGCGGAAGGGACAATTCCGGGACTGCCCGATTGACCTCAACCTATTGAAATTTCTGCTATTTAGGGATCAAACGAGCTGGATCCATTTTACCACAGAAATCTGCGTTTTTTGAGGTGGAATCGAGCCCGTAAACTTCGCTTTTTGTTGGCCTTAGGGATGCTATTTTTCGGCGAGTCACGGCGCCCGCTTACGCGGTTCCCGGCGTGACTCCCTGACGCTCATGCGCGATTCTTAATGCGGCGGCGATTTGGCATTGCTGAAACCGAGGCCTTCCACCAGATTCTCGATCTCATCTTCGCTGCCGCCGATGAAGGTGAAGGAAACGATCTGACCCTTTGCCAGCAGGATAAGAGTGCACTGCCGCATGATGAGCTTGTCGCCGGCTGAGTGATTGCTGAGTTGCTTGCTGAAATCGGCTCGAACCAGCCGCCGCGATCCGACCTCGAGCGGATAAGCTTCACCGTCTGCTTTAAAGCCATTCGCGGTCGCTAGTTCAGTGAGCGGACTGACGTAATCCTCCTCTGTTTTCAGGCCGGCGTAGCTGGCAGCGCTTTCACTGGCGATGACTACGGCAGAGTTGACGCTATCTCCGGTCGCTTCCGGCGGCCGCTCGAAAACCGCGAGCAGAACATTGCCTTTGCCGTTGCCCTTGCTCGTCTCATCTGCGCTCTGCATCTCTTTCGTGCGATCCACCCAACCGTAGCGCCACTGGTAGTGGAATCCGAAAGTTGCGTTACGGTAAATCTCCGCGTCTTCTTTGTGAGTGATGGCCGGCTTGGGCGCTTGCGCGGACGCCGGCGCAGTCTTGCTTTGCGCTCTTGCGGTAACGCATCCAACAAGACACACCACCGTGATCGCTGCCAAGAACCGTGAGCGGAGCTGCATACCCATTCATGGTACCAGCGGAGCATGCTCCCTCTATTCGCTGCTCATTCTTATTCAAGGAATCGCCGGTCATCGCTCGTCGTCGCTTCTCATCGTTATGAGTCCCTACTCAATGAACATACAATCCCCGTAGGAAAAGAAGCGGAACCCCGCCTCGACCGCGTGCCGGTAGGCCTCCATCACCAACTCCTTCCCGCCCAGCGCGCAGACCAGCATCAGCAGGGTCGATTGCGGCAGGTGAAAGTTTGTGAGCAGGGCGTCGACCACGCGAAAGCGATAGCCCGGATAGATAAACAGATCCGCTTCGCCTCTTCCGGCCTCGATGCTGTTGGCACCAGATTTTCTTTCCATCAGCCCAACCGCATATTCCAGTGTGCGTACGGTAGTCGTGCCCACGGCCACCACGCGGCGGCGTTCGGCTTTCGCTCTCTTGATCGCTTGTGCCGCCGCCGCGGAAATCTCGTAACTTTCGCGATGCAGTTTGTGGTCTTCCACGTTTTCAACTCGCACCGGCTGAAAGGTTCCCAGTCCGACGTGCAATGTGATCTCGGCAATCTCAATTCCGCGTTCTCGGATCTGCCGCAGAATTTCCGGCGTGAAGTGCAGGCCGGCGGTCGGCGCCGCCACTGATCTTGCCATCCCTTCTCGAGTTTGGGCGTAGACCGTCTGGTAACGCTCGCGATCCGTTCGCCGGTCGTCGCGGTCGATATAGGGCGGGAGTGGCACGTGACCAATGCGCTGCACCCGCGCGAAGAAATCGGGAACCGGCGAGAAGCGAATGCGACGTTCTCCGGAACTGCCTCGGCCGATGACCTCAGCCTCCAATTCCGCAGCATCGCCGGCCGAGCCCGACGGATTGTCAAAATAGAGCTTTTCGCCGACGCCGATCTTGCGTCCCGGCCTGACCAGGCATTCCCACTCCTCGGGATTACTAGACAAAACATCCGCCACCTGCCGTGTCAGGAGCACTTCAATTCTGCCGCGAAGAAGTTCGCGGGCCGCCGGATTCCGCCGACTCAGCGGCTGGGCGCGCCCGCCGCTGCGATAGCCGTAGAGCCGCGCCGGGAATACCCGCGTATTGTTGACGACCAGCAAGTCGTCTGGCCGCAGTAAGTTGGGGAAGTCGCGGAAGGCACGCTCGTGCCAGCTCCCGGGCTGGCGGATGAGTTGCAAAAGGCGCGATCCAGCGCGGTCGGCCAGCGGTTCCTGGGCTATGCTTTCCGGCGGCAGATCGTAATCGAAGTCCGAGACCAGCATCGAGAAGATTATAGGGTTCCAGGGCAGGATTCTAATTTCCGGTTCGCTTGACCCATTTATCTAAATAATTTGATCAGCTAATGGTTGTAAGGTTTCCGAGGCGTGCTGTAACATGGCCGCCAAGGGTTTTCATGGCCAGTGACCGCAAGAATCGTCTCGAGATTGTGCAGTTCGGCCGCATGCTGCACGAAAACGGCTTTGTGGCTGCGACCGACGGGAATCTTTCGGTGCGTCTCGACGAGGAGCGCCTGCTGGTGACGCCCACTTGTCTCAGCAAGGGCAGGATGCGCGCTTCCGACATGGTGATTGTGGACATGGACGGAAAACGACTCGCCGGCAAGCGCCGGGTCTCGAGCGAGATCGGCATGCACCTGCTGATTTATCGCTTGCGCCCCGACGTGCATGGCATTGTCCATGCGCACCCGCCGACAGCCACGGGATTCGCTGCCTCCGGCTACGATCTCAACCGGCCGCTGGTGTGCGAAGTTGTCGTCGGACTGGGCTCGATTCCGCTGGCCCGCTACGGCACTCCTGGCACTCCAGAACTGACCGATGCTCTCGAACCCCTCATTCCAAACCATGACGCGATCCTGATGGCCAATCACGGCGTCGTGACCTTCGGATCGTCGGTCGAAAGTGCCTACATGAAAATGGAAACCGTGGAGCACTTCGCGAAGATTGCACTGGTCACCCACCTGCTCGGACACGAACAGCCACTCGGCGAAAAAGAAGTGGAGAAACTCCACGAAGTGCGACACCGTTACAACGGCGGAAGCACTCCTCCTCCGCCGCGCAGGCCCGTTGCCACCGATAATCTGCAATCCGATCTGCAATCGAACGGCGAGTCCAAAGAGCCCGCCGGCAGCCGTCGCTAGATCATTCTCCTCCGATCCTGAATCTCATGCCCGCCCGAAAGTTCGCCGTCAGCGCCGGATACCCTACGACTTCGTTGTAATGATCGTTAAGCGCATTTCCGACCGTGGCATAGGCCGTGATTCGGGAGTTAATGGCATACCACCCGTTCAAATCGATGCGCGCATAACCCGCAGCATGGTTGACGAGTTCGTCGACAAAATCTGAATCCGGGCGGCGGCCGACAAAGCTTCCTCCTATGCTGGCGCTCCAACGCCTCCCGAGATAGTTGAGGAGCATCGTTCCCGAATGTTTCGGGCGCCGAAGCATGGGATTTCCGCTTTCATAGAGCGGAGTACCACAAGCATCGTCGGCGCAATAAGGCGACTGCAGATATTCGGTCGATGTATAGGTATAGGCGGCGTTGAGCGAAAGTTTCTTCCAGATCCTCCCCTGCACCTCGAACTCCGCTCCCTGGGCGAAAGATTCTTGCACGTTGAAAAACTGGCCGAGGGTGTAGGGAGGATAGCCGTCGTACCCCGTGGTGTTTGTGCCGTATTCAATCTGATCGTGGAAGAGGTTATTAAAGTAGGTAGCGTTTACCACCCAACGGCCTTTCACCAAATTCTGCTGGATGCCGGCTTCGAAGGCCCGGGTGCGCTCCGGCAACAAGCCGGGATTCGGAACGTAGTAAGGAAGGCCGGCAAAAGTTTCGGTGAAATCGGGCTCCATGTAAGCTGTGGCATAGGAAAAACGCAAACGCGTTCCGGAAAAAAACTCTCCGCCACGCAATGCCAGCAGAGTTAGAGCCACACGTGGCACACCCGTATTCCCGAACGCGCTGCTATGAACAAACCGGCCGCCGGCTATGACGGACAGCCTGCCCAAGGTCATCTGTTGTTGCAGATACAAATCCTGGTTGAGGCGCTGCCCACGCGTTGCCGGAGGATAGGCGGGGTATTCGAAGGAGGCGACTTCGTTTTGGATCCGATATCCGAAGGTCGTGTGCGTCCAGGTGCGCTCCGAGTAATCGCCCTGGTATTCGAAGGCGAGGTGGTTGATGTCGTAATCGTAGAGCGAGGCAAAGTTGTAGATATTTCCCTCGGGGCTATTGTCGGTGTAGCGGAACAAGTAATCGGATGCAGTGAAACTATGCTGCCATCCCGAAGGCGCCGCAACTGCGACCGCAACGCTGCCGAGCAGAGTGTTGGCGTGAGCGTCTCCAATCGATAGCGGCGGTACGAGAGGCTCCCCGTTGAAATCCCACGCCCCCGGAAGTCCGACATAACTGTTGGAGTGGCGCACCCGCACCCGCAACGACGCGTCTTCGCTCAGCGCCACTCCCGCATTCGCACCCACCAGGGAATCTGAGTACGCATTGTTGACTCCCTGCCCGTTGGTATTGAACTGGTCGCCGAAAAAATTGTAGTCGTAGTGACGGTAAACACCAGATAGCGACGCGTATCCGTTGGCCGTGCCGAAATTTCCTCCATCGGCGCCGAAACTCAACTCGGGCACGGGAGTGCTCCCGGTGCGCGTCCACACCTGCACCACGCTGGTCATGGCATCGGAGCCCCACAGGGTGCTCTGCGCGCCGCGCACGAACTCCAGACGATCAGTTTGCCCCAGGGGTAGCGTGCCAAAATCAAAGGTCTGGCCAGGTTCGCTGATATAGACGCCATCGACAATCACTTTGTTGTAGGTAGACTCGCCACCGCGGACAAATAGAGAGGATAGACCGCCGCGTTGTCCGTAAGTATTGACGACCGCGCCCGGCAGGAAACGCACTGCGCCCTCCGCACCCACTGGCTGCATTAAGTCCAACTGGCCGCCGCTGAGCGTTGCCACGTCAGCGCCCGCTGTCTCGCCAGGAACCGGAGTGCGAGTCGCCGTCACCACCACCGTTTCTGCCGCCGTCGCCACGCGCAGCTTGATAGTGGTGGTCTCGGTAGTTGACGAAAGGTCCACGGTCTCCGCGGCGAAGCCCGGCGCCAACACCTGGACGCGATAAGAACTCGACGCTGATGCTGTCGCGTCCCGAAAAATCACCAACCCTTCGGCGGAACTGCTCTGGACGGCCACAGGCGCAGCCCTGCCCACCTTGAGGAGTTGCACCACCGCCCCGGCTACCACCGCGTCTTGCGGATCGACAACCTTGATTTTGATTTCGGCGGAAGCGAAGGAAAGAAAAGTGAGTAGCGAAGCAAACACACCGGCGAATACACGAGAAAACCGCATGCACGTCTCCTTTATCACGCGAAAGGGTTGTGTGGACGGTTCACGCCGGTCTCCTGGCTTGCGAGTCAGGATGCCAGCTTTCGCTCGGCATCCGGTTACTACAACCGGCCTTCCCAGGGTCTTTCGTAGGTGTCCCACGTAGATATCCCAGTGACCGGTTGCGTTGTCCTCGCTTACAGTTGCGCGGCAGCGCGGGATTTTCACCCGCTTCCCATAGCGCCAGCGTGTCGCTGGGCTACGATCATGCGCGAACCAAAGTATGAGCAACTCTTGAGAAAGAGCAAAACAACAGAGCAGTTAATCTACTGGGCATGATAAGCCAAAGTCAACCGCCGGACTTTGACGTGCCGTCAAGTGGAGCGACGGGCGTCTCGCCCGTCAGGGCTGCACTGCCGCGCCGCGGACACCCTGCTCTCCGCTGCTAGTTCTTCAACAGCGGAAACTCCGCCGATCCCACCCTCGCAACATGCTCCTCTGCGAATCTGGTAACGCGTTCGATCCCTGTTTGCAGTTGCTCGTGAAACGCGGCCATCTGCGCGTCGTCGGCTTCCGCGGGCACTCGCATCTTCGCGCTTACGCGCACCAGCGCTTTGGAAAACGGCTTGGGAATCATCAGCTCATCCCACGTGTTCAGCACCCAGGCCTCACTCAGCGCCACGTAAAACGCCGCCATGGGCAGGGAACTGGTGCGCGCGAGCAGCACGGGCCCCGGCTTGGCCACATATTTCGGCCCGCGCGGTCCGTCAATCGTAAAGGCGACCGGAAGGCCTTTTTCCAAATGGCTCTTCAGGCCAAGCAAACCTCGGGCGCCGCCTCGGCTGCTCGATCCACGGACTGCGACGAAACCGAATTTTTCGATCGTCCTCGCGATGTATTCGCCGTCGAAACTGCGGCTCACCATCACTGCGATGGCGCGGTTTCTCCACATCCACGCGCTCGCAAAAACGGCCCGGTGCCAGAAGGAATAGATCACCGGCGTTTCGTACGTGGCATCGGACGAAGCGGGTGGTTCTTCCCAGGAAATCGAATAGCGGAGCGTGGGGCCGATCACAGAAATCGCAAGGTAGCTTGCCCAACTGATAAGACTTAATGAAATCCGCTGTCGAAGCGAGAAGCTGCGAGCTTCAAGAATTGGAGGCTGCTTAGGCTCGACGGCGGCAGAAGAACTCACGCCGACATTGTAGCCCGCTGAGCCGAGCTGACGAGATGCTGACGAGATAAGGTTGAACTCGGGGTGAGAGCCGACCGCCGTGAGCCGCGTGGCCCTAGCCTTCCAGATAAGCCACGATCCACTGTTTCAGCCGCTGCCGCCGTTCGTCGGTAGAGTCGAAGCGGACACCGAAAGTCTTATTGGGCCTCTTCCACGTGACTTGGCCCCGTATCCAGACTCGTGGAAGCGTGAGCAATGAGAAAGTTACTTCCACCAGGCTGCCTTGTTCGGGTGCGTAATTTCCCTTCAGAGACATTCCACCCGAGCTGATCTCTTGGCTCGTGGCCGTGACCCGGCTGCCGTCGGCCATCACGATTGCAACCTCCGTCATCACCGGGATCCTTACGTAGCGGCGGAATTCATGCAGCACCAGCATCTGCGTCGAGCGCACCAGCTTCATCGCCGCGGCGCGTTCCAGCGGTTCGTGAAACATCGCGTTGATGCAAAGTTTCGAATAACGCATGGCATCCTGCGCCGTGCCGCCCAGCCCGAAAATGATGATTCGGCTATTCGAGGCCGACGATCGCGCCAGTTCGATAATGCTGCCGGCGGCGTCTCCAAGAGGCAAAACGCAAGCCTCGAATTTTTCGCGCTGCAACCGCTCGAGCTGTTCGCGCGGAATCGAAACGGTTTCGATTCCAAATTGGCGGAAACACTCGGTGACCAAGTGGGCAGACGACTCGTTCAAGTCAAACAGGGCGACCCGCGCAGCCGTTTTGCGATGTGCGAGCAGGGGGGAGGAGAATACAGCACCGGTCGAAGCAGGCATCAGTCCCACTGGGTGAATTCCTCTAAAAGCCAATTCTGGCGCGCTTTTCGAAGGATGCCTAGGTTTCCAAAGGGCCTACCCGCCTTCCAAATGGGCGATTACGGAAGTTGTACCTGAGCCCGATTCGGCCTGCTCCCTTCGTTTCGCTCAGGTAAGATGATCGCACTCTGGAAAGCGGTATTTGCGTCAGAAAATGATCGCTCTCAATGACATCCAGTCAGCCTTGCGCCGTATTCGCAGCTCGATTTACCTCTCGCCCTGCGCCCGTTCCGCGACTTTTTCTGAATCTACCGCCAACCAGGTTTATTTGAAGCTAGACAACCTGAAGCGCACGGGAGCTTTCAAGGAGCGCGGCGCGCTGAATAAATTACTCTCGCTTAGCCCTGAGGAACGCGCTCAGGGCGTGATTGCGGCCTCGGCCGGGAACCACGCCCAAGGCGTGGCCTACCATGCCGGCAAGCTCGGCATCCGGGCGCAGATTTGCATGCCGCTTACGACGCCTCTCATCAAAGTTTCGGCAACCCGCGGGTTCGGCGCGGACGTCGTATTGCACGGCGCCAATTACGATGAAGCCTTCGAGGAATCGCTGCGCCGCAGCGCCGCTGAGCACCTCACCTTTGTGCACGCCTTTGACGATGACGCCGTCATCGCCGGCCAGGGAACCATCGGCCTCGAACTCCTGCAGCAGCATCCTGACCTCGAGGCCGTCGTCGTTCCCATCGGCGGCGGAGGTTTGATTGGAGGCATCGCCTGCGCCCTCAAAGAATCGAATCCTAAAATTCAAGTTTTCGGTGTGCAGCCCTCGCGCCTGCCGTCGATGAAAGTTGCAGTTGCAGAGGGCAAGCCGGTGACGTTGATGGCGGCTTCTACGATTGCCGATGGCATCGCCGTCCGCCGGGCGGGCGAACGCACTTTGCCGCTGGTTCAGAAGTATGTGGATGACATCGTTACCGTCGAAGAAGAAGAAATCGCCAACGCCATCCTGCTGCTGCTCGAGCGCGAAAAAACTCTGGCGGAAGGCGCCGGAGCCGCAGCTCTCGCGGCTCTGGTCAACCGCAAGCTTCCGCTCGTCGGAAAGAAAGTCGCAGTGCTGGTGTGCGGCGGAAACATCGATGTGACCCTGCTCTCCCGCATCATCGAACGCGGCCTCGTCAAAGACGGACGTCTGGTTCGCTTGCGCGTCCACTTGCCCGACTATCCCGGTGCGCTCAACCGCCTCACTTCGATTCTCGCCCAGCATCGCGCCAACATCGTCGAAACCGACTACGACCGCGCCTATCACGGCGTCGGCCTGGGAGAAACCGCGATCGAAATCACCATGGAAACCCGCGGCGCCGACCATATCGCCGAAATCATCTCGGCTCTGGGCGCTGCCGGATACACGCAAGAGAGGGTGCTGTAGGCCTGCTTCACCACTAAGGTACCAAGAAATCTTGCGCGTTCCCCTGTGCTGCGCGGTGTCCCCTGTGGTTAAGCGTTGGATCTTTCTCGGCGCTGTCGGTTTCCTGGGGTTGATATCATTCAAACTGCCTCCGAAACCTCTCCAGCTGATCTTTCACTTCTCCCAGCTCTCTCCGAAGCTCCGCTACTTCCTGCTCCAGACGAGCAATGCGTGTTGCATCCTGTGAGCCGCCTGCAACTACAGTGGCCACCGCTACAGGAACTTCCGCCTCCACCACGTCCCCCGCCAGCAGATGCGCATACCGCGATTCCTTTGTCCCCGGCTGACGGGGCAGCACCTTCGCCAGCGGCGGTTCGCGCTGCATCAGCTTCTGCAACGCCGACTGCACATCGTCCAGCGCCTCGAAATGGTGCAGGCGCTCGCTGCGTCCGCGGAGTTCGCCCGGCGTCTGCGGACCGCGCAGCAGCAGCACGCACAGCACGGCAATCTCGGGACGCGTGAAGTTAAATACCTCCTGCAAACGCTGCTCGTATTTCGTGACGCGGCTGTCGGCGCCGCGCGCAGGTCCCGCCATGCGTTCTTGCTGCAGACCCTCCAGCGCGTCGCGCACCGCGTCCTCATCCAACTGCATCACCGGGTCGCGATTTGATTTCTGGTTGCAGGCATTCAAAAGCGCGTTGAGTGACAGCGGATAATATTCGGGCGTGGTGATGTCCTTTTCGATCAACGCGCCCAGGACGCGAGCTTCGTTTTCCGTCAGCTTGATATCCATCGAGTCCATTCGGAGTTCATTCATTGTACCCAGTTGACCAGACCGTGGAGCGCCAGATCCACGCCCAACGCGTCACCCCCCCGGGCCAAGATGAGCATTCCCGGGTAATTCTTCAAGAGGGGAACCGTCACAAATCGAATGTCGGCCGCTCACAGACATCGCCTGCAGAAGTAACGCTATACTGCCATTCATGCCCGAACAAAAAGCGACCGCAGCCGGCCCAGACTTACACCAAGTGCTGCGACGCTACTGGGGATATCACCAATTTCGTCCCAAGCAGGAGAACATTATCCGCAGCCTGCTGGCAGCCCGCGATACGTGTGTCGTGATGCCGACCGGTGGTGGAAAGTCGCTCTGCTACCAGCTTCCGGCCGTGATTTCCGGGAGGACGGCGGTCGTGGTTTCTCCGCTGATCGCGCTGATGCAGGATCAGGCGGCGCAACTGGCGCAGATGGGTATTCCGTCAGCCGTGATCAACAGTTCGCAAACTCCGGCAGAACGCCGGCAGGTAATGGAAAAAGCTGCCCGCGGAGAATACCGGCTGCTCTATCTTTCGCCGGAGCGGTTGGCCGCCGGGAACACCTTCGCATGGCTTAGCAAGGTTCCCGTCGGCTTTTTTGCAGTGGATGAGGCCCATTGCATCTCCGAGTGGGGACACGAATTTCGTCCCGACTACCGTTTGCTGAGCCGGCTGCGTACCGAATTTCCCTTGCTTCCGATCGCCGCGTTTACCGCGAGCGCAACCCGGCAGGTACGGCACGACATTCTGAAACAATTGCAGATGCGCGATCCGCACCTCTACATTGCCAGTTTCCATCGCAACAATTTGCGCTACGTCGTGCACGAGTGCGAGGGCCGCACGCAACTGGAATTACTCACCCGCGCGCTGCGGCATTATGCAGGGGAAAGCGTGATCGTCTATTCGCCCACCATTCGGCGGGTGGAGGAGACGGTCGAATATCTCGAGGAGAATGGAATCGCGGCCATTCCTTATCACGCGAAGATGGAATCGCCCATGCGCCGGCAGAATCAGGAACGCTGGATGTCAGACGAAGTGCGGGTGCTGGTCGGAACGATCGCTTTTGGCCTGGGTATCAACAAGCCGGCGGTGCGGGCCGTGATTCACTTGTCGCTGCCGAAATCGATTGAGCAGTTTTACCAGGAAGCCGGCCGCGCCGGACGGGACGGGCATCCAGCGGATTGCGTGCTGCTGTGGCAGAAGCGGGATCACGTCTTGCTGGATTATTTCATCCGGCAGATTTCAGATGAAGCCGAGCGCGAACGGTCATCCGCGCGCAAACGAGTCATCAGCCGCTTCGCCGATTCTCCCGCCTGCCGGCAGCGGCAAATCTGTTTGCACTTCGGCGAGACTCCGAAGTGGGAGAGTTGCGACAACTGCGACAATTGTGGCGGAAAGCCGGAGTGGCTGGGCCAGGAAATTGTGCGGGTCGACCTGGCGGAAGTGGCGACGCGAAAGTCTTTCGCGCGCAGGCCGTCGGGCTTTGGGGCACGGTCACTGCCCGAAAATTCTTTCGAAACTCAGCCCGGGAAACCACCCCTGCAGCCGGCGCAGGCCGAAGCTGATCCCATGCTGGCGGAATATCTGCGGGAATGGCGGCGAACTATGGCGCGCGAAAGTAAAGTGCCCGCCTACATCATCCTGCATGACAGCACGCTGGAGGAGCTATGCCGGCGGCGTCCCGTCAGTTTGGCCCAGTTGAAGCAAGTGCCGGGAATCGGCGAAAGAAAATCCGAGGTTTACGGCGCGGAAATTCTGCAGGCCTTGCGAAATTTTGGCGATGGAGCGCGCGCCGCTCCGACCCTGGCCAGAGAGCCAGCTCCGGCGGAGCAGACGCTTCGGCTTTTGCATGACGGACACACCTTTGAAGAGATTGCCCGCATTCGGGCGCGACAGATTTCCACGGTGGTTTGCACCGTGGCGAACCTGATCGAAACCGGGCAAGTGAAACTGGATCCGAAATGGATTTCGCCAGATGCCCAGCCCCTGATCGAGGCCGCTTGCCTGCAACAAGGAGTCGAGAGTCTGAAGGACATCAAAGAGGCGGTCCCGCCTTATGTCAGCTTCGAAGATATCAGGCTGGTGGTGGCGCATCTGCGGGCAGAAAATCGGGTGCGAACGAAGTCGGCTTAATGCGGCCAGCCCCGTTCTGTGGCGGCGCGTCACCAGGTGATCCTTATCCTAAACACTCTTGGCAGCGGGATCCCAGATCAATTTATGGACTTGCAGGCTGAGCCGCACCGGCAAGCCGTCCGCCAGTATCCACTGCGCGAGTTCCTGCGGATCCAGCATGCAGTGCGAGGTGTCGCGCGATCCGGAGGCGGTTTTATCGAATGCGGGCGAAAATAAAATGGCGTGAACCCGCTCGACCAGGCCGTGCTTGACCACGAAGTCGCGGGCGAACTCGTAATCCGCACGGTCGGTCAAAACGAACTTAAGTTCATCGTGACCGCATAGCGCCTTCAGATTTTCCGCAGCGAATGTATCTGGTTCGCCAGAATGCGGACACTTCACGTCGACGATCTTGATCACCTGTTTCGGCACTCGTGCCAGCGGGCGCTCTCCGCTGGTCTCGAGCAGCACCTGATAGTCAGCGTCCAGAAGCTGTTCCGTCAGCGGGATCACTTCGCGCTCCTGCAACATGGGCTCGCCGCCCGTGATTTCGACCAGGCCGCCGCTCGGACTCAAGCGCGCAACTTCGCTCAATACTTCCTGCAGCGTCATCTTGCTCCCACCGTGGAAGCTGAACTCACTGTCGCACCACGAGCAGCGCAAATTGCATCCCGTCAGCCGGACGAAGACGCAGGGAAGGCCGGCATGGGTCGATTCACCCTGAAGCGATTTGTAGATTTCCGTAATCTGCATGGAAGTGAACCGATCGGATCCTTGAAGCCCGAGCCAGCCATGATTCCGTGGCTAGATGATTCCAACTCTCAATGACTCTTACTCGCTATAGCGAGCCGTAGTCGTATCGGTTTCGAAAACGGTAACGTCTTTCACCCTTACCCTGCCGTTCGTAACGCTCTTTAAGCGGACGTTGGTTTCATCGTAAAAATACTTAGCGAGATTTTCGGCGGAAGGATTGAGAACGGTGAAGGGCTCGATGTCATTGATCATCTGGTGGTCGAGCCGCTCGATGGCGTGCTTGATAACATCCTTCAGATCTTTGAAATCCAACAGCAGGCCGGCCTTGTCGAGTTCAGTGCCGGCGAGGGTCACACGAATCTTGTAATTGTGGCCGTGCGGATTCTCGCACTTGCCCTTGTAATTTCGCAGGTAATGTCCTGCGGCGAATGTGTCTTCCACGGTGACTTCGTACATGAATCCAGTTAGCCTCGGCTGTGACCCGCGTCATGTTATTGTACCTTTTGCGAGGTTAGAGACACAGGGCTGATGCGGCGAGCGCACGGCAGATCTTGCCCTGCGGAATCCGCTAAAGTTCGGGAATAAGAGCGTCGGGAATAAGAGGTTCGGGAATAAGAACTTCCGGGTTTGTGAGCCTGCCAACGAAATGCGGCTGAGATTGGACCAGAGGTAGCGGGTCCGGAGTTTGCCGATCCGTAAGCGGCTGCCCAGCTTCTCTCAGTTCGGCTTGGGCACCGGCCCGGACCCATGAAGGGGCGTTTTGTCCTTCCGGTTGTCTCCCACTGTCAAGCAAACCAAGGGCCAACTCCTTATAATCTGCTAACCTTCGGGCTGCTGCCCCGTCTATTTCTGTGCAAGGCAAGAAGAGGTATCGACCACTTGTAGAGGACAGACATAGACAATGCCCGCCGATTCTTATGCAATAGCAATTGCGGTTGGCGGCAGTAACCGTCACAGTTACGGTCACGGCGATCAAAGACGGGCGGAACAGAGCAGCAACCGGAACCCCACGTTGTATGGCAATAAGAGGGGCTGTTTGGCAGCGCAGGGCAACCGCATTGACGACACGAGTCTGATCCGTGAGGCGCAGCAGGGCAACCGCGCCGCCTTCGAGGTCCTGGTGCGTCACTACGATCAATCGGTGCTGCGGCTGGCGCTGCACCTGACCGGTTCGGAGTCGGACGCCCAGGATGTTTATCAGGAGGCCTTCCTCAAGGCCTACAAAAACCTGGGCAGCTTCCGGTTTGAGTGCTCCTTCTATACCTGGATCTACCGTATCGTCACGAACCTCTGCCTCGATCATTTGCGGAAACGGAATGTTCGCAAAGAAGACGCTCCTGTCGCCGTGGACGCATCGGGCGAAGAGTACAGCCGGTTAGAGCAGTTCGCAGACGTGCGCTCGGGAGCGAATCCCGAACGCGATCTGATGCGGCGAGAACTGGGGCGAAAGATTGGAACCGCCTTGTCGGGGCTGACGCCTCGCGAACGGATGGTCTTCGAGTTGAAGCACTATCACGGGCTGAAGTTGCGCACCGTGGGCGAGATGCTGAATACGACCGAGGAAACGGCCAAGAATACATTGTTTCGCGCGACCCAAAAACTGCGGGCCGCGCTGGCGGAGATGCGATGAAGTTTGAACTTTGTTCCCGCGAAGGGATACGAACATGAAATGTGATTGGGTACGGCAGAACGTTTTGTTCTATGTGTACAACGAACTGGAAGACGATGCGCGCTACGAGGTCGAGCAGCACCTGGCGCGATGTCCGGAATGCGCCAGGGAACTGAAGCTGACGCGCAAGTTTCACGCCACGGTTTCAGAAATGCCGGTAGCGGAGCCGACTCCAAATCTGCTGGCAGCTTCGCGCATGCGCCTGCAGGAAGCGCTCGAAACCACGCGTCAAGGAGGCCTCTGGCATCGTCTTATCCTCGAGCCCGCAACCTGGCTGCGGCAGATTCGGATGTCGCCGGCTCTGGCCGCGATCATTTTCATCGTGGGATTTGGCGGCGGCATTGGCGCGACCTACAACTTTTTTGTAGCCCGCGGCGGCAATGGCATACTGACCAGCGCGCTCGAATCCGGCAAGGGCAATCCACTGCTCAATCAACCGATCGAGTCCTCGGCCATCACCGGCATCCGTTCGGTTACCCAGGAGCCGGGATCGAATCAGGTGAGCATCAAGTACGACACGGTCTTGACCCAGGAGGCGCAGGGTTCGTTGAACGACCAGCGCATTCAGCAATTGCTGTTATTCGCGGCGCGCAACAACTACAACTCGGGAGTCCGCCTGGATTCGGTGGATGTGCTGACCCAGGCGCCCAACGATTCGCATGTGCGCGAAGCGTTGCTCTATGTGCTTCAGAATGATGCCAACCCCGGTGTCCGGTTGAAAGCCCTGGACGGGTTGAGCGGTTTCGTGCGCCAGGACAACCAGGTGCGGGATGGGGTTTTGCGGGCGCTGATCAGCGACTCGAACTCTGGTGTGCGCCTGCAGGCCTTGCGTCTGGTAGAGCCGATGAAAACAGACAGCAACGTGCGCTCGGTGCTGACCAAGCTGGCGCAAACCGATGAGAATGCATCGATTCGTTCACAAGCGCGCACCATGCTGGCACAGATGCCGGAGATGGATTGAAGATCGGTCGTTGGTCGTCAGCAAACACTTGCGACCGACAACGAATGCCGAACGACTAACGACCGACGACTTTACTAATTGAGGAGGACCTTCATTGAAACACGCAATCAAACTCGCCAGCGTTGGGACATTAGTAGCGGCGCTGGCATCTCTGGCCTTCGGCCAGCAGACCAGGATGTATCGCGAGGGCAGCAACTGGGTCCAGGAAATGACTGGAGACCTGGGGTCGGCGAAGAATCTGCGGGTAAAGCTGGCCGCGGGTTCGGTGCGGGTTCAGGGCGGATCGCAAGCGGGGATCACATACGTCATTCATCGTAAGGCTTATACCTCCTCCGAACAGCAGGCTCGCCGCGAATTCGAATCCTACCGGATCAGCGCTTCCGTAAAGGGAGACACGGCGATGATTGTTGCCGAGTCCGGCGGACCGGATCGCAAGTGCTCCGACGATTTCATGATCAATGTGCCTCAAACTATCGGCTCCGCCAAGATTGAGACCGGCGGTGGAAACGTGAACGCCACGACCATCGCCGGACGGGTTGACCTCGAGAGCGGTGGCGGAAATATTCACGTGGATGGCATCGGCGGCGATGTGACTGCCCAAACTGGCGGCGGCACCATCGAAGTCGGCAGTGTGAACGGCAACGTGAATCTGCAGACCGGAGGCGGCAACATTAAAGTCTCATCCGCCAAGGGCGAGATCAAGGCCCAAAGCGGAGGTGGGAACGTCGTCGTCCTTTCCGGATTGCAAGGTGCAGTGCTCGATACCGGCGGTGGCAGTATTCGGGTGGATAAGTGCAGCGGTCGAGTGAAAGCGACAACCGGCGGCGGCAGCGTGGACCTGGGCCAGATCGGAGGGGCCGCGGAAATCGAAACCGGCGCCGGCAGCATCAGGCTGGCCTCCGCCAACGGACATGTTCAGGCCCAGACCGGCGGCGGCAGCATTCAATTGGACGGGGCGTCATCGGTCCAGGCGGAAACCTCGGCGGGCGGAATTTCTGTGAAGTTGCTTTCGTCGGCGGGCGCCAACAGTCGCAGCAATTCAACGCTCGAAACTTCGGCTGGAGATATTACCGTCTACCTGGCGAACGATCTCGCGCTCTCTGTCCGGGCGGAAATCGAAATGGCCAGTGGACACACAATCCGCAGCGAGTTCTCCGACATTCACGTCTCTAGCGAAAGCGGCGGCTGGGGTCCGAAGACGGTGATGGCTGAGGGTCAACTCAACGGCGGCGGGCCCATGCTGAAGGTTCGAACCAATTCTGGAAGCATCAGTTTCCGCCGCATCAGTCACTAGCGGCATGCTGGATAGAGGTTGCGTCTCGACGGTTCGAGAGCGTTCGCAGTCCGACGATCTGGGACCAGGTGGCTTGCATTCGGGAGGACTTATGATCCATCGTTTTCTGGTTTGCTTCATTCTTCTTTCGCTCGCGGTTTCACCGCTGGCCAGCGCCCAACCCATGGGGTCGAACGCCGGACCGAACTACGGTCGCGGAGACGAAACCTGGGACTGGAGCAATAGCTCAGAGGAGAGCGCCACCGGATCCTCCTACCTCGGTGTCGACATCGAGGACGTTTCCGCGGATCGCCTCGGAGCCCTCAAACTGAATGAGGAACACGGAGTCGAGGTCACCACCGTTGACCAGGACGCTCCCGCTGGTAAAGCCGGCTTGCACGAACACGACGTCATATTGAGCCTCAACGGCACGCCCGTCGAAAGCACTGCTCAATTGCGCCGCATGATCAAGGAAACTCCGCCGGGCCGCATCGTTAGCCTGGGGATCAGTCGCGACGGTCAACCCATGACGATCAAAGTGCAGTTGGCCGACCGGCACAAGTCGATGGCATGGGAGCCGAATATGCCGGCCATGCCAGAAATGCCCAAGATGCCCGCGATGCCGGACTTCGATCTTCCCGTCTCCGTCGTCGTCGTTCACCAGTTGGCGCGCAGCGGCCTGATGGTGGAGAACATCACTCCCCAACTGGGAGACTTCTTTGGCGTCAAAGATGGCAAGGGCGTGCTGGTGCGCTCGGTGGAAAAAGGCAGTCGCGGGGAAAAAGCCGGATTCCGCGCCGGAGATGTCGTCGTCAAAGTTAACAACCAACCCGTCCACGATACCTCCGACTTTACCCATGCAATTCATTCGGTTTCAGGACCCACGGCGGCCATTACCGTGATGCGTGAAAAAAGAGAGCAGAACCTGACCTTGACTCTTCCCGAGAAAAAAGACTCCGGCAACCTAATCGATGAGAGGGTTGAAATACCCGATCTCACCGCCGAGACTCAGCAGGCCATCGCCCGCGCCGGAGAAGTCTTTGCTCGGCTCACCCCAGCCATCCTCGAAAAAATCGAGCAGCAGGCGACAAAACAGACACAGAAGCAACTGCGCGAGTCCGAGCGGAAACTACAACAGCAGCAGCAGAGAATGCAGGAACAGGAGCATAAGCTGCGCCACGCCCGGTCTCGGGATTGGGCTGACATCTGACCTGACCATGGCTGGCGGCCGTCAAGTCGGGCGGCCGCGGATTACGAAAGTCACCTGGATCGCAAGCCCACTTTTTCCAGATTTTCGGGCAAGAATGGCCAGATTCCACGACTGGACTACCCACTAGTTACCTGTCGCAATGGCGAAAATCCCGATAAGCTGTTGACGCGATGGCCTTCCGCGCTCTGGTGTGCTCAAAAAGCCCCGAAACCAACACTCTCATGGCGGCCGCCTGCAAGAGTGCAGGGATTCGCGCTGAACTATGCCCCGACATCTTTTCGGCCATCGAAAAAGGAAAAAACCAACCCTTCTCATGCGTAATCGCGGACTGGGCCGACCAGCCCGAGACGAGTTTTCTCCTGAAACGCGCCCGCGAGTCCCAGCCAAACCGAAACACCTTAGCCATCGCCATCGTCGACCAGGAACCCACGGCGGCTGAAAAACGCGACAACCATCTGGCATTCGTGATTCATCGCCGCCTGACCGCTGAGGAAATCCACTCCGCGCTCGCCAAAGCCTGCGAAAAAATGCAGGCGCAAGGCGCAGACGATGGGATAGACCTGCCCTGGGACGAAGCCAGTAGCGAAGCGGCCGATACCACTTCGACTCTCGTCGAAGCGGAAAGCAGCCAGCACAACCACTCCGCCGCTCTCCCGGAAGCGAATGCAATCGACGGTGAAGGCGGCGAAAGCGACACGGACGAAGGCGAAGAAAAAAACCAGCGCCGGTTCGACTACGTGCAAGCCTTCCGCGCGGCTCTCGCCGCAGCCCTCGTGCTGACGGCAGCATTTTTCTTGTGGAGATCCCAGGAAACTATCCAATATCTTTCGCGCACCCCAGAAGGTGGATTTAACGTTTTGCGGGAATCGGTGAAGGCGCTATTTTACTTGAATGATAGCGGCGCAACCTCCCTCGGTTCGGCGGCCACCGAAGCACGCCAGGATGCGTATTACAGCAGAGGTCCGGCTAGTCCCACTGCCCAGACCCCCGCTCTCGGAGTTGTCGCCACCGAATCTAATCTGACCGAAGCCCGCGTCTCTCTGCCGAAGGCTGCCGATTTTCCGCTGCCCGTGCCCGTACCCGTCCTCGTTCCCCCGCAGCATCAGGAAACGGCTCCAGCCCGCAGGCAGCAAGCGACGATTCCAGACAGCATGAAAAACTCGCCTCCCATTGCGCCACCGGTCGTCGTGACCGTGAATGCGGCGCAGATGATGCCAGTCTCCGTCCCGCAGCCCCCGCCGGCGATTCAGCCGTTGAACGAACCAGTCGCCGTCAGCGAGCAAGCCGCCCGCGCCCTGCTGATTCATAGCGAAGATCCCGTTTATCCTCCGCAAGCGGCGGCCCAGAAGCTTCACGGACCGGTGGTACTGCAGGCGGTGGTTGGACGCGACGGCAGCGTCGAGGACCTGAAAATCGTTCGCGGATATTTCATTCTGGGACAAGCGGCGATCGAAGCAGTCAAGCAGTGGCGCTTCAAGCCCTACACGCTCAACGGCCACCCTGCCTCAACTCAAACCGTGCTTACCATCAATTTCCAATAACCCCGGCAACAGCCTGTGGCGTGGGCAGCGACGGCAGCGGCGTCAGATCCTCTGGCGCCAGACCACCAGGGTCGTCTCGACACCTGCGACGTAACTTGTGCTGATTCTACTTGTGCTCGTGTCCTTCTTCGGCGCTCGCCGGAGGGGCTGTTCCACTGGCTTTCTTCCAATAGTCCTGAACGGCTGGGGGCAGCTTTGCGATACGCGTCAGGAAGGCCGTGACCTTCCATAAGTCGGGGTCGGAAAGAGTCTTATCCCAGGCGGGCATGCCAGTATAGCGGACGCCGTTGCGCATCACGTAAAACAGATGCCACTCTTCATCATCTGGCGGGTGAAGAATGAGATTCGGAGGCGGGGGATAAAACGACTTTTCAAACGTCGATTTCTGACCGTCGATGCCGCCATGGCAAAGCGCGCAATTCATCGTGTAGATCTTCAGCCCCGCAATCAGATTCTCGTCCGTAGGTGGTATTGGATTATTCAGTCGCGGCGCATGGCGTTCCACCGAACTGTCCAGCGCGCTCATCGCCAGGTGGACTTCCGTCTCCGGCGGAACGGTGTTAGCACGAGTCGGCAAAAAGCCGAGCAGGGCGAGCCCCAGCCCGCCAAAGATCAGAACAAGTAAAGTGACGATAATTCCAAGAATGAAGTTGCGCATTTCAGAGCCTCGGCGAGCTGCCGTTCACACCCGTGATACCGGTGAACTGCCTCCACGCACCCAACGCTCTGCTATTTTACCTGCTACAGCCCCACAACCAGAACGCCTTCGCAGAGAAATTCGCCGTGACCCGGAACGTCCTATACTGCACAATCGCGGTCATCTCCGCGCCCAAAGCTTGGTTCAACTGCTCAATGACCTTTGCGTCGCCCTTCATGGTTTTATGCCTCCCAGCAGTCTCGGAACGTGAAGGCGATGTGACCGAGGCCACGAGGTCATGCCAGGGCTCTCGCGTCACTGGTTCTGGAAACGCTCCTCCAAACAGACTTGCCGCGATCCAACTCGGCGCCGCCCCTCTAGTCCAAAGTAAGTCTTTGTTTTCTGCAGCTTGCAGGCGAATCATACCCCAGCAACGGCGACCCTTGTGATCTGGCCATTCGAACCGTATAGTGGAAGGTCGTCGAGGTAAATATGGAAAGAAAAAATATGGATACCAATGCATTTCTCTCTCGGCTCGAAGAACGCATTCATCACTACGACCTGCTCGGTCATCCCTTCTACCAGGCTTGGTCGGCAGGCGAACTGACGCGCGACGATATTCGCGCCTACGCCGAGGATTATTACCCTCACGTCGAGGCTTTCCCCGGCTATCTTGCGCAACTCGGCGTCCGGCTGGAAGAAGGCGAACTGCGCCGTGCCGTGCTCGCCAATATGACCGACGAAATGGGCGGCGAAGATTCCTTCGGCGAGCCGGAACGGTCGCACGCTGACCTGTGGCTCGACTTTGTGAAGGGCATGGGCGGCAGCCGGCGAAAGCGGCGCCCCGCGGGAGAAATCCGCAACTTGATTTCCTGGTTCCAGAAAATAGCCGGCGAAGGATCGCCCGAAGAAGCTCTCGGCGCTTTCTACGCGTACGAATCCCAAGTACCGCGCGTGGCTCAGGAGAAGGATCGCGGTCTGCGTGAACTTTATGGCGCCGATGAGAAAACTCGCGGCTATTTTGTTCTCCACGCCACCGCCGACGTCTACCACGCCCAGGTGTGGCGCAAGCAACTGGAGAAGCGGGTGCAGGCGAATCCGGAAACAGCCGAAAAGGCTTTGGCTGCCGCTGAGACCGCAGCCGAACTTCTCTGGACCGTGATGGATGGCTTCGAGGCGCGCCGCATGGCAGAAGTCGCGGTATAGCTTCGCGAACAAAAGCGCGCCTGCCATCGCAAGTCTGGAATGAAAGAATGAAAGGTCGGTGCCGGCGTCCCCGCCCGGCACGAGCACGACCCCGCTCCGCAAATATCGATCACCCAAGATGGCACGACACATCCCCATCGGCGTGCGCGGCGAAGCGGCTGAAACCGTGGAATGGAAACACACACTTTCCGTCCATCACCCTGAACTCCCTCCCGTGTATTCGACTCCCGATATGATCCGACTCATGGAAACTGCCTGCTTTCATGCCCTGCAACCTTTCTGCGATGCGGGAGAAATCACGGTAGGCATATCGATTCATATCGAACATCGCGCCGCCACGACCATCGGAAGCCGAATTCACGCCGAGGCCGAACTGGAATCGTTTGACGGACGTTTTTATATCATGCGGGTCCGCGCCCACGATGGCGTACAGGAGATTGGACACGGCACGGTAGGCCGCGCCGTGGTGCACGTCCCGAGCTTCATCGAACGCGTGCGCAGCAAAGCTCGCGGCGACTAACCTGGCTGCTGAGAGAAGCAAAGAAGACAAGCAAAGAAGAGAAGCAAAGAAGAGAAGCAAAGAGCCATGGAAATCCAGACCGGCAAAGCAATTCAGTTTCGCCAGCTTCATCGCGGACCCGGCACGCTCATCCTCCCCAACGTGTGGGATGTGGCCAGCGCGCGCATTTTTGAGGATGCTGGCTTTCCTGCCATCGCCACCACCTCCGCGGGCATAGCTTTTTCTCTGGGGTACCCCGACGGCCAGCGCATTCTCCGCGGGGAGATGATGGCTCGCATCGCCCGCATCACTCGCGCCGTGAATGTGCCGGTAACCGCTGATGTCGAAGCCGGATACGGTTCCACTCCTGAAGACGCCGCCAACACTACCCGCGAACTGATTGAAGCGGGAGTGGTGGGTATGAATCTCGAGGATGCCAGCGGGCGCCGCGATCAGCCCCTCAGTTCCCTCGAACTCGCGGTCGACAAAGTCAGGGCGGCGCGCGAGGCTGCGGTCCAACTGCGCGCACAAATCGTGATCAATGCTCGCACCGACATTTACCTGCTGCCGGGAGGCAATCCTGACGCGGATTACTCAGAAGCGGTGCGGCGTCTCGTGGCATTTCGTGATGCTGGCGCCGATTGCGTCTTCGCCCCGGGCCTGAAAGACGCGGATACCATTCGCCGCCTGGCGGAAGCTGTACAGTGTCCGCTCAACATTCTCGCCGGTCCCGGATCCCCTTCGATTCCCGAACTGGCCAAGCTCGGCGTGGCTCGCGTCAGCGTTGGATCTGCGCCTGTCCGTGCAACGCTCGGGCTGCTGCGTCGGATGGCCGACGAACTGAGAACCTCCGGAACCTACAGCTCAATGGACGGAGCTGTGTCCCACCCCGAGATGAACAAACTGCTCGGCGGCTAACCTTATTGGCAAACACCAAGTTCGTGTGGTGACGGGGCTCCCCCCCGTCCCGGCAAGCACACTCCGCCAAAACTCAAGCCCGATTCTCATCCGTCAATCAGATTCATCATTTTTTCCGGATACCGCAATCCCGCCGCCGCCCCGCAGGGAAAGACTTCGTTCAGCCGCCGCCAGTCCTCGGAAGTCAGTTTCAAATCCGCCGCCGCAACATTTTCTTCAAGATATTTACGCCGCTTCGTCCCGGGAATCGGGACGATATCATCGGCCTGCGCCAGCACCCACGCCAGCGCCAACTGCGACCCCTGGCATCCCTTCTCTCGTGCCATCTCTTCCACTTCCTTTACCAGATCGAGATTCTTCTGAAAATTTTCTCCCTGGAAGCGCGGCGAAAAACGGCGGTAGTCATCCTCTGCCAAGTCCTCGAACTTCCTGAATTGGCCGGCAAGAAAGCCGCGGCCGAGCGGGCTATAGGCCACGAAACCGACGCCGAGTTCGCGGCACGTCGCCAGAATTTCCTCTTCCGGATCGCGCGTCCACAGCGAGTATTCTGTCTGCAATGCGGTGATGGGATGCACCTTCATGGCGCGCCGCAGAGTCTGGGCGCTGGCCTCCGACAAACCGACGTGGCGGATCTTCCCCTCATTCACCAGTTGTGCCAGAGCGCCCACCGTCTCCTCAATCGGCGTGTCGGGATCAACCCGATGCTGGTAGTAAAGGTCGATGCGTTCCACACCCAGCCGCCGCAAACTTGCTTCGCAGGCTTTCTTCACATAGTCAGGTTTGCCGCTCACTCCCCGAATCTTAGGATTGCTCGGATCGCGCACAATCCCGAACTTCGTAGCCAGCACGACCTGCTCACGCTTGCCCCGGATCGCGCGTCCGACAAGCTCTTCGTTCTTGTAAGGACCATACACATCAGCCGTGTCGAGAAAATTGATGCCCAGCTCCAGCGCGCGATGAATCGTCGCGATCGATTCCGCGTCATCGCGGCCGGAGTAAAACTCCGACATGCCCATGCAGCCCAGGCCGAGCGCCGAAACTTTAAGACCAGGACGTCCCAGAGTGCGGGTCTTCATGAATTCCTTTCGCAGACAAAATAAAAACAGAGACTTGCAAACGAGCGGTCGACGATGCGTCTATAGATGCTCTCGCCGCACAGAAGGTTCCGAGTAGAGACAAGGCCCGCGGAGCATCCTGCCTGTGCCATCCCCTGGCCGGATCTGCCAGAGGACGATTCGACAAAGGCCCAGCCAGCAGCGACCAGAAAGTAGAAGGAAGATGATGTCGCGCGCGGAAGGCAGCCGAAAACGTAAGATAGAGGGACTGGGTGGCGGGATCGGGTGCCGCGTCCGATTCTGAAGGAATGGGCTACGTGGACATCTGGGGAGAGATCTTTGCTGCGGGATACGACTGCTTTCTGTCACCCGCGGAAAAGGCGGGGCTGGCCGGGTATCGCCACCGGCTGCTCAAGAGCGCCACGGGACGCGTGGTCGAGATCGGCGCCGGCACGGGTGTGAACCTGCCCTACTACGGCAGCGGCGTGACCGAACTCGTCATCGCCGAACCGGCGGAGGCGATGGCCCGGCGGCTGGAGCGCAAGACGCTCGGGTTCCATATCCCGACACGTATCCTTCGAGCACCCGCCGAGCGGCTTCCGCTGGAAACGGCAAGCTTCGACTACGTGGTGTCAACGCTGGTCCTGTGCACGGTTAAGGATCCCCTTGCAGCCCTGGCGGAAGTGCGCCGAGTGCTGAAAGCGGAGGGCCGATTGCTATTCATCGAACACGTGCGTTCAGACGATCCGAAGCTCGCCGCCTGGCAAGACCGCCTGCGCCGACCGTGGGGATGGTTCGGGTGCGGCTGCCAGTGCAATCGCCAGACTGCTGAGAGCATCCCCGCCGCGGGATTTTCGCTCGCGGAGTTGCGACGGGATCGGCTCTCCAAAGTGCCTCCGCTCGTGCGCCCTGTGATTGTGGGATCAGCGGCGCGTGGTGGCTGACGAGCCGGTGTCGTAGCTTCTGGGCGATTTCACTCATGGAGAAATGGCCAACCGTGGTCAATGAGTTCTATAAAAAGGGATGTCAAGAAAAAAGTTCTCCGTCCACCGGAGGGCGAGAAGATTTGAGTCTCGAAATCCAGCCCACTGTCTGTAAGTGCCCCCGATTTCGCTCGCAGGATTGCTCTGGCTTGTCTGCCCTTCGTGTGGGTTTCATCTTTCGGTGGTGACGACGCCGATCGAGTCTTGAAACTGGGCAAGCGGACCTGGTCTTGGAGTGTCAACCATGGTTCTATCGGAGGCTCGTGGCCTATCGCTATTTCTGGTTATCCGAGGAGGCATAACGTGGAATGGGTGACTCGGTGCCGAAGCACGCAGGGCCGATCTCATTGACTGATACTCAACTCGAACCGAGCGTCTCAAGAACCGACCGACCACCAGACAGAATCGCCGGAGATGGAAAGGCCTGTTACCAGAGATGCTCAAGCGGCTTGCCGATGCAATTGTTTGGCGTCAAAACTTACTCCTTTCTTCCAAATCGTTAACGTAATAGCGGCAATCTTTCTGGCCAGGGTGAGACGGGCCATCGTCGGCCGCATTCCTTTTTCAATCAGAGCCGTATAGAAATCGTGTAGCGGTCCGGCTGAGTGCTGGCCGAGAGAGGGGCACCTTTTGAACAGATTCTTCAAATCATGATTATGGTTGTCATTCAAACCGCGCACGGTGATGCGCTCCCGGTTTCGTTGTATCTTTCCTCTGACATAGCGGTACTCGCCGCTGTCGTGCGTCTCGATCGCAAAACCACTGTAAGCCCACAGCTGGCGCTTGGTACGGAAACGGTGGGGTGTCTGTAACAACGCCACCAGCATGGAAGCACGAATCGGACCGATCGCAGGAATCTGGCGCAGTAACTTCACGGCAGGATGCTTGCGGCTCTCGCTCAGTAGATCCCGTCGCGCTTCTTGTCGCAACGGTTGCAGCAGATCCAGTTGCTGATACAACCCTTTCGCCCGCAGGCGAACCCCGGTTTGTGGGAGCTTGGCCAACCACTCTGGGCGATACCGCGGGGCGTACACGGTCGCACCGCTACACGGAATGGCCCAGCTTCGATAGAGAGCTTTGATCCGAGTCATCACTCGGCTGACATCTTGGGTGAGCCTCAGATAGCTGCGACCCAACTCCTTTAAAGTGCGTAGCCCGTGCTCGCCGTGATACACCGGATGGAGCTGGTTGCCGCGTAACAACTCCGCTAGCTTGCGCGCATCGATCCGGTCGCTCTTGCTGCCGTCTTTCAGCAGCGCGTTCTTTCGCGGATCGCACACCACAAGACAGCTGACGTGAGGTATCAGCAGGTCATGTAACCAGGCGGCAGAAGTTCCTTCTTCAAAGGTCACGGATAGACTTCCGCGTAGCCCCTGGAGGAACTCTAGAATCGTCGCTGCTTTCGTCTCCAGGATGCATTCCATGATCAGCTTGCCCGCGCTGTCCATGACGGCAACCGAGATCGTTGCCTGGTGAACGTCCATACCAATATACTTTTCTTGCTTCATAACGGCGCTCCTTTGGTAAGTGGTGATCCGAACAATCACAACCTACCTCAAAGTGGGCGCCTTTTTATAAGCGTGTAAACGCGATTTTGCGCCAACTGACTTCCAAGGTGGCGTGCAAGTCCTTGTCGATGATTAAGTTGGCCTATCTTCCTGCCGAGAAAGCACGCATAGCTAACTCCGCCTGTAGCGACCTGATAGAAATTTCTGGCCCTTGTGTCGTCTTTTGCCCGCCGTTTCCGATTTCCTAAATAGAGGGGCGCGCTGGTCCAGCGAATATGTTCTGGAGATTCCCTGCAACCCCCCTGAATTCAAAAGGCTGTCCGATAAACAGGATTCCTCCCTTGATCTGAGGTGAAACATGCAATATTTACGCACACTTGGGCGATTTAGATCATTCACGAACTCGGGATTTCATCGGATCGCCACGGCGCTGGCTATAGCCGCGGCATTCGGACTTTGGGGATGCGGCGGAAGTTCAACCTCTTCTCCTGCCCCTACTCCTCCTTCGCTCATAAGCGTGACAGTCACACCCGATTCCGTCACGGTGTTACCGGATGGGACACAAGCCTTTACGGCCAAGATCACCGGAACGACCAACACTGCGGTCACGTGGAGCGTGGAAGAAAGCTCTGGCGGTACGATCGACAGCGCGGGCCTCTATACCGCGCCAGTTGCTGGCGGTTTCTATCAAGTCGTCGCCACCAGTGTCGAGGAAACGACGGTCACCGCGAGTGCTACCGTTACCGTGACGACCTCTTCCAGTGGATTTACGCCTACCGGGAGTTTAAACGTGGCGCGGGGCCTGCACACTGCCACCTTGCTACCGGATAACAAGGTGCTCGTGGCGTATGGCTCAAACAGTAGCGCATACACCAATGCAACGGGTTACGTGGGCCTCTCATCGATCGAAGTGTACGACGCTGGCACGGGCACTTTCACTGAGATCGTTGGAGATAGTGGCGTAGGGATATTCGGCCACACCGCGACACTATTGCAGAACGGAAAGGTTTTGCTAGCCGGGGGCTTTCTAAACTCTGTTTGGGACTACGGACCTAGTACCTCAGACAACGGAGCAGGACTCTACGACTCGGCCACTGGTGTATTCAGCGGGACGGGCAACATGACGGCCAACCGCGGGGGTCATACAGCGACCCTGCTGGCGGACGGCAAAGTCCTGATTGCAGGAGGGGCCGATCAAGATCTAACTGGAACGGGCTTGGCCAGCGCCGAACTCTATGATCCCAGCACAGGCACTTTCACACAAACGGGAAGCATGGCCGTAGGGCGCTTCCTGCACACCGCTACGCTTCTGCAAAACGGGAAGGTGCTCATTGTGGGTGGTGCCCTAACGTCTACAGCAGACCCGGTTGCCACGGCGGAAGTCTACGACCCCGCCACTGGCGTCTTCACTATGACCGACGCAATGAAGACGGCCCGCGAACAACATACGGCAACGCTTCTCGCTGACGGTAGGGTGCTGATCGTCGGCGGCACAACCTCCACGGGCACCGGTGACCCGACCGCAACTGTGGAAGTTTACGACCCATCTACTGGATCGTTTTCGGTTACCGGATCAATGGCCGAAGCCCGAATTTTACATACCGCGACGCTGTTATCGAGCGGCAAGGTGCTGGTAGCAGGCGGCGGCAACCAAAATTCCACTGCGGAGGTCTACGATCCGGCGACTGGCTCTTTCAGCATTACCGGTGGGATGGAGACCGGGCGCTCGGGACACACCGCAACGCTGCTCCCGAATGCGAGCGTATTGGTTGCCGGCGGCGGTATTTTTGCCGGTCTGGCATCCGCGGAGCTGTATCAATGAATACCAGAGGGTCCGCTGCTTAAGGGAATGTCTGCCTCGCCCGCCACGGCCGAGGCAAGCGCCGCGACCTAAGAAAGCCCGTAGCGAGCCTTCTCTCAAGTCCTGATAAGTCGGCAAACCGGATATTGGGACCCGGTTGGCCCAGAGACAACGAACTCTAGTTTAACCCGAAGAAAAAGGAGAATCAAAAATGAGCAAGTTCGGAAAGTATTTTCTTCTCGTGACAGGTTTCGCGCTCCTTGCGACTTTTGCCCGCATTCCGGGGGCGGTCATCAACGTTCATGCCAAAGACTGCGCCTGTAGCGTTGCCAGCCTCAAAGGGACCTATGCCTGGCGCAGGTCGGGCGTGAACAAATCCATGGGTGGCCCTGTTGCCGAGATGGGCCTCGATGTCTTTAACGGAGACGGGAAGCGCGGCATCACTCGCTCGACCGGAATCAGCTACCCTGAATCCTACGACTGGACCAATGTCCCGTGGCCGAACGGAAGCTACACGGTCGATCCGGATTGTACCGGCTCGCTCTTCAATGCAAGTGGCACAAAAGTCGAGAACGTCATCGTCCTTGACGGAGGCAAGAGATTCTCCGTGATCAGCTTTGAGCCGGACAAAGTTGTCACGGGAGAGGGAACAAGGCTGGAAGAGGAGAAGGACTAACGGTGCGCTGACTAGGTTGAATGCACACTTCTCCATTTGAAGCGGTTGTGTCGGACCGGTGTCGGCCAACTGTTGCAAGTATCGCGATTACGCTCAAAAGCCCCGGTCACAGGGTCAATGAGTGAAATCGCGATTTTTCGGCAACTGTACCCAAGCTGCTGCCGGCGCTAGACTATCGCCGGGGTCCTATGCCAGAACAACGAAAGAATCTGCAGTTGAACATGGAAGAAGGGACATTGCCCTGACGAGGAGTGTTACGGGGTTATTTCGAATATCGTGCCGAAGCCGTAGGCACCGCCGTATGCAGTTACGCCGTAGAGGTTGCCCGCCGTGTCCAACACCAAACCTCCAACCGGAGAAGCGCCGTCGCTGGCTTGGCTGCCGAAGGTGTAAAGTATCTTCTCTTCTCCGGCCGGGCTAAGTTCGAACACCGTGCCTTGACCATAAAGGCCACCCGCGATCGTACTCCCGTAGAGATTGCCTTTTTTGTCGAAGACCACGCTGCCGTATGGATTAATCCCGTCGCTGGACCGGCCGCCGAAACTGTAAAGTAACTGCTCCACTCCAGTCGGGCTGAGTTCGAAAACGGTACCTTGGCCGTGGACGCCGCCGTAAAAAGTGGTCCCGTAGAGGGTGCCTTTCTTGCCGAAGACCACACCTGAATAGGGAAGATATCCGTCGCCGGATTGCTTGTTGAAGCTGTAGAGTACCGTCTCCACTCCGGTCGAGCTAAGTTCGAACACCGCGCCGCCCCCGTCACCCCCGCCCCCAGCTGTCCCGTAGAGATTGCCGCCTTGTCGAATGCTAGATTCGCAATGGGAAATACTGCGTCCTGGGATTGACCCTGGAAGCTGTAGAGTACTTTCTCCTCTCCGGTCGCAGTTAGCTCGTACACAGTACCGCAGCCACCAACGCAAGAGCTGTTGTAAGGGCCGCCCTCTTCCGTAGTTCCGTAGAGATTGCCCGCCTTGTCGAAGGTCACACCGGCAAAGGGATACACCCCATCGCCCGGCTGGACGCCGAAGGTATGCAGGACCTTTTCTTTTCCCTTCAGCGTCAGGTCAAACACCGTCCCAACCCCGCTGGTCGCGCCACCCTCGAACGTTGTGCCGTAGAGCTTACCGCCCCCGGAGGGCCAAACCACCGAAGTCTCGCGGTGCAGTTCCGTCGCCCGGCTGGCTGCCGAAGTTATACAGCACCTTAGTACTGCCCCTCCGCAGTGATTTCGAATACATTCCCCAGATTGCCGCTCGGAGCATTAGCATGCGTCGTCCCGTAAAGATTGCCTTTGTTATAGAGCAAGCCTCCATAGGGGTTAGCTCCATCGCCGGGCTGGCTGCCAAAGCTGTAAAGTATGGTTTCAGTCTGGGCCCCCGCGCGAGTAGTCGCGAGAAGGAAAAAGGCCCCGAGCCCTGCGAACGCCAGAAAGCCGAAACACAGAACTCGTTTTCTCATCGCTGACTTCACCGTGGCTTGACCAGAATCTTCACCAAATCGCGTGCCTATTGTCCTCTCGAACCATGTTCGGGTCAACGTGAAACAGTTTTCATAACAGGTTCCAAGAGCGTCGTGGTCAACTGTCGAGAACAGCGATTTCACTCATTGACCCGCGCCTCCGTGAGGGTGCCAGACTTTACCGCCCGCCGCGGCGCCCGATTGCCTTTGCTGCGGAAGAAGCAGGCTAGGCCGAACAGGTAGCCGAAGTTGTACCAAGCGCCGTTGTTGTGGACCTCGTAGATACTGAGGTCTCTCCGGAACAGCGAGACCACGAACACAAGGGGCGCAATAAAGCCTTGCCAGAGGCCGAGC